>Ga0210398_10004270_pt1 | contig 13449 bp, 17 predicted proteins | sample IncBWC4OmetaG_FD_161047 | JGI IMG/M metagenome (GOLD analysis project Ga0210398, IMG submission 161047) | Forest soil microbial communities from Barre Woods Harvard Forest LTER site, Petersham, Massachusetts, United States - Inc-BW-C-4-O | ecosystem: Environmental > Terrestrial > Soil >... | reverse complement strand
TAGCGAAGTTCGGTTGTGATAACCGCTGAATGCATATAAGCGGGAAGCACGCCCCAAGATGAGATCTCCCTGAAGGGCCCAGGAAGACCACCTGGTTGATAGGCTGGAGGTGAAAGCGCAGTAATGCGTGCAGCTGACCAGTACTAATCGCCCGTTCGGCTTTTCCATAGAATTAATTCTGCGCAGTACTTGCTCTGCAGACATTCAGCGGAAGCCTTGTACCTGCTGGCTCAGTCCAGCACCCAATCGATTTTCGTTTCCCATCCGGGGAGCTCGTCTCCCCGGTTTGGCTAAGTTGTGACGCTAGTCTGCCGACTGCCGGTCCGAAGAAGAAACTGTCCGGACCCCTCGGCTGCGGGAGAAACTACCCGCCAGGCGTCGCTCGACCTGATGGCGTCGGGGTCCTTCGCGCATAGCGCTCAGGATTTCGGCTGCGGGCTCAGACGCCCGCAAACGCCTCAAGTTTGCCGGTGACCTTACCGCGAGGGTCCCACCCGTTCCCATCCCGAACACGGAAGTTAAGCCTCGTTGGGCCGATGGTACTGCACGCGAAAGTGTGTGGGAGATTAGGTGATCGCCGGCATAATTACCGCCCCGGCAGCGCAGCTGCCGGGGACCCCGAATCAACAAAAAGGCCTGCTCTCCGGAGCAGGCCTTTTGTTTTCTGCCGCCCCCGTCTGGACCCAACACCGTCTTCGTGAGGACAGCGTTGCCGGCGCGCAGCCGAATACCTGCGGTTCGCTTTTCGCGGTGCTACCATGCCCTTCAGCTATGCCGCCGCGCAAGACCGCCCCCGCGAAGAAGCAATCCGCCCCAAAGAAGAAAACCGCTCCGGCGAAATCCCCCACCGCGCAGCTCGATGCCTTCCTCGAAAAGTTCACGCCCGAAGTCGCCGCCCAGGCCCGCACCGCCCTCCGCAAGATGCGCGCCCGCCTGCCCGGCGCCACCGAGCTGGTCTACGACAACTACAACGCCCTCGCCATCGGCTTCGCCCCCTCAGAACGCGCCTGCGACGCCATCTTCTCCATCGCCCTCTATCCCAAATGGGTCAGCCTCTTCTTCCTCCTCAACGGCACCCGCCTGCGCGACCCCGAAGGCCTCCTCGCCGGAAGCGGCAACGTCGTCCGCCACATCGTCCTCGGAACCCCGGCCCCCCTCGACACGCCCGCCGTCCAGGACCTCATCGGGCGGGCCCTCGAGCTCTCGCCCAAACAAATCGACCCCAACCAGCAACGCAAGCTCGTCATCAAATCCGTCTCCGCCAAACAACGCCCCCGCCGGCCGGGGAGGAGATAGGGCAAATGCCGTTCGGGTCTGGTCCGGATCGATACGCCCGCTTCTGTCGCTACCCCTCGTCATCAACCCTCGCGACTACGACAAGTTCTACCAGGTCCTCGGCGATCTCCGCCGCCAGAACCCAATCCTCAAAATTACGCTCCGTGTCAGACCCGCCCCGGACTCGAGCATCATCCGTCTCGAAGCCCAGAGCGAATCGCAACTCACGGACCTCGCCCATCGTCTGCGTCACGAATACGCAGTTGACCTCGACACGGGTCCTCTCGCGGTCATTTACATTGAGGCCATCCGCAAGTCCGCCGAGGCCGAGGGCAAATACATTCGGCAAACGGGTGGCAAGGGCAACTACGGGCACGTAAAGATCCGCCTGGAACCGGTCGCATCGGGCTCAGGTTTCTCCTTCATCAACCAGATCAGGGGCGGTGTGGTGCCCCGGCAATACATCGACCCGATCCGAATGGGGATTGAGACAGCTGCGGAAGGTGGCATCCTCGCCGGTTGCGAGATGGTCGATTTCAAAGCGACTCTCTTCGACGGCAGCTTTCACGAGGCCGACTCGAACGAAATGGCCTTCAGGATCGCGGGTTCGCTGGCCTTCAGGGAAGCGGCTCGGAAGGCTTCGCCGGTATTGCTGGAGCCGGTGATGGCAATCGAAGTGACGACCCCGGAAGAGCGCATGCGTACCAGCATCGCCGACATCAATGCTCGGCGCGGCCGGATCGAAGGCATGCAGCACGTGGGCGGATCGCAGGTCATCAAGGCGATGGTTCCGCTAAAAGAGATACTCGGCTACGCCGACGACCTTCAATCCTCCACGCAGGGCCGTGCCACCTGCACCGTACAGTTTGCTCGCTACGAGGAGGCTCATCGCGGCGGCCTGCCCGGACAAAACGAAACCGGCATTCCCGTCACCAGACCACAAGGACCCGGACCGCGAGCGGATGCTTCGGCGGTCGATCCCAGAACCTGACTGGACCTGACTCCGAGGAGCCAGCGCTAACGCCTCCGTTCCGACTTCCGAATCACCAGCTTCAAACCCGACCAGACCGCATCCACCGCGCACACCTTCACATCCACAAACCCCAGTGGCAGACACACCTCTCGCACACCATCCTCGGTGATGTCCGTCTCGATCTTCGTCACGTCTTTCGGCACCGTCTTCTTCGGCCACGAGACCCACACCACCCCATCCTGCGCCAGCAGCTCACGCAGCCGCGCCAGTTCCCTTCCCAGCTCCTGCTTCTTCGTCACAAAAAGGTGCGCCATGTCGAGTCCCGCAGCCGGCGCTTTCAGGAACTTCGGTTCCGCTGCGCCCCGTGCGATTTCCTCCGCTACGCTCGCCGGCATCTTCAGCCGCCATGTCAGCTGATCGTCCCTGATACCCAGCTTCTTCCACAGCGGCGTGCCAGAATAGCCCGCGGGCTGTGGTACCGCCGCGGGCGTTCGCGCCGCCGCAATCACCCCAGGTTTGCTCCGCTCAGCCATCGTCTCCCTCACACCTGCGAAAACGCCGTCGGGCTCAGCACCAGATTCGTAATGTTAACGACGAGCTGGTCGTAGCTGAACCGCGGATCGGCTTGCAGCTTCTTCCATTCCGGATCGGCGCGGAAGACATCCCACATCGCATTCATCTGGCTCAGATCCGGAAAGCTCAGCATGTAGGTCAATTGCGGCAGCCGCTCCCCGATCAGCGCGTCGCCGAAGAACACCCGCCAGAACCCCGCCTTCTCGAATACCTCAAACTCTCCGGACTGGAACATCTCTACCTTCCGCACATGGTCGCGATCGCTCGCGCTCTCATAGCTGCGCAGCTGGAAAACCCGCTTTCCTTTCGTCGCAGTCGGCGGGGGCACTACCAGCTGCGGCCATCCCGCAAACGCGATCAGCAGGGTGCTCTCCACGCGTTCAAATGCCGGACTCGTGTCGGGCGCATTCCAGAACGGTTCCGCTGCCGCCAGGAATGTCGCATCCTCGCGTAGATGCAATCCCGCCCCCACCAGCGTCTCGATCTCCATCGACGGCAACAGCAAATACACGGTCGGCGTCTCCGGTCCAATATCCACCGTGAACGCGCCCACCGGCCCAATCCCCATGCGGTTCAGCGCCGGTACCAGTGCATCCGACAAATATTTCTGCGTTACCTGCGCCTGCGCGTCCCGCCGGAGCAAATACTTCCGCAGTTCGTAATACTGCCGTCCCCGCATGGACAATCCACCGCCAGAACTCGTGGCCCCCTCCGACAATGCCGCGCGCTCCGCCATCGCCGCCGCCGAAGCCGCCAGGCCTGAACGAAGAAATTCCCTTCTCCTCATCGAAATGCTCCGCTCTCATTCAAGGATTATCTGCAAAACGACTGAAGAAAATGTTGCGACCGCTGATACAGGTACCGCCCACTGCCCCTTGCCCTTTCCAACCAGACCCGTAAGAAACGTCAAAATCGAAACGAGTGCAGAAATTCTCAACCAGAGCCTGGCCCATCGGTCGAAAGCCGGCGTTGCTACAGGTGGGCCGAGAGATATGAAGCACACAAAAGCGATGAGACCAATGGAAGCCAGTCCTAAAGAAACCCAACCAAACCACCCGCGAACGCTCCGCACAAAGTTGGCGCGCAGCCGCTGAACCCAGGCGAATAGGAGCAACACCGGATTTGCGTACATCGCAATCCCCATGATGCCGAGTATCACTTGACTGCCCGTCATAATCGGCCCTCTTCCACGGGTCACCTGTAACCCGTCATCGGTGCGCCGTGCGCCCTGTGCTCTGCGCCCTGAGCTCTGAGCTCTACTGCCCGTTTTCAAACCTGCGGAAGAAGCTCGACTCCAGATAATGCGGGGTCGAGGGATCGTTCGCGACCGCCCGCACCAGGTCGGCAAAGAACGCATTGAACTGAGCCGCCGCCACCAGATCCACCGGCTGGCTCAGATCGTCCTGCGGCGCATGGTACCGCTCCTTCAGCCAGTCCCGCCACAGGTGATACTCGGGCGACCCCGCCTCCCACCCAAACTTCATCGCCAGCGCCGGCACACCCGCCTGCACAAAACTATATTGATCCGTCCGGATAAACGAATTCCGATCCGGCTCCGGATCGCCCGCGATCACAATGTGGTGTTCCTGCCCCACCTTCCGCGCATCATCCGCCAGCGTCGACTGCTCCAGCCCCTGCACGTGCAGCTTCTTCAGCGCAAACAACGGCATAAACATATCCAGATTCAGATCTGCCTTAATCGCCCGCTCCGACACCGTCGGATGCCCCGCAAAATAGCGCGACCCCAGCAGCCCCTTCTCCTCCGCCGTGAAAATCACGAACAGCACGCTGCGCCGCGGCCGAATTCCCTTCTCCGCATCCGCGCCCAGCGCTCTCGCCGTCTCCAGCACCGTCGCCACCCCCGAGGCATCGTCCATCGCGCCGTTATAAATCGTCTTCCCCTTGATCGGCTCGCCCACCCCCAGGTGATCCAGATGCGCGGACGCCAGCACATACCCCGCCTCCGGATCCGTGCCCTCCAGCTTTGCCACCAGATTCGGCGACACCACCGCGTCCCGTTCCGTCACCACCGTCGCCGTCATCCGCTTCTTCAGATCGAACCGCGGCAGCGGCTTCTGCGCATCCGCCAGCGCCAGCATCTCCGCAAAGGTGTGCCCGCTCCCCGCAAACAGCTTCTCCGCCTGCGCAGGATTGAATGTTGCGGAGAACATCGGCTCGTGATCGTCGGCCAGCGCAGGATGCCGCCGCGCCACCTCCGCATCGCCCGGCTCCGGCGCCAGCCACATCCCCGGTTGCGACGCGCTCGATGCGATCCGATCCCACCCAAAATCCATCGACTTCGGCGTTGGAATCGACACGATTCCCACCACACCCGCGTCCACCATCGCCTTCCGCATCGGCGACGTTCGCGCAAACGACTTCAGCGCTCCCGGCAGCTCCGCCGGACCGCCATTAATCACGACAATAATCTTCCCCTTCAGCGACGCCGCCGGCACTTCCGCCGAATTGAAGTCGTCATAGCCAGAATCCGGCAAGTGCAGCCCATATCCCAGGAACACCAGCCCCGCATCCACCGTCCGCGGCTCCGGCGATCGCGAACTCAGCACCGCATCCTGGCCCAATGCCAGCGGCTGCGTCTGCCCACCCACCACCAAATTCGCCGACGACTTCTCCGCGTTCACCCACTGCTCGATAAAATGCACCGGCTGGTAATAGCTCCCGCCCACCCCCGCCGGCGCCAGACCGTACTCCTTGAATCGCCGCACCACATACGCGGCCGCCCGCAGATACTCAGGACTTCCCGTCAGCCGCCCCTTCATCGAATCGTCGGCCAGCACCTGGATGTGCGCCCACCATGCCTTGCCCTGCGTCTCATCGTCGGGAGCGCCCGGCGCATCCGCAGCTCCGCTCACCTGTGCGCGAGAACCACTCATCGCAAGGCCAGCAACAGCGATACCCAACAAAACGACAGAGCGAGTTTTCATCGGTCAGACTCCATTCGAAAGAAGTGCCCCATACGTCAGAAACAACAGTAGCAACCCGCCGGCGACAAGCAGCAATCTCTGAGCCCCGTGACCGAATAGCGCGAGCAGAATCGTCGCGAACGCCCCGCACGAGGTAATCGCGAAGAACCGGTTGAACCACGGACTAATAGATAAGTCTCCATTGCCGTGATGAACCAGAGGAAACGGATCACTCCAAAAGACCCCCAGGCAAACCAGAGTGAACATCGCGGCAACGACACCAAGCCGGAAAAGCCACACTCGCCAACTCGCTTGCCGTGGACTGGCAACTGCAGCGTGCAGCGCCTCTGCCGCTACCACGTGAGCCCGCCCGAAGGCGGCGGCCAACTCCCCAGAAGCTGCCGCAGCAGAACCACCCGTCCCAGGTGATAGGCGTTGTGCGCGGCGAAGCTCTCCAGCTGCTCCCGAACCGTCATACTCCGTGTCGGATTCGACGGTGAAGGACAAAGCACCACGCCTTGCAGCTTCTGCGCATCCCCGTCCGCCATCGCGGCCGCTTCCTCTACGCCTTTCAGGAACCGTTTGCACAGGTCCGCCCACGACTCGGCCCGCACAGCAGCCTCATCCGGAAAACTCATCGCATTGTGTTCCGGAGACGGCGTCCCCCTGCCATGCACTCGGCCCAGCATCACATCCTGCCAGTACGCCGCATGCCACACCTCTGCATAAATGCTGTGCGGGGCGCCCGCAAACTTGCGGTGCGCAAGCTCCTCACTCAGGTTTTCCAGCATATGCGACGGTGGCGTGTGCGCGCTGTCCCCATTGAATGTCAGCGCCAGTTCATTCATGCACCGATTCTCGCACTAAACTCCCTTGTCATCCCGACCGAAGCGAAGCGCAACCGCCTGCAGTTCTTCGTTGTAGCGCCGTTCGCTACCCGCTACAGGCTACGGGCTACCGCCTGCGTTTCAGTTCCTTCCAGTCTCGTTCCGTTTGATTCGCATACGCCTCGGCAAACTTCACCAGCGCTTCCCCAAACTTCTGCCCATTTCCCAGATACCCGGCAATCAAACACGCGTCGCCCGACCGTGCATGTCCACGCGCGAGCAGTTCGCCGCACATCTCCGCGTATTCGATCAGCCCCTGCCCTTCCAGATCCTCAATCTCAATCGACCCCTTGTGATCGTTCAACTGCCGCACCAGATAATCCCGGTTCGCAATCGTCGTCCAGCCAAGAAACGGATCCGACTGGAACTGCATCGCCCGCTGTCCCTCCGCCGTCCTCTTACCCTGGTGCCCGGTCGTCCCCGCGGCTCCCGGCAGGTACGGCGCGTAGGCCGACCCCGGCTCCTCCTTCACCTGCAAAAACAACGGATCCCGCGACCCGTTCCCTTCGAAATAAATCAGATAGTCGCGCAGTCCCACCGATCCCGTCCCTACAACCTTGAACCCAACATCCAACGGCCTGTACTGCGCCAGAAAATGTTGCCGCTCCGGCTGCAGGCTCTCCCGATACGTCTTTACCGAGGCCAGCACCGGCCGTGCCTGCTGCGGGCTCAGCCTCCGCAACATCGGCGGAGCTTCCCGGAATACCCGCCCCTTCTTCGTCTCCACCGTCAGCGCGTCCAGCGTGTGCAGCGGACTGGCCCGCTCCGCTTTCAGCAATGCATCCGAGATCGGCGTGATCCGCTGCAGCCGATGCACCTGGTACCGCGCCACATCGATCACCGGCATCCGCGACAGCGTGTCGATCAGCTTCCGGTACCGCGCTACAAACTTCAAAACGGCCTTTTCGCCGTCTTTCACCTTCTCATCCGGCGCGCAGGTTTCTCGCGCCGCCAGCACCAGGCTCGTCGCCAGCCGCTTCAGATCCCACTCGAACGGCCCGCGGATCGTCTCGTCGAAATCGTTAATGTCGAAGAGCAGCCGCCCATCGGGCGCCGCAAATGCTCCAAGATTCCGCACGTGCGCATCACCGCAAATCTGGTTCACGATCCCCGTGTGCGGCAGCAGCGCCAGATCTGCCGCCATTACCGGCACCGCCCCGCGGAAAAACCCAAACGGCGACGCCAGCATCCGCTCGTACTTCAGCGTTACCAGCGGCGGCACCCGTCCCCGCATCGACTCCTCAACCAGTTTCAGCGGATCGTGCTGCCGCAGCTTGCCATCCCACTGCGCATGATCCTGCCGTCGAACCTGTTTGCGCCGTGACTGCCCCAGCGCCCGCCTCTCCTGCGATGTCGGTATGTGCGTCATCACCCTCCGGTCACCCTGTCTCAGAACCACGTCTTCCGCTTGTATTCCAGATACGCGTCCCCGAACTTCTCCGTCAGCACCTGCTCCTCTTTCCCCGCCCGATAGATTTGCAAAGGAATCAGTACCGCAAACGCCAGCAGCCACCACGGCCGGTGCGCCCAGAGAATCACTCCCCCGATCATCAGCGCCCCAAAAACATAAATCGGATTCCGGATGCGCGCATAAATCCCCGTCGTCACCAGCGACGTCGCCTTCGCCTGCACGCTGAACGCGCTCCCCAGCTGCAGCCGCGCCACGACGAACAGCACCAGCGACGGAATCGCGACGGCCAGACCTGCAATGTGCCACGGCGTCCAGGGCTGACCCCACGCGAACCACGTAAACAGCCCCACCGCAACCAGCCCCACCGCCAGCGTACCGATGTTGAGCCTCACAGGCGCTCCCAGCCACGGCGATCTTTCGCCATGGATGCACCGCAATTCTAGTCCGCCCATGATCCGGGGCAAGCACAATCGCACTGTTGCCAGGCCGCAACCCTCTACACGAGGGGCTCACGCAGCGACGAACCACTCCATCGTCGCTCCAGGATTAATGCGCCTGCTGCACTGCCAGACAAGCCTCCACCGACCGCTGCCAATCGGGGCCGCTGTCGCGATCGCTCGCGCCCATCGCCTGCACACCGTCGTTGGCCACAGTCGCGAGCGCGGTGCGGGCATACGTCACTTCCACAGCGGTGTGCGTCGCACCCATATCCTTCAGGCGAACGTCGATCAGGCTAACCAGCACCTCAGGAATGACCATCACATACTGCATCCGGCCACCGGCAAGATCGAAGATCGTGTTCACCCACACGCTGTGATGCTCCCCGTGCCGCACCGTGAAAACGGCCCCCTCCAGATCTCTGGCCGGCTGCGGATAAACAAATTGCGGATCCCAGTGCTTGCCCGCCCAGCAGCGCTCCCCTTCCGGCCCAAAAAGTGGCGCCACCCGCGCCAGGGGAGCTGCCGCTTCGAAACGAAACGTGTTGTTGACATGCGCGAACTGGGTTGGTGCGTGCACTGTTTCCGCCGTCTGTACAAGGCCCGGTGTATCCAGCCAGAGAGCAAGGACAAGCAGCACTGCGATCATTAGCGCTCCTTCAGGTGATGGCTGTCGGTGGCGCGCAGCGTAAGTCCATAAAGCTTTTTAAACTGCTCGATTTCTTTCAGCGTTTGCGCTGAAAACGGCGCCTTCCCCTCCAAAGCGTGCAGCACAATGCCCTCCAGCAGGTCGCTGAGTGTCATATCTTTTTGCTCGGCGACGGCTTTCAGAACCTTGAGAATCCGCTTTTCGATGCGCACGCCGGTCTGGACGCGCTCCACTTCGACCGATTCCAGTTTTGGTTGTTCCTGTTTCATTCGTACCAGTGTACCACAGTACATCGGTACGTGAAATCACGGCAGCCTCGCCGCCTCCGCCACCGGATTCCACTTGTCCGAACCAGCAAGGAAAACCTCAGGCCGAAATTTCCTGGCCTCCGCTGCACTCAGCTGATGCGACCATGGCGCGCGTCCCGCAGGATTCGCGCCAGGTCCGCTATCGTGAAACTCCCCGAACCACGCCGTCGCTTCATTCGCCGTCTTGCCCCAGTTATTCCATCCCTCGGGCCGAACCTCCGCCGGCAATTCGGTATTCATGAACACCACCCGCGCATAGGGCCGCCACGGACGCCCCAGCAAGGTCCCCGATCTCCTGCCCTCCGGGCTCCCATAAACAGCAGGCCCGCTCGTGACCTTGCTGTCGAGAATCACGTAACCCGTCTTCTGCTCCGCCGACGTCCGCGACTGCGCGGTCAAATACCCCGGCCCGGTTGCGTGAATCTCGACCCGATCGAAGACCGCCGCCGCATTGCCGAAGATAAAGTCGATGGCGCCCTCGATGTACGAGTCCACGTAGTACTGGCGCCCATAATCGGCAAACAGCGTGTCCTGATACCCGAGAAAGCGGCAGTGCTTGAACACAGCACGATCCGCGCGCACCGCAATCGCCACCGCCTGCCCCGTGTTCCCCGCCGAGTTCTCAAATGTCACGTTATCGGCTTCGAATCCGGTCCCATTCACTTCCACTGTCTCGGTAAAAACGTTCCCCCCGCCTCTTTGGCATTCAGGCTGTTCGTGATCACCACGTCTTTGGGGGATTGGCCCATACCCAGCAGCACGATGTGCGGATGATTCTGCGTGACGTTCAGCCGCTCGTGATACGTCCCTGGCGCAATCTCAATCAGGACGCGCCCGCCCGCTCCCGGAAACAGATGATGATCGAGCGCCATCTGGATGGTTGGGAATTCTGTCGTCCCTTCAATCCCCGTCTTCACCTCAGGAGAGACGCGCACGTGCACGTCCTGACACCAGCCGGCCATCGGCACCAGCAACCAAACAAGAATCGTGTGGATACGCATCGCCAACCAGTGTGCCGCGATTCGGCCGCGAAAGGCTAGAACCGAGACGAAGGCCCTGATCGGCACCAACGTACTCACCGGTCTCGCCCGCGCGCTTGTTTCTCCATTTTCCGAGCGAATCTTGCGCAGCAGTCCGGCCGCAGGAAAGCGCCCTACGCCGCCAGCTTCACCCGCGGGCGGGCCCGCTCCATCTGCTCGAAGATCCGGTCCCGCCAGCGGAGCACATCGTTCTGGCGAATCGTCCGCCGCATGCGCAGCATTCTCCTCTGCCGCTCCTCCACCGGCATTTCCAGAGCCTGCTTCAGCGCAACGCACATCCCAACCTCGTCGTAAGGATGGACCGCAATCGCACCGGTGTGCAGTTCCGCCATCGCGCCGGCAAATTCGCTCAGGATCAGCACCCCGTCGTTCTCAATATGAGTCGCGCAATATTCCTTGGCCACCAGGTTCATCCCGTCCTTCAGCGGCGTGATCAGTGCGATGCCGGCCGCCCGGTACAGAGCCAGCAGTTCGCAGCGCGGAATCGAACGATGCATGTATTGGATCGGCGTCCAGCCCGGGTCGCTGAACTCGCCGTTGATGCTGGAGACCAGGCCCTCGATCTCCGACCGAAGCTCTTTGTAACCAGGAATGTTCTCCCGGCTGGGAACCACCACCTGCATCAGCGTCACCCTGCGGCGAAACTGCGGCCAGGTTCTGAAGAATGCACGCAGCGCGCGCAGCCGTTCCGGAATACCCTTCGTGTAATCCAGCCGATCGATGCCGACAGCAATCACCATGTCGGGCGACTGGCTGCGAATCTGTTGCGCCCGCTCCGTGATCTCCGGCGCCGCGGCAGCATTCGCAAAATCACGAAAGTCGATGCTGATGGGAATGTCGCGAATGCAGGTCACTCCGCGGTTGGTCGTCACAATGCGCTGATCGCCACGCCCGTTGATGCGCGCCTCGGGAAGGTAGCTCCGGATGCTTGCTACCAGGTTGTGCTCGTCGCGCGCCGTCTGCAGGCCGATGAAGTCGTAGTCCAGCAGACCCTCCAGCACCTGCCGCCGCCACGGCAGCTTTCCGAAAATGTCCGGAGACGGAAACGGGATGTGCAGGAAAAACGACAGAAACGCATGGCGCCGCCGCTCCCGCAGTACGCGCCCGACCTGCATCAGCTGATAGTCGTGGACCCAGATCAGATCGCGCTCCCCCGCGATCGATTCAATCGCGTCGGCAAACTTGCGGTTCACCCGCTGATAAAAATCCCAATAGACCGGATCAAACACGCCCCGCGACTGCAGATCGTGAAAGAGCGGCCACAGCACTTCATTCGAGAATCCCTCGTAGTAATTTGCCTCCTCCTCTTCCGAGAGGATGATCGGCGCGTAGCGGAAGCGATGCTCCCGCGCGGCGGCCTGCAGCTGCCGATGCAGTTCCGCCGAGTCTTCCGTGCCCGCGCTGCCCACCCAAACCCCGCCGTTCTCCTTCAGGATCGGCTCGAGCGCCCCGATCAGACCACCGCTGGAAGGAACCGCCTGCAGCTTGCCACTGTCGCGCTTGAACGACACCGGCAAACGATTCGAGACAAGAATGAGCCGAGGCTGCGACGAGCTCCGGTGCTTCGCGTGCCCTGTCGACCCTTTCATCGCCGTGCCTCGCTTCGAACTTCACGCGCGTCGATCGCTGCGAGCCAGCGATCGAGAAACGCCAGCAACTCGTCCGGCGGTGTCAGCCACAAGTCGGCGGCCGAGGGCCGTGGCTCCGGCCGTACCAGCACGCGCAGAGTGTTCGCGCCGCGGTCCCCCAGCGCGGTAAAGGCCTCCTCATCCGTCTGGTCGTCGCCAAGAAACGCGGCAGGGGCGTCCGCCGGCTCATCGCGAAGAATCTTTTCCACCGCGGTGGCCTTGCTGGACCCGGTTCCCCGCAACTCGATGCCACCGTCAAACGGCAGCAGCTCCAGACCCGGATCCTTCGCTCCTCGGGAAGTCAGAGAGCAGTGGAAATCGCGCGCCAGAGCCCTGACCCGCTCCCCATCCGCCTCCGCAAGCCCGCGCGTGTGCATCGCCAGGCTGCCAACCTTCTTCTCAATGACCGAACCAAGACCGTGCCGGTGCAGCTCAGCTTCCAGCTGCGCGAGACATTGGTGCTGCGTCGGGTTCAGGGGGATCGCGTCGTAGCGCCCGTCCGCGCCAATGTGCTCGCGGCCATGGCTACCCCAGATCTCGAGGTAGAGCTTTGGCGGCAACAGCAGCGCGAAATCGCGGGCAGGCCGCCCGGAAACGAGCACGAGGCGCGTGCGCGACGCTGAAGCCAGACGAAACAGCCGCTCCGCAACCCCCGAATACATCCTCGCCTGCATGCGTTCGCGAACGAACGGAGACAGCGTACCGTCGTAATCCAGCATCAGCACCGATCGCGGCGCGCGCTCGATTTCTTGCCACCATTCAACCACCGAATGGCGGCTCGGCAAATCCGCCGCTCCCGCCGTCCCGCTCAGCGTTCCCGAAGCACTCGTCGATCGCAGTCCGTTGCCCATCGCTTCCATTGGATGCTAACCGAAAACAACGAGGGGATCACCATTACGGCGATCCCCTCGTTATCCTGCACCAGGTTCGGTGGCATGAAGGGGCAACTTACTTTTTCAGGTCAGCAGCCGTCTCGCTGACCCACAGGGTTCCCAGGCCCGTTGTGGTATCCCAGCCTGGCAGCGCCGTGTACAAGCCGTCAGCGCCCAGGATGATGTCGTGGAATCCACCATTGGAAGGATTGGTTGTCCTCGGGAAATCCAAAAGTTGCGAAATTGATGGAGGAAAACGGGGATTTTGACGAGGCAGAGCAAATTCGTCACAGCGGCAATAGCAGAAACTTCCAACCGGCAGAAAAAGATTCCCAAATTTGCCGGCAAAACAAAGAGGGATGCTAATGTCTCGGTGAGAGCGCGATGGCCTACTCGATCAGCCTCAATAGCAGCACCCACAGCTTCGCCGATCTGAAAACCTTGCTGGCGAAAGCCACGCCGGCACGATCCG
>Ga0210398_10004269_pt1 | contig 13450 bp, 9 predicted proteins | sample IncBWC4OmetaG_FD_161047 | JGI IMG/M metagenome (GOLD analysis project Ga0210398, IMG submission 161047) | Forest soil microbial communities from Barre Woods Harvard Forest LTER site, Petersham, Massachusetts, United States - Inc-BW-C-4-O | ecosystem: Environmental > Terrestrial > Soil >... | reverse complement strand
CAGGCTGAGCAAAGGGCAATGCAGATCGAAATCGGGCAGCGGTTCGCCCCGCGACACGATTTGCGCCACTGCGGGCAGCGTGCCCATCAGCTCGCGCAATGGCGCTTGGACTTCCAGGATCACGCGCGCGCCTCGCTCCACAACGCGCGGTACGTAGCGGCAGAATTGAATCGTGTCGCCAAACCCATGCACGCCATGGAGCAGAACGGTCTTGCCGGCGATCTCATCCGACCCGAGCCACAAGGCTTGCGAGAAAGTGCGCTTTGCGTTTTTCAGCTCCTCGGTTTCCCATCCCCATTCGAGCTTTTGCCAGCCGCGATCGAAGTCGCCGATCAACATGCGGCACACGGCTTCGTTGAAATGGGCCTGGGCATAATCCGGCCGCAGCGCGAGCGCGCGGTCATAGCTCGCCAGCGCCTCCTCGAACCGTTTTAGCTCATGCAGGGTGAAGCCGCGATTGAGGAATGCGTCGGCATAATCCGGCCGCAAGGCGAGCGCGCGGTCGTGGCTCGCCAGCGCCTCCTCGAACCGCTGTTGCGCATGCAGGGTGACGCCCCGATTGGCCAGCGCCTCGACATAGTCCGGCCGCAGCGCGAGGGCGTGCTCGTAGTCCCCTAGCGCCTCTTCGAAGCGCTTGAGCGCGTACAAGACGTTGCCACGATTGTAGCGCGCCTCGGCATAGTCCGGCCGCAGCGCCAGCGCGCGGTCGTAACTTGCCAGCGCCTCCTCGAACCGCTTCAACGCATGCAAGGCGCTGCCGCGATTGCCGTGCGCGTCGGTATAATCCTGACGCATGCCAAGGGCGCGGTCGTAACTCGCCAACGCCTCCTCGAATCGCCTGAGTTCATGCAAGACGTCGCCACGATTGAGGTGCGCCTCGGCTAAACCCGGCCGCACGGCAAGCGCGCGGTCGTAGCTTGCCAGCGCCTCCTCGAACCTCTTCAGCGCCTTGAGGGCGTGGCCCCGACCCCACAGCGCATCGGCATAGCCCGGCCACAGCGCAAGCGCGCGGTCGTGGCTCGCCAGCGCTTCCTCGAAACGCTGCAGCTCTCTAAGCGCGATGCCACGATTGTTCAGGGCAACAATATTATTGGGATTTATTTTGAGCGCGAGGTCTATGTGGCGCAGCGCTTGGGCGTGATCGCCGCGCTGATGAAAAACGATACCCAGCAAGTGCAGGCTGTCGAAATGGTCGGGCTGCGTCGCAAGAATTTGATTGTAGGTCTTTTCCGCCTCCGCCAGCCGACCGGCTTGATGCAGCGCGAAGGCTTCGGCCAACAATGCTGTCACCTCGGACACTCATCAATCCCGACTTATGAGACACGCCGATGCGGCGGCGTGACACGGCCCATGACACGGCCCATGACAACCGTGAGCGCCAAAGGGTAGGTTACATATATCGGCCGGTACCGGCAGGCGCCGCAACAAAAAAGTGGAGGATGCTTTGAACGGGGAGGGCGTTTCGGCGCGGCTGACTACGATCGCGGCGGCTATCGCGGCGATTTCGCTTTCGGCCTTTGCCGGCCGGTCGCGGCCGACGATTACCCGAGCCGTCCGATCGTCCTCGTCATTCCGCTACCGCCCGGCGGCACCAACGACATCATGGCGCGCTCGGTCGCCGACAAGATGAGCGCGGCGCTGGGCCAGCAGATCGTCATCGAGAACCGCAATGCCGGCGGCAGCGGCACCGTCGGCACCCGCCAGGTCGCTCACGCCACGCCGGACGGCTACACCATCATCCTCGGCTACACGTCGACGCTGGCGACCGGCCCGAACCTCTACAAGAACGTCGGCTACGATCCGCGCAAGGATTTTGCCCCGATCGGCCTGATCGCCTCGGCGCCGGCCTTGCTGCTGGTGCACAAGGACTTGCCGGTGCACAGCGTCGGCGAACTGATCGCTCTGATGAAAAGCTCCAAGGAGCCCTATCAGGTCGGCACGCCGGGCCTCGGCACGGTCAATTACCTGGCGTCGGTGCTGTTCGCGCAACAGGCCGGCGTCAAGGTCGAGCAGATTCCGGAAAAAGGCTCGAACCCGCTGAACACCGATTTGATGGGCGGCTTCGTCAAGGTCGGCTTCAATCCCATCCCGGTCTCGCGCGCCGCACTCGATGGCGGCTATATCCGCGCGCTCGCGGTCACCTCGGCCAAACACTCCACCCTGATGCCGCAACTGCCGACACTTGCGGAGTCGGGATTGCCCGGTTTCGACGCGACATTGAGCTATGGTCTCCTTGCGCCCGCCGGCACGCCGCGCCCGATCATCGAGCGGCTGAACAAGGAATTGCGCGCCGCGCTCGCCATGGACGAGGTGCGCAAGCGCATCATCTTCGAAGGCGGCGAGCCAGAGTCGACGACACCCGAAGAGCACTCAGCGATCATCGACCGCGAAGAGACCAAATGGTCGACGGTCATCCACGGCGCCGGCATCAGTCTCAGCGAGTGAGCGACAAAGCGGGCAAAGCCTCAGCCGGCCGTAAATAGGAGATGAGGATGACCAAACCGATCAAACCGTCCCGCCTGTCGCGGCGCGGCCTCGTCAAAGCCGCCGGCGCGCTCGCCGCCGGTATCGCCGGGCCTGCGGTGTTGCGCGTGCGCTCGGCCTATGCCGCTTATCCGGATCGTCCGGTCAAATTCGTGGTTGCTAACACGCCGGGCGGTCCTTCCGACATCGTCGGCCGCTTCGTCACCGCCGCACTCGAGCAATCGACCGGCAAGACATTCATCGTCGACAATCGCGGCGGCGCCGGCGGCAATATCGGCATGGAGTACGTGGCGCACGCCGAACCGGACGGCTACACCATCCTGCTCGCCACCAATGCCTATTCGGTGAATTACGGGCTTTACAACCAGCTGCCCTATGACCCCTACAAGGATTTCGTCGCGGTCAGCGAGCTTGCGACATCGCCGAACACGTTCGTGGTCAAATCGGAGCTGCCGGCGAAAGATATGAAAGAGTTCATCGCGCTCGCGCGCGGCAACCCCGAGCAATACAATTGCGCGACCCCGCCGATCGGCACCACGGCGCAGCTGCAATTGGAACTGCTCAAGATCCGCGAGAAATTGCCAAAACTTTCGGACGTCGTGTTCAAGGGCGGCGGCGACGCCATAACGGCGCTGCTCAGCGGCACCGTGCAGCTCAGCTCAGGCTCGCTGGCGCCGGCATTGCCGCATATCCAGGCCGGCACGCTGCGCTGCCTTGCGGTCAGCGCCGCCAGCCGCTGGCCCGATCTGTCGGATGTGCCGACCATGGAGGAGGCCGGCTACAAGGATTTTGTCTTCGCGGTCGATTGCGTGCTGCTGGCGCCGGCGAAGACGCCGGCCGAAAACGTCAAATGGCTGGAGACGGAAACGCTCAAAGTCCTGAGCACGCCGGACATGAAAGACAAGCTGTTCAAGTCAGGCTTCTTGGTGCGCCCGCAGGGTGCGACTGCCGCTTGGGCGCGCGTCACCAAGGAAATCGAGGTGTTCAAGCAGATCATCGACCAGGCCGGCGTTAAGAAGCTCTAGCGATATCCGGCGCGCCATGAAACCAATGCCGATCGTTGCAGTCGCGGCAAGCATCATGGTGTTTGCCATTGTTGCGTTTTCTATGGCGGGTCTGGCACCCGCCAATGCCGCCGATTATCCGGCGCGGCCGATCACACTGATCGTTCCTTACCCGGCCGGCGGCGGCAACGATGTGATCGCGCGCCTCGTTGCCGCCAAGATGAGCGCCAGCCTTGGCCAGCCAATCGTCATCGAAAATCGCAGCGGCGCCGGCAGCACGATTGGCACCCGCGACGTCGCGCGAAGCGCGCCCGACGGCTACACGCTCCTGATCGCCACGAGCTCGCTGGCGATCAATCCATCGCTCTATCCCGATGCCGCTTACGATCCGAAAAAGGATTTTGCGCCGATCGGTTTGATCGCGACGAGCCCGAATTTTGTGCTGGTGAATCCCGCCGTGCCGGCGCATTCGGTCGCGGAACTGATCGCGCTCGCCAAGAAAGACCCGGGCAAGCTCGACTTCGCCTCGACCGGAACCGGCACCAGCACGCATCTCGCCGCCTTGCTGTTCGCCATGATGGCCGACGTCAAATTCACCGCGGTTCCTTACAAAGGCGTCGCGCCGGCCATCACCGATCTGCTGGGCGGCCAGGTGGCGCTGATGTTCTGCCCGATGGCGAGCGTGGTCGGCCAGGTGCGCGGCGGCACTTTGCGGGCGCTCGCAGTGACCGGCGCCAGGCGCTCGCCGCTGTTTCCGGAACTGCCGACTGTCGCCGAGGCCGGGCTGCCCGGCTATGCGGCGGAGCTGCACTACGGTCTCGTGGCGCCGGCCGGCACGCCGCCGGACGTTGTCGCCAAACTCAACGCCGCGCTCAATCATGCGCTGGCCGACGACGACATCCGGCAACGGCTCGGCGCCGACGGCACTGAGACGCTGCCGGGCACGCCTGAGGCCTATGCCGCCGACATCGCCAGCGAGGAGGCCAAATGGGGCGCCATCATCAAACAGACCGGCGTGAGCGCGCAGTGAGCCGATCATTTCGGGCCGGGCATCATTTTGCCGAACGATTTCCCTGCTAACAGGGAAATTTACAGGGGATATCGTTAGTTTCGTCCATTGCCGCGGTTTTGGTCCCAAATCAGCCGGGAAATTCAATTGCTTGCCGCGAAATTCACTACGCGATGGAACAGGGGGTATTATTAGAGCGGCGGCAGTTCCGTTTTTTGACCACAATACGACTAGGGAGCAAGTCGGCGCTCATGGTAAAATTAAATTAATGTGGGTTGGAAGTAATGATTATCGTGCTCAACAGCATGCATGAATTGACTATCAAACCGCCAAAAACATCATAGTGGTGGTTTGGTGGTCGAAACAGCGTTGAGTTCATTGACAATCAGTGGTTGGCCCCCGCTACTAAGACGTAATGTATAGTTCCAACGCCAGCACGGGACTGAGTGGTTAGAGGATACGCCAGGTCTCTGGAGTGCGGCTATTCAGCCCCTCGGAAATTAATTGATCCCGCACAAACTCTTCCAATCCTAGATAGCCGGATCGATCGATTTCAAGGAGAATATCGTCGGCTTTGCGCTGCTGACCTGATTTATTTAGAACGTCCGCGAAATCGGCAGCGGTAATTTCGGGAGAGGTAAATACCCTCCGTGAGATTTCTCGCCGGGACCGCAAAAGATTATCAAGAATGACATCGTACGAGGTGTCCTGCAGCAGAGGATGTACCGCACCCACTGTGTGAACATAGACCTCTTTGGTTGCACCAATTCGGTAAGCTCGATCCGTGCATTGGTCTTCTACGGCCGGATTCCACCACCGATCCAAATGGATTACATGGTTTGCTGCAACAATGTTCAAGCCCACGCCCGCTGCCCGTGGTGAAAGTATCAGCACAGCGAAGCCTTTTGGTGCAGATTCTCCGGCCGCTGTCGAAACGGGTCGAACGAAGGTTCAAAGCGGTCGGTCGGCCGGCGTTCGCCGAGCAAGCCGCAAGAGAAATTCCGTCAAGGAAAAAATCCCACATGGCACCGCCTTGGGCGCGGGCAAATAGACGTTAGGTTGCCATTGATGGTCCGACCGAAAATAGTCATCGAGCCACACTGAGTTAGGGTGCTGTCGGCATCGGAAAAATGATTGATGCTCGTAGCGACCGCGATCCAGCACCATTCATTGCTCTCCCGGTATTGCATCTTAACGCCGATATTTTTGGGCAGTGGCCATGACGAGCCACCGGTAAAGCAGCTCTTTAGACCAATAGATATCGCGTCGATCAGCAGCGCGCATCGCTTCGGCTAACACGCGCTCGGCATCGCCCACGTCAATGCATGCATCCATCATCTAATTATAAATGCTGGTTTATTCCATCCGCCGGGGAATTTGCACCACTTGGCGCGGCGTAGGGGATAGGGACTAAGGTGCAAATCGACGACACCGGGGTTGCGGACACCATACCGAAAGCGGCGGTCGTCGACATCCCGTAAGGTCATGAGTAAACTCGCAAGCGCTCCACGTTATAGCTGACGACCGATTATGGGCTTAGCCGCCTCCTCAATCGACCTGCTGATTCGCCTGCGCCAAGGCGGATTCATGGTGACGCCGGGGGCCGTAATCGAGATCGGCGCGCAGCAACTCTCGAACGAATTTCTCCGCGCCCGCGGTAGGATGGAGTTCCTTGGACAGCTATTCGGCGCGACGACGAAACTCGACTTGCCGGTGCCGGAAGCGACGACAATCGCCGGCGCGGTCGAGCCGTTGCCCGAAATGGCACCGTTGGCGCGCCAGTTCTGGGAGTGGCTTGGATTTCAATACGCCTCGATAGACATCGACGGCAGCCCAAACAGTATTCCGCTCGACCTCAACTACGATACATTGCCGGATTGGGCTCAACAAAAGTTTGACGTGGTAACAAACTTTGGCACGACCGAGCATATCGCCAATCAACTCAACGCTTTCAAAATAATCCACGATCTGACGGCTCCCGGCGGCATTATGATCCACGCCGTGCCGGCGCAGGGTTTAGTCAATCATGGCCTTTTGAAATACAATCCCAAATGGTTCTGGATGCTGGCGAGAAGCAATGATTATCGCTGGCTTGATCTCGACTATACCAGTCGTGGCCATATCACGGACTTGCCAGACAACGTCGTCGAGGCGATAGCTTCGCACCGGCCTGACATTGCCGAACGAAAAGCTCAATACAAAGTTGTGGATAGCGAGTTGTGGGTGACCTTTCAGAAGGTGCGCGATATCGAATTTATTCCACCGCTGGATGTCAATACAGGAACGAAAACTACAAACGCGGCATTGATTGAACGGTACTGGACGGTATTCGCGCCTCGCTAGCAGCTTAGCCCGCTGACGCCGTGATCAAAGTGCCCACTATCGATTGGGCCGAGATCACCTATTGCGGGTCTGACAGTGCAATTCGCGTTTAGCGATACTGTAACAACAAACTTTGTTTGAACATGCTCGTAACAATAATCTCTAGCTTTTGGGCCGCGAGACTTCTGTGATCAGCCCGGCAATCATCTGAGCGGCGAGTCCATGTCGACTATCTGCCCAATCCTTTTCACCGAAATCCGGTAACGGCGAGTCGTGTCCGCTTGGGGCTTTGAATAGCTCTAAGCGTCCGCCGAAATATTCCCTGGCAACGCGAGCGTTGCCTTCTCGATATCCCGCCATAATCGATTGTCTGCGTGCTAAGCTTGCGGACATCTCTTCGTTACTTGGCGGACTCCTGATCCAACCGTCGTTATGGGTCATGAACAGTGTTTCGGAGAAGATTCTTTCCTCTTCGCTCGAGAGCAGGGCATTTACACGGCGCTTCAGCGCAACGGTTGAGAGCTGTAGCGCCGAGTTGGTATCAGCATCGGGCGGCCGCAGACCCGCAATATCAATCACGGTCTTTGCCGCCACATCGCGCAAAATTCCACCCGGCAAATCGTGATCCTCGTAAACGCCGGCAAGAATATTTTCGGATCCGAACGCATCAGCCCAAAGGTTCAGCAGCCGCTCATAGTCGCACATTGGTAACGGTGTGCGAAAGTCACGCAAATCGATCGCACCGTCCGCGTGCTGCTGCAAGAACTCATCGAATGTCGCGGCATAAAGCCTACTTTTGATCATCTGATTATAAAACGATGCGAGAAAATTGTCCTGGCGTCGCAAGTAGACCAAAATGCGCGCCGAATACGGAGCCAAAGCACGTCGCAGCGTCTCGGGCCGGCGCATGAAAGCTAACGACTCGGCGCTGAGAACCACGGTTTTGGCTTCCGTTCGCGCGGCTTCCTCGAACAGCGACGCAATGACGTTTCGATTTTCCATATGCTTTCGTAATCCGTCCAGCCACGGCACGCTGTCCGGCTCCAGCGCGGCCGAGAGCGCGCGATGCAGTTCCGAGTGGCCGTCCGAATTAGCGATGCTTTTCGGGTACAGTACGCCCCGTTGCAGAAGCGCATCGCGGTGCATCGTGAAAAATGATTGAATCGTGGTCGTTGCCGTTTTTGGCACGCCGATGTGGATGTAGAAGACGGGCCCTTGCGTGGAGTTCATGACGGCTTTTCGCAATTGCGCAAAACCACGCTCGCCGCGCGACTGGTCGAGCACCGGATCTTGCCCGGTCGGCGGCGCCACAATAGCATGGCCTCATCCTTAGGACATAGCTCCGGCTTCCCTCTGCGCAGATGACAGCAAAATTTGCCCTGCTCTCCTACCACACCAATAACCTCGGCGATGAAATACAGAGCATCGCCGCACGTCAGTTCCTGCCGTCCGTCAACCTGCTCGTGGATCGCGACGATTGGACAACGTCCCCGGCCAGTGCCGAGGGAGTTTTCAAGATCATCTTGAACGGGTGGTTTACCCACAGTCCGGAGCGATGGCCGCCTCCGGAGCTGCTGAATCCTCTGGCGATCTCCATGCACATCACCGCCGAACGGTTCAGGCCGACAACCTTGACCGCGCCGTCGCGAACTCTTCTTGAGGGAGACAGCCTGGAATATCTGAAGCGCCACGCACCCATCGGTGGGCGCGATCTGTGGACGGCCCGCCTGCTCCAGAACCACGGCATCGAAAGCTATTTCTCCGGATGCGTCACGCTGACGCTTGGCGCCGACGGCAACGGCCGGCGCGGCGACTATATTTGCGCGGTCGATCTGGACGATGAAACGTGTCAGCATTTGAGCGGACAAACCCGCGCCCCGATCTTGCGGTTGAGCCACCGCGACGCCGGCAGCGGCTCGTTTGCGCAGCGCTGCGTGACAGCCGGCCGGCTGCTGGACCTGTACGCCCACGCCAAATGCGTCGTGACCACGAGATTGCATTGCGCGATGCCGAGCATCGCCTTCGGCACCCCTACGCTCTTCGTCAACAAAGCCACCGATCAATACCGGCTCAGCGGGCTTATCGAGCTGGTGCGTTCCTGCAGCGCTGAATCGCTTCGGAACGGCGAAGTCGATTTCAATTTCGACAAGCCGGCCGCCAACAGCGGCGCTCACCTGCCGTTGCGCGAAAGCCTGATCGCCCGTTTGCAGGCCTTCACCGGGACCTCAAGGCGGGCATTTGCCGTGGCTGCTCCCGATCGGATCGGCACGGATCGCCGAACCGGCGGCATTGCATGAAGCCGATGCCCTTCCTCAGCGAAACATGGAAAAAGCCTGCTCGCGGTAGATGTCGCGCAAGGTCTCACGCAGCCCGCGCTGTTGTTCCAGCAAGGCTTGTCCGGTGGCGTCCAGGCCACCGCCTTCATCCTGGCGTTGCAGAGCCGCGATTTGACGGTTGAGCGCGGTAATCCGGAAATAGGTATCGAGCTGCTCCTTCGCCCACATGCCGTCATGGCTGAGAGGAACGGCGTCGGCCGCCGGCGCGATCCGCAATTGGCGGTTTCGACGCCACTGCTCCATTTTCTCGAAATCGATGGCGAATTCGCCATGCAGGATCTCGGCGCATCCTTGATCGGAGCTGGAGTGCTCGGCTTGCCACGGCACTTCATTTCTATCGTGACGAACATAGACCCACATCGGCCGGCCCGCCTTGGCGGCGACGACCTTGAAGCCGAGCACCTCGCAGTAGGACGGCCATGCGCTGTGGCGGCTCGAGCACGCCGAAATGCCGCTGGAAAACCGCGCGGCGACGAAAATCGACATGCTATGGAAAGGACAATGCATCGGTTGCACGACGTCGGGATGGGCAAACCATTGCAAACCGTCGGGAAAGGTCAGGCACATCCCCCCGGTATGACGGCGCCAGGTAAAGTATTTCCGTTCCGCTTCGAGAAATTCCGGCATTTCCGCCGCGGCTCGTTCCCGGACCAGCGCCACCGTGTCGCGATGCAACGCGTCGTCGCCGTCGAGCACGGATGTGACGATGTAGCTAAACGGATCGGCGATCAACCGGTTGGCGAGCAGATACTCCTGGCAACAATCCCAAACATAGTCGAAGCAGCCGTGCCGAACGTGCCGCATGTTGAACAGATCGATCGGCACGACATGAAAATTCGGCTGGCCGCCGATTATTTCGGTCAGACGCGACCGTGCGCTCGCGGGCATATCGTGGCCCACAACGACAAGCGACGTAAAGTCCGGGCAGGATTGCGCACAAAGGGAAGGATACGTGACCGCCTCAAACAGCGCGAGCGTGCTGCGGAACCAGTCCTCGTTCTGAATGCCGATCCCGAGCCGTGTAACGATGATATGTTGCAGGGCGGTGCTTGGCATTTTTCAGTCGCCCCGAAGCAGCTGGTAAATCATCTGGCGGGTGCGCGGCTGCACCCTAAACATCTCGGAACGCGCAATCTGCCAGCGGCTTTCGGCCACCAATTTGCGGAAATCATCCAGCGAGAATGCGTTTATCCACCCGTTTACGTCTCTCGACAGGATATCCGATGTCGCGGGATGACAATAACTCACGACCATTGCCGTCGTACAGCGACGAGCAAAGGCGAACGCCAATTCGGGCTTCGTCAGAAATTCGAGAACGCCCAGGAGAACGACGCAATCGAACATGCCTTCGGGAAACGTGTTTGCGTCAACGTCGACGTGCCGCACTTCCGGCGTCCAATGATGGATATCGGCTGGAACATAACTGCATCCGGCTGGAAGGTAATACCGCAGTGCCATATGCGGGCCACATCCAATATCAAGAACGACGGCGCCGGGCGAGATGAAGCGAGCGGCCTGGGCCGATCGAGCCTGCCAGTCGTCGGGGTAGGACTGTCGATCACGCCAATAGTCCCGCGATCCGATTCTAGGCATGTGGACCGTTGCTAATCCGGCTGCTTGGCGAGAATTGCCCAGGTTGGACCCGGCGCGAAACTGATGCGCGGAAAGGCCGCGCAAAATTCGTCGGTGGCCTTCGTACACCCCTCCCAATGATTGTAGTCGTCGATAATGATCGTGCCGTTGTCCGTGAGCAAGGGATAAAGCTGGTGCAGGCAGAGCCTTACGGGCGAATACCAATCGCAATCAATGTGGGCAAACGCGATCGGTTCTTTCAAGTATCGGGGCAACGTTTCCTCGAACAGGCCCTTGACGAGGACGATACGCTCGTTGTCGACGTGAAGCCCGAATTCCGCAAAATTGCGGCTCACGACGGCAAGACGGTCAGGCTCGTAACCGTAATAGCGATCACCGCCGATCCCGGGAGACAGACCCGACTTGATGACCTCGTAACGGCTGTTCGGGCGCTCGCCGTCAATCGATTCCGGGCTTGGGATCAAATCGAAGTTGTCGAAACCATAAAACTTCTGGCCGGCTACAAGCTTGCTCGCGATGCATATTGCCGACCCGCCGAGGGCGATGCCAAATTCCGCAAGGTTGCCATGGATACCGTTGGCGTTCAGCGTCTCGACCGTCGCCATGAGGAGCGCCAGCTTTTCCGGACGCAGATAAGTGAGCCGCTTCTCGACAACGCGATGCGCCAGATCCATGGTCTTTATTTATCCTGCACGCCCTCCCCGAACGTCCAGCCCTCCAATCCCGAATCGCACCTAGCGTGCTGTAGCCACATGCCTCTTAAGCTTGTCCACGATCGGCATAGGCTGTCCAGCCTCGATCGCAGTATTGGGGCACTCCCGCTCGGCTTGCGGGCGGAGGCGCGCTTCTCGGCCCACGCGATGGAACCGACAAAAGACTTACTCGGCCGTTGCCGGCCTTGCGAGCACCGGCACACGCGCAAGCTACTCAAGTGGCCGCTACGTTGACCGCATCCTCAAGGGCGAGAGGCCGGGCGATCTATCGGTGCAGGTGGCGAGCAAATGGATCTGGTAATCGACCTAATATCGCGAAGGCGCTCGACATTAATGCGCCGCGGACGATTTTAACGCACGCCGACGAGGTGATCGAATAAACCTTGGCCTTTGACGGCTGGAGATGGCGGCACCCCAGCAAGCGCCAGCCCTTCAATGCCGTCCCATTGCGCGATTGCTGCCCCGACCGGCCGCAGAGCCGGCAGATTTTCACAGCTCGTCTTTGTTGTATGGGGCGAGGAGATTTTGCTAAACCCCCGCTGGAGTGAACGCCCTTCGAGATTAGGGAGAGATTCGCCGTTATCGATGTCGCTTGGCATAAACGCGACCTTTGCGTTCTACTACCGCAATTACGGGATTCCGAAGCGCTCTCTTTCAGATCCTTGTAGCCTGACAATGCTGGGATCGCAAAATCTTGGCAAGGGCGAACGTCGCGGCGACTGCGCCGACCCAGTCTTCCAGGCATTCCGGAAACAGCGTGCTCTGCCCGCGATCCGCCCCCTCAACAAAGCGCCTCGTCCGATCCTTCCTCAAATCGCCCAGGTATCATACGGCGAGTATCAAATGAACCAGTGCGTTTTTACACAGCCTGGGTCATTAGCGACCGATTTCAATGGCAACTTCACGAGTAGCGCTGGTTTGCAGTGATAAACTCCAGGCGGCGCCGGCTGGTTTGGAATGCCCTGGCTCGCAGTTTATAGTGTGGACGGCATAGTCAAGGATCGCTCCCTGGGGAAAATGATGAATTTTGATCTTACTGACGAACAAAAGCAATTCGCTGAATCGGTGCGCCGCTTCGCCCGCGATCATCTCGCCGCCGGCGCGCTCAAGCGCGCGCACGATCCACGTTTCCCCTATGTCGTGGCGCAGCTCATGGCCAAGCAGGGCCTGATGGGCATTGCGCTGCCGGAGAGCGACGGCGGGCAGGGCGGCACGCTGATGGATGCGGTGATCGCCATCGAGCAGGTCGCCGCAGTGTGCCCGCGTAGCGCCGACGTGGTGCAGTTCGGCAATTTCGGCCCGATCCGCGTCTTCGCCGAATACGGCACCGAGGCGCAGAAGAAGCGCTGGCTCGGGGAACTCCTGGCCGGCCGCATGGTCATGAGTCTCGGCATGACCGAGCCCGATGCCGGCTCGGCGGTGACCGATCTGAAAACCAGCGCGCGGCCGGATGGGTCGCACTACATCATCGACGGCAGCAAGGTGTTTTCCACCTTCAGCCCGGATGCGCAGATTTTCCTTATCTATGTGCGCTACGGACCCGGTCTCGGCGGCATCGGCTCGGTGCTGATCGAGCGCGGCGCGCCGGGCTTCACCATCGCTGCGCCTTCGGAATTCATGAGCGGCGAGGAATGGTGCGAATTGCATTTCGCCAATTGCCGCATTCCGGCGGAGAACGTGCTGCTCGGCCCCGGCGGCTTCAAGAAGCAGATGGCCGGCTTCAATGTCGAGCGGCTCGGCAATACCGCGCGCGCGCTCGCCTGCGGCCGCTACGCTTTCACGGCGGCGCGCGACTATGCGGTGACGCGCGAGCAGTTCGGCCGGCCATTATGCGAGTTTCAGGGCTTGCAGTGGAAATTCGCCGACATGGCGCTCAAGCTGGAGAGCGCGCAGCTCCTACTCTATCGCGCCGCGACCCACGCCGATAACGGCCTGCCGTCGGCCTACGAGACGGCCATCGCGAAAGTGGCGTGCAACCAGGCCGGCTTC
>Ga0210398_10004268_pt1 | contig 13451 bp, 13 predicted proteins | sample IncBWC4OmetaG_FD_161047 | JGI IMG/M metagenome (GOLD analysis project Ga0210398, IMG submission 161047) | Forest soil microbial communities from Barre Woods Harvard Forest LTER site, Petersham, Massachusetts, United States - Inc-BW-C-4-O | ecosystem: Environmental > Terrestrial > Soil >... | reverse complement strand
CGGGTGTTGGTCGCGGTGGGCCGCTCGGCCAACGGCAATGCCATCAATGCGGGGGTGGCGGGCGTCGAGGTGAGCGCTCGGGGTCTGATCGACGTCGATAAGCAAATGCGCACCAACGTGCCGCATATTTTCGCGATCGGCGATATCGTGGGTCAGCCCATGCTGGCGCACAAGGCCAGCCATCAGGGCAAAGTCGCGGCCGAGGTCGCGGCCGGACACAAAACCGCGTTCGACGCGCGCTGCATTCCTTCGGTTGCGTATACCGATCCCGAAATTGCGTGGGCCGGCCTCACTGAGACCGAGGCGAAGGAGCGCGGCATCGAATACGGCAAGGGAACGTTTCCTTGGGCCGCGAGCGGACGATCGCTGGCGCTCAACCGCGATGATGGGTTCACGAAGCTGCTGTTCGACAAGACGACTCACCGACTTCTCGGCGCAGGAATCGTCGGCACCAACGCCGGGGACTTGATCGCCGAAGTGGCGTTGGCCATCGAAATGGGTGCCGACGCGTCCGACATCGGCTTGACGATTCATCCGCACCCGACCTTGTCCGAAACCGTCGCGTTCGCCGCGGAGGCCTTTGAAGGCACGCTCACTGACCTGTACATTCCGAAGCGGAAAGATGCATAGAAGCATTTATGGCGCGATGATTCTCGCAACGGCGTTTGCCGCCGCGGCGCCGGCGCTTAGCGATGAATCTTGTGTGGATTTCAAATGGGACGTGACGCAGGAGCGCGCGTTGTTCGCAGGCTCCGCGACACCTTTGGCCGCAGGAGCGGATTCAAAGTCAGCCCCGGCGCTGCTGTTGAATCACTTGTACGAGCTTAGGCTCTCAAAGCAAGAACAGGTGAACTTTGCGGTCACACCCGGGAAGAAAAGCCCGCGCGAGGGATCCTACGGCGGCTTGGTGACGTTTAAGATTCCGGCGAGCGGAAGCTACCGTGTCGCGATCGACATGCCATTCTGGATCGATGTGGTGTCAAACGGCGCGCTGGTGACGGCGAACGATTTTCAAGGTCAACATGGCTGCGGCTCGCCGCACAAAATCGTTCAGTTCGACTTGCTGGGGACGCGGCCTTTCTTTCTGCAGTTGAGCAATGCCGCACCGGAGAGCGTCAGGCTCACCATTACCGCAACGCCTGCGCGAAAGCTATAGACTTACGGCCGATCGGGCGGAATTTGCCGGCTTGCCGAGATGGGCTCTTGCGGCGCCTCGATGCAACTCTTTAGAAACGCGGTCTTTTCCGCGCCAATCAGCTTTTTCGTTTTAGCCTCTTTGAGGCAGGCGGTGCGCTTTACATGCTTTGCGGCAGCATCGCTCGCGGCCGACCCAGGGCTTGGCGCCGTGGCGGCAGGCGCGGCGGCGACGGGTGTCGCTGGAGTTGTCGCAGCAGGAGCGACCGCGCCCTGCGGTGTGACCTGCTGAGCTGCCGGTGTCAGAAAGCTAAGACCCAAAGCGCTGAGGCACAAGGCGCTCGCCGCAAATGCAAGACGCATGGCTACTTCCTCAAACGGCTGATTGATATGAGCAGACCAGAATAGCGGCGGCCCTAAAGCGCCCCGATGAAGCGCGCATGAAGCTTTGTTAACCTTCCTCGTCGGGGCGGGTGATAAGACTCGAGGCCCGAAGGAAACAGGGCCTCGAGTCTTATCACCCGCACCGACGAGTGCATGGCCTGGTCAGTATCACATGCCGAGCCTACGGCGAATGTTGGACGACACTCGAGATTCCGGCCTACGAGTGCGCGTCGGGCCATCCAAGCCCGGTCAAACTCACAGTGCCGAGGGACTAGGTCAGCCGCTCCCGCGCCAATACCAGATATTGCCGCTCATCGGGCGTCCGGCCGTCACGTTGCGCCATCCAGAGCTCCTCGCTTAACGCTTCCATCAAAGCGTGCTCAGCGCGATGCGCATCACCCCAGCGTATCTGCAATTGGCGGCAAAGATCGCGAATTCCCGGCGGTCGGTCGACGGAGAGCTGCTCGCGAACCGCGAGATGCAGCCCCATATGTAAAAATGGATTTTCCGCAGCCCCGCTCGAGTTTGGTTCAAAACCGACCGCGGCGTCGGCATTGGCAACGATGCGCTGGTACTCCGGGTGCGCTTCGATCACATCCGCGATTTGCGCCTCGAGCGGCGCAAGGGGCGAGCGCGCGAGATGCTTAGCCCAGGCTTGCGCGTAGGCGAGGCGCAATTGATCACGGGAATAGCCGTCGAATAGGCTCATGCGGGTGTCTTGTGACGATACTCGCACAGATCCGCGATGATGCAGACCGGGCAGGCAGGACGACGGGCTTTGCAAACGTAGCGGCCGTGCAGGATCAGCCAGTGATGCGCATTCAGTCGGAACTCCGGCGGCACGAACTTCATGAGCTTCTCCTCGACCTCGCGCACGGTTTTGCCGGGTGCGATTCCGGTGCGATTGGCGACGCGGAAGATATGAGTGTCGACCGCGATGGTCTCCTGACCAAATGCCGTGTTCAGAATGACATTGGCGGTTTTGCGCCCGACACCGGGCAACTCCTCCAGTGCTTCGCGAGTCGTCGGCACCTCGCCCCGGTGACGCTCCAATAACAATCGGCTCATGGCAATGATGTTCTTCGCCTTGGAATTATAAAGTCCAATGGACTTGATGTACTTCGAGAGCCCCTTGACGCCGAGCGCCAGCACGGCAGCGGGAGCGCTCGCCGCGCGAAACAATTCCGCCGTCGCCTTGTTTACGCTCTTGTCGGTTGCCTGCGCCGAGAGGATGACGGCAACCAGCAGTTCGAATGCACTTGCATAGATCAGTTCGGTCCGCGGCTGCGGGTTCGTCGCCCGGAAACGGGCAAAGATTTCCTGGCGCTTGAGCGGATTCACGGCAGGCTTGAGCGACGCGCGGCGGTCGCCTTCATGGCGTCGAGTTGGCGCTGCCGCTCCGTCGCTTGGGTGGCGAGCCGGCCGGTATGCGCCGCGTAGCGCTCCTTATTCAGCGAGGGATCGTTGACGAAATTCTCCGGGGCCGGCCGCATTTCGATGCAGTCAACGGGGCAGGGCGGTAGGCACAGTTCGCACCCCGTGCAGCGATCGGCCATCACGGTATGCATGAACTTCTGCGCGCCGACGATGGCATCCACCGGGCACGGCGCGAGGCAGCGAGCGCAGCCGATGCAGCGCGCTTCGTCGATCCAGGCGACACGTGGTGGGGACTCGAGGCCGTTCGCCGGATTGAGTGGCAGCACAACTAGGTTCAGCAGGCGCGCCAGGGCATCGATGGTGGCTGCGCCGCCGGGCGGGCACTGATTGATTTGCGCCTCGCCGTTGGCGATCGCGGCGGCGTACGGGCTGCAACCGGCATAACCGCATCGGGTGCATTGGGTCTGCGGCAGCAATGCGTCGATGCGTGCCGCGACCGTTCGCGCGGTCTCGCTCATATTATTTGACGCGCATACCCGGTGCCGCTCCCGAATCGGGCGACAGCGCGAAGATGTCCTTACCGCCGGGGCCCGCGGCCAGCATCATGCCCTCGGAGACGCCAAATCGCATGGTGCGAGGCTCCAAGTTGGCGACGACTACGATCAGTCTTCCTACCAGAGTGGCGGGATCGTAGGCGGCACGTATACCGGCAAAAATCTCTCGCTCGCCCAACTCGCCCACGTCGACTCGCAGCTTGAGCAGCTTGTCCGCGCCCACGATGAATTCGGCGGCCAAGATTTTGGCCACGCGCAGATCGATGCGCAAAAAATCATCGATTGAAATCAGATTGCCCTCGACCGCTGCCGCCGCCGCCAAGGTCGCGGCATCGGAGGCGCCGCCGTTGTTCGGTGGCTGAGCCGCAGGCACGCCAGCCTCGAGCGCGGGCGCCTCGGGTTCAACCAGCCGGGCCACGGCCTTCGGATCGAGTCGAACGGCCAGCACTTCGTAGGCATTGATCGAGGTGGAGAGCAGCGGTGTCGCCGCGGAGGCCCATGTCCAACTACGCTCCTGAAAGAAAGTACGCACGCGCGCGGCCATGCTCGGCAGCACCGGCTCGAGGTAAATCATCAATACTCGAAACAGATTCAAGGCTTGGGTGCAGACGCTCTGCACTTCGGCGGCATTCTTTGGATCCTTGGCGAGCATCCAGGGCTTGCGCGAATCGACGTATTGATTGGCGCGATCGCAAAGGGCCATGATGTCGCGGACGGCGGCGGCCGTATCGCGGCTGTCGTAGTTCTTCGCGACGCCGTCGCCGGCGCTGACGAATGCCGCATACAGATCGCGGTCGGGGAGGCTGTTCGCCAGCTTACCGGCCGAGGTCCGCGTAACGAATCCGGCGCAGCGGCTGGCAATATTCACGAGCTTCCCGACGATCTCCGAATTCAGGCGAGTGGCGAACTCGTCCAAGTTCATGTCCATGTCATCGATGCCGGGGCCCATCTTGGCGGCGAAATAGTAGCGCAGGTATTCAGCCGGAAAGTCCTGCAGGTACTTGCGGGCGGTGATGAACGTGCCGCGCGACTTCGACATCTTCTGAGCATTGACGGTGAGAAAACCATGCGCATGCACGGCGGTGGGCGAGCGCATTTTTGAGGCCTGCAGCACCGCCGGCCAGAACAGGGTGTGAAAATACAAAATGTCCTTGCCGATGAAATGATGCAGTTCCGCGCTCGAATCGGGTGCGAGAAAATCATCGAACAACAAGCCGCCGCGCGCGCATAGCTGCGCAAAGCTCGCTAGATAGCCGATCGGCGCGTCGAACCACACGTAAAAATACTTGCCGGGCGCATCGGGGATTTCGAAACCGAAGTAAGGCGCTTCGCGAGAAATATCCCAATCCCTCAATCCCTGGGAAAACCACTCGTCGAGCTTGCGTGCGACACTGTCTTGTACGGCGCCGCTGCCCACCCAGGCACTCAAAAATGTCTCGAAGGCGCTCAAGCGGAAGAAATAATGCTCGGATTCGCGCCAGACCGGCGCGGTTCCGCTCACCACCGAAACAGGATCTTTCAGATCGGCCGGCGTGTAGGTGGAGCCGCAATTCTCACAGGAGTCGCCGTACTGGTCGGGCTTCGCGCAGACCGGGCAAATACCCTTGACGTAGCGATCCGGCAGGAACATTTTCGCCGTCTCATCGTAAGCTTGGCGGACGCTGCGCTTGTCGATGTAGCCGGCCTTACGATGCATCAAGTACATGCGGTCGCAGAGTTCCTTGTTCTCCTTCGAGTGGGTCGAACCGAAATTGTCCATGCCGATCAGCATGTCGGCGAGATCACGCTGATGTTCGGTATGAACCTGCGCGATCAGCTGCTCCGGCGTGGTTCCTTCGGCTTGCGCTTTGAGCGTGATGGGTGTGCCGTGCGTGTCATCGGCGCAGACGTAGTAGCACTCATGGCCGCGCAGCTTCTGAAACCGAACCCAGATGTCGGTTTGAATGGTTTCGAGGATGTGGCCCAGGTGCAAAGGCCCATTGGCGTAGGGCAGAGCGCTGGTGACCAGGATTCGGCGTCGTTGGGTCATGCCAAATTATGCCATGACCGGCACGCCTAGGTCGCGGCGCCGCCCGGCGCGGCGCGGCTAACTCATTGCGAAGGCGGCGCCGATCCGTCGCGGAACTGTTCGAATTTGGATTTATTGATGGCCTTTTTAAAGGCTTCTTTGCCGGTAATTTGCCGCGAATCGAGCAAGGCTTGAATCGCGGTATCCATCAGCTTCATGCCGGTGGCAGCGCCGCTTTGCATGGCGTTTTCGAGCTGATCCATCTTGCCTTGGCGAATCAGGTTGGCCACTGCGGGGGTATTGACCAGAATTTCCAGAGCCGCCACGCGACCCTGCTTGTCAGCCTTTTGAATGAGCTGCTGCGAGACGACGCCGCGCAGGCTGGTGGACAGCATCGTGCGCACGTGCGGCTGCTTGTCCGCGGGAAATGCATTCACCAATCGATCCACCGTGGGCGCCGCCCCGTTGGTATGCAGGGTCGCCATGACCAGAATGCCCATCTCCGCGGCGGTGACAGCAATGCTCATGGTCTCCAAATCGCGAAGCTCGCCCACCAGAATCACGTCCGGATCCTCGCGCAACGCGGAGTGCAAAGCGGAGGCGAATGACGCGGCGTGCACGCCGATTTCCCGCTGGCTGATGAGGCAGTTCTTGCGCCCATGGACAAACTCGATCGGATCCTCGATGGTGAGGATGTGACCTTTTTCCCGCCTGTTGATGTCATCGATCATGGCGGCCAGTGTTGTGGATTTGCCGGATCCTGTTTTGCCCGTCACGAGAATCAGACCGCTGTTGATCTTGCACATGTCCATGACGGAGGGCGGCAGCTTGAGTTCCTCGGCGGTTTTGGCGTTCGAGGGAATGGCCCGGAACACAGCGCCCATGCCGTTAAGCTGCCTCATGACATTGACGCGAAAGCGCGCGACGCCCGGAATGGCATAAGCAAAATCAGTACCGTCCTTTTCTTCGAAGCGCTCGACCGCGAGCTTAGGCATGATCTCGTACAAGGTGTTCTTGACGGCGTCCGCGCTCAATGGCAGCTCCCGCAGTGCCCTGAGTTCTCCGTATTGGCGGATGCGCGGCAGGTCACCCGCCAAAAAATGCAGATCCGAGCCGTTGCTCTCGAGAATCTGATTCAGGAATTCGTCGATGGCCGGCATGCGTTAAGGCGGCGTCGCCGGCTCGGCGACGGGTGCGCCGGACATGTCGGTTACGAAGCGCTGGAACTGGCGCTTGTCGGATGCATAGCTGTATGCGTGCTCGGGGTCCACTTCCTTGGCGTTGATGGCCGCGAGCAAGGCTTGGTCCATGAGCTGCATGCCGTATTCCTTGCCCATTTGCAGCTGGCTGGGAATCTGATGCGTCTGGTCGGTCATGATGAGCTTGCCGATGGCCTTGGTCAGGACCATGACCTCGCACACGGCCTTGCGCGCGCGCTGATCCGGAGTCTTGAGCAGAATCTGCGTGATGACCGCGATGAGGCTATTGGCAAGAAACGTCTTGGTCTGCTCGCGTTCATCATTCGGCAGCGCATCGATGATGCGGTCGATGGTCTTGGTGGCGCTGGTGGTATGCAAAGTGCCCAGCACCAGATGTCCCGTTTCCGCCGCCGTCATGGCCATGGAAATGGTTTCGGCGTCGCGCATTTCACCCACCAGAATCACGTCCGGATCCTCGCGCATGGCGGCGCGCACGCCCTCGGCGAAGGACGGTAGATGCGTGCCCAATTCGCGCTGTATCACCTGACTGGTCTTGCTGCGGTGAACGAACTCGATCGGGTCCTCGAGGCTGATGATATTGAGGGCCCGGGTCGAATTGAGGTAATCGATCATCGACGCCAGCGTTGTGGTCTTTCCGGTACCCGTCGAACCGGTCACCAGGATCATCCCCTGATGGTAGTCGCACAGTTTCTTCACGATTGGCGGCAGACCCAACTGATCCATGGTGGGCATGGTGGTGGGAATCGATCGAAACGCCGCGCCGATGCCGGTCTCCTTACGGAACACATTGACCCGGAAGCGGCCGCCTTCGCTCGATACGTAGGAGAAGTCCAGATCGTGGCCTTCGCGCAGGACCTTGAGTTGCGATTGGGTCAAAACCTCCGTGACGTATGCCTCGAGCTCGGCATCACCCAGATTGCGGAATTTGATCGGCATCAGGTCCCCGTGCATGCGCAGCATGGGCGGCACACCAACCGCAAGATGCAGGTCCGAGCAGCCCTGGGCCACCCCCAACTTGAGGAACGCGTCGACTCTTGCCATAACGCGTAAGGCTACCCGTAAGCGATTGGTTTTTCGAGTGTTTAGGGCGTGATTCGCCCATAAACGTGAGGTACGTCAAGCGCTAGAGGAATTTCTCGAGCGCGGCACGCAGTTCGTCCATGGTTTGAGACCGTTTTGCCTTGTCCAGCGACATGCACTTCATCACCAGATTATTCAGCTCGAGGGGCAACTCCTTGTTGATCTCGATGGGCTGGCGCGCCTTGCCTTGAACATGCTGGTACATCACGGACATGTGATCGCCGCGCGAATAGGGCGGCACGCCGGCGAACATCTCGTACATGATGACGCCCAAACTGTAGATGTCCGCCCGCTCGTCGACCTTTTTGCCCAAGATCTGCTCGGGCGCCATGTACTTCGGCGAGCCGATGACATAGCCGGTCTTGGTCAGCTGGGTGTCGCCTTGGCTTTGCGCCGCGGCCACGCCGAAGTCGACGATCTTCAGCAGCGAGTCGTTGTCGATCAACACGTTTGCCGGCTTCAAGTCGCGATGCACGATGCCGGCTTGATGCGCCACCGCCATGCCGGTTGCGATGTCGATGCCGAATTTGACCGCACGTTTGAGCGCCACGGGCTTCTCGTTGACGATCTCTCCGCCCAAGGTATGCGACGGAAAATATTCCATGGAGATCGCGTAGTTGCCGCGGATATACAAGAAGTCGTAAATACGGATCACGTTCTTATGCGTGATCTTGCGGCTGTAGCGCAGCTCATGCACGAAGCGCTTCATCATCTCTTCGTCGGAGGAGACGTTGGGGTTCAAGAACTTGAGAATCAGCCGCTCCTCGACGACCGTGTCTTCCATCAGCAATACGGTGCCGAAGGCACCCTTGCCGATCTTTTCGATGAACTTGTAGCGGCCCTCGATGACATCTCCCGGTTTCAAGGTCGCGATATCCAGCTTGGCCGAAGCCGCGGATTCTTCCGCCTGCTTGACGACACTGGCCAGCGCCACATTGTCGATGAGCAGCGTCTTGGCGGGTTCCTGCATCTTCTCGGCGCGCTTGTTCGCGGCGATTTGCTGCGTCGAGAAGCGATTGTCGAGTTCTTGCATGGCGCGGGCGACCGCCTGGCTCAAGGTGCCATCCCCCGCGCTCGCCGTTACTGCCTGCAAGCGCACGCGGATGGTGTCCGCGCGACGCTCGTCCGCGAGTTTAGCGAGCGCCGAGATGGCCTCGACCTTGATCTCGTTTTCCGGCCGCGACAGCATCGGCAGCAGGGCCTCGAGGCTGCGCTGATCGCCGATTTTGCCGATCGCGCGGATGACCGTCGGCAGGGATTTGGCCTCACCCTGCAACATATCGATGAAGCGCGGCAGCGCCTTAGTGCTGCCGATTTCCGCCAGCGCGTCGACCGCGCGCTCGCTGACCCACCAATCAGCATCGCGGGTGGCTTCGATGAGCTGCGCGACCGCGCGTTCATCCTTGGTTTGATTCAAGATCTCGATGGCGGCACGGCGAATGTCCTGGTTTTCATCCTTGATGAGGGCAAGCACGGCATCGACCACGCGCGGGCCGCCGATCTTGCCCAGCGCGTCGGCCGCTCGCGTGCGCACCCACCAATCGCTGTCCGCGATCACTTCGAGCAGGTATTTGACCGATTTCGAGGTGCCGACGACGTTCAACACCTCTACCGCTGCGCGCCGTGCGTACTCGTTCTCGTCCTTGAGTACATCCACCAGATATTTGACGGTTTCGGGATGGTTGGCCTTGACGACCACGTCCACCGCTTTGTTCTGCACCTCGATTTCAGGATCGCGCAGCATGCCGACAATCAGCGGCATGTCGAACGGGCCATCCATCTTGGAGAGTGCGCTCAGGGCGGCTGAGCGTATGAACTTGCTGTTGTCCTTGAGTTGCTTCTGCACCGCCTGCTGTACCTTGGGCAGATTGAAGCGACCCAGGACATTGATGATGTTGAGTCGCGCCACCGGATCCTTGCCCTCGATCCTGGCCAGCAGATCGTCGACCGACGATTCGTCGGCGATCTCCGCAATGATCTTGAACAGCCCGTTTCGTTCACTGGGCTCCTGCGTGTAGGCCGAGTTCAACAACTCACGCACCGTGTAGCGGGATTTCTGCGCGGCAATCACGTCGAGCAGGGCCTGTTTCGGCATCCCTGGTTTGGCCAAGGCGTCCAGCAGCGCATGCGCGGGATAGTTCTTGCTGGAGGAGAGCGCCCATGCGATTCCGGACATGGCGCGGCCGTTGGCTTCCGACATGGTCTTCAGCAGAATCGGCAGCGTTTTGGAATCAATCAGGCGGGCTAGCACCTCGACGTACGCGGTGGTTTCCTTCTTTTCCGACGTTGCGAGCGCATCCACAATGGGGTCGATGGCATCGGATCCCAGCGCAATCAATTTTTCCAATGCCTTCAGCGCCAGCGGACTCGTTGGATTGCCGCTGGATTTAACTTCGGCAATGAGCCGATCGGCACGATAATTGGCGAATAAGGTCATTCGGCGCCTAAGCTAAACATTCCCGGAGAGTCACCCATTCTTACCTTAATTCAGGCGCCCTCCGTGGTCTTGATTCTCAGTATGGAATTATGCCACACGTCACGGTTTTAGCCGCCTGCGGTACAATCCCCGACCCTTATGAATCAACCCCCTGCCGCCGAAAGCATCCTCCGCGAAAGCTCGTGTACCTACACCGATCCCTACCTGGGTCAGACCTTGGGCGAAGCCAAGGCGGTCACCTCGGTCGCAATCCGCGGCGACTTGGTCACCATCGAGCTCGTATTGGGGTTCCCCTGCGCCGATTATGGGCCTGAATTGGAGTTGGCGCTTCGATCGCACCTTGGGTCCGCGCTCGGTAGTGCAAGATTGGAGCTTAAACTCAGTGCGCAGATCACCGCGCACGCAGTTCAACGCACGCTGAAACCGCTAACAAATGTCAAGAACGTGGTGGCGGTCGCCTCGGGCAAGGGTGGTGTCGGAAAGTCCACGACCGCGGCCAATTTGGCGCTCGCCTGGGCGGCGCAAGGCGCCAAGGTGGGATTGCTCGACGCCGACATTTACGGCCCGAGCCAGCCGTTGATGATGGGACTAAGCGGCGCCAAACCTGTCAGTACCGACGGGAAACACATGGCGCCGCTGCGCGCCCACGGTGTGGAAGTCATGTCCATCGGCTTCCTGATTGATCAGGAGCAACCGATGGCCTGGCGCGGACCGATGGTCACCTCCGCGCTGACCCAGCTGCTCGGCGACACCACTTGGGGCGATTTGGATTACTTGGTGGTCGACATGCCGCCGGGAACGGGCGACATTCAGCTGACGTTGGCGCAGCGCGTACCCGTCAGCGGGGCCGTCATCGTGACAACGCCGCAGGATATCGCCCTGTTGGATGCCCGCAAGGGACTCAAGATGTTCGAGAAAGTCGAGGTGCGCGTGCTCGGTGTGGTGGAGAACATGAGCGTGCATATCTGCACACAGTGCGGGCACGTGGAGCATGTATTCGGCAGCGGCGGCGGCGCAAGCATGGCGGCCCAATATGGGGTGCAGTTGCTGGGTGAGCTGCCGCTCGATATTCGCATTCGCGAGGATGCTGACGGCGGCTCGCCGACCGTGGTGGCGGAGCCGGGCAGCGAACGCGCGCGGGCTTATTTTCTGATGGCGCGCCGCACGGCCGCGCGCTTGGCGACATTGAACAAAGACTACAGTCGGGTATTCCCCAAAATCACGGTTGAAGCAACTTAATGAGCATAAAAAGCGATCGTTGGATCAGACGCATGGCCGCGGAACAGGGCATGATCGAACCGTTTTCCTCGCAGCAGGTGCGTGTGCAAGATGGCGGGAGAATCGTTTCATACGGAACATCGAGCTACGGCTACGACGTTCGCTGTGCCGACGATTTCAAGATTTTTACCAACATTAATTCCACGATTGTGGATCCGAAAAAATTCGACGAGAAATCGTTCGTCGACTTCAAAGGTCCGGTGTGCATCATTCCGCCAAACTCTTTCGCACTCGCCAGCACCGTGGAATATTTTCGGATACCGCGCAGCGTAATCGTGATCACACTTGGAAAAAGTACCTATGCACGTTGCGGAATTATTTGCAACGTAACGCCTCTAGAACCCGAGTGGGAAGGCCACGTGACGCTGGAATTCTCCAACACCACGCCGCTGCCCGCCAAAATTTATGCCAACGAAGGCGTGGCGCAAATGCTGTTCTTCGAATCCGACGAGGTTTGCGAGACCTCGTACAAGGATCGCGGCGGCAAGTATCAAGGCCAGCGCGGAGTGACGCTGCCGAAAACCTAAGGCTCCGGGTTCAAGGATTAAGGTGCGGCAGATCGAGCGGGACCAGGTGATCGACACTCTTCACTCGCATGGCGATTTCAACTTTGCCGTCGCGGCTGCGCTCCGCCTGCACGGGAACGAATCCCAATGAGGGCGCGAACCACATGCGCAGGATGCGGTTGTTGCCGGCGCGCTGGCTGGTCACGATGATGGTGTCGAGCTCACCGATGGCCGTGCGGATCTTTGCGGTGCCTTCGTTCGTGTAGTTGAAATCCTTCAATTGGTCCTTGTCGATGATGGCGAAGGTCTTGGGTAAATCGCCGTTTTTCAGGTCGAGCATCACTTCGACCTGAATGGACATGACGTCCTGAGCGCCGTCCGGAAGCTTGATATCCACCGGCTTTGTTTCCGAGACACCGGTAGCACGCTTATCATGCCAGTCAAAATTTAGTTCCACCGTTTGCGAGCCTTCTTTGCCGAAGTACTTTTGAGGGCGGACGTGCTCGCCGATCAAATTCAACCAGCTCCTCTGCACGAGATCGTCGCGATAGGCCATGCGAAAGATCCCGTGGGCGGTGATGGTCCAGGTGTAGAGATATTCTCCGGGTTCGGTGCCGTGCGTTAGCTCTATCGCGCTCGTGCCCACGCTGATGCCTTTCCATGAAGCTTCATAGCGCGCGATGAACGGCTGGATTCCCGCCTCACCCGGAGTTTGCGCCGCGGCAGCGAAGAGTGCCATCACCGCGATGACTAGCGCGCCTGCGAATATCTTCATGCTGGTTTCTCCGCCGGGAGGTCGCCAATTTGCACCGGTTCGTTCAATAGCCGCCCGTCCAGCCACGCTTTGCCGGCTTCGCATCGCAACCGTCCTTGGCAGCACCAATTGACGGCCAGTGGATAAATGATGTGTTCCTGAATCAGGACGCGTTGACTCAATGTCGTTTCCGTATCGCCCGGCAAAATGGGCACGCGCGCTTGAAGGACCGCCGGCCCGCCATCGAGTTGCTCGGTGACGAAGTGTACCGTGACGCCATGCTCGGTTTCGCGCGCTTCCAGAACGCGCCGATGCGTATGCAGGCCTGCGTACTTTGGCAACAAGGAGGGATGAATGTTCAATATCCTTCCGGCAAACCGCTCGACGAATTCGGCGCTCAGGATGCGCATGAACCCCGCCAGCACGACCAGCGACGGCGAGTACTCCGTGATCGCGGCGGCCAGGAGGCGATCATAGTCGGCGCGTTCGCCGCCGGTCGATCGCGGCAGCGCTCGTGCCTCGACACCTAGCTGCCGCGCGCTCTCGAGGCCTCCGGCATCGGGCCGGTCGGAAATCACCGACACCACGGTATAAGCAGCATCAGACGCCCGGCTGCGCTCGATCAGCGCCCGCATGTTGCTGCCGCGTCCTGATATCAAGATGACGATCGGCTGCCGCGCGGTCCGGCTCAAGCGATGACGACGCCGCGTGTTCCTGAA
>Ga0210398_10004267_pt1 | contig 13451 bp, 9 predicted proteins | sample IncBWC4OmetaG_FD_161047 | JGI IMG/M metagenome (GOLD analysis project Ga0210398, IMG submission 161047) | Forest soil microbial communities from Barre Woods Harvard Forest LTER site, Petersham, Massachusetts, United States - Inc-BW-C-4-O | ecosystem: Environmental > Terrestrial > Soil >... | reverse complement strand
CTGGAGTTCAGCCTCACACCCACGGCGCGCGGCATGAAGTTCTTCGAAGCCGGGCAGCTGCGTTTGCGCTCGATCCTCGGGCTCCTCGATTGGAATCTGCGCATTGGACCCCGCGAGTCGCGGCGCGTCTTCCCGAACTTCACGCGCCAGGCCTCGCTCGCCTGGCTCGCGACCGATCGACGCCTGGCCGAGCTCGGCATCAAGAATGTGCGCCGGCGCGGCGCAGGCACGGACTTCGACCAGCTCAGCGAATACCGCGCGGGCGATCCGGTGCGAAACATCGATTGGAAAGCAACGCTCAAGCACGGACGTCCCATCGCGCGGGTCTACCAGGACGAGCGCGATCAGAGCGTGCTGTTCATGCTCGATTGCGGGCGGCGCATGCGCGCCGACGATACGCAGTCGGGCATCGGTGCGAGTCATTTCGACCAGTCGCTCGATGCGTTGATGCTGCTGACTTTCGTCGCGCTGGCGGCCGGCGACGCGGTCGGCGCCATGACCTTCGGCACCGCCGCGGGCCAGGAAAAGCGCTTTGCGCCGCGCAAGGGCAGACAAACGCTCAATGAGCTCATGGCCGGGCTCGGCGATATCGAGCCCTCGCCCATGTTCTCGGATTATCTCGAGGCCGCCGCCGACGTGATGCACCGGCAGCGCAAACGCGGGCTGATCGTGCTCATCACCAACTGCCGCGAGGAGGACTCCGTCGAGCTCCTGGCCGCCTTGCGCCTGCTGCGCTCGAGACATGTGGTCGTGGTCGCGAACCTGCGCGAGCAAATCGTGGCTGCGATAGCCGCGCAACCGCTCTCGCAGCCGGAATCCGTATTCGAGGTCGCGGCGGCGCTCGACTACGAGCAAAGGCGCCGCGACATGTTGCGGCACCTGGCAGGCGGCGGTGGCGTGCTCATCGATTGTGAGCCGCGCGCGCTCGGCGTCGAGCTCGTCAAGCGCTACACCGTGTTGAAGCGCACGGGGGCGATCTGAGCATGGCCCCGGTCTGGCTACGCGTCGCGACGCTTTGCGGCATGGTGTGTGCGGGGAGCGCGCAGGCGGCCCCCGCAGCGGAGCACATCAGCCACGGGCGATTTCAGGATCTCACCGTCTACGCCCCGCCGGGCACGCCGCAGAGCATGGTGCTGCTGCTCGCGGATCCGGGCGGCTCGAACGCGGGCGCTGACCTTGCCCTGCAGCTGGTACACCATGGTGCGATGGTGGCCGTGATCGACGTGCGGAAATTCGATGAGGCTCTGGGAGCCGACGGCGCGGACTGCGTGTTCCCCGATGGGGACCTGGAGAACCTGAGCCACTTCATCCAGGCGTATTATCACCTGCCGCTCTATCGGCCGCCGTTGCTGGTGGGTTATGGCGCGGGCGCGAATCTCGCCTACGCAGTCCTGGCGCAGGCGCCCGCGCAGACCTTCGCGGGCGCGATTACGATGGGTTTTTGCCCGGAGACGAGCTTGCGCAAGCCGCTGTGCAAGGGAGGAGCTTTGCAATCCGAGCGCACGGCGAATCAGCAGCTGCGCTATCTGCCGGCGCCACGGCTGGACGATCCGTGGGTGGCGCTGCAAGGCGTGCGCCAGGACCGGTGCGGCGTGGACAGCATTCGCGAGTTCACGGCGCACATGTCCGGCGCTGCCGTCGTCGCCGTCCCCGGGGGCGATCCCGAGAGCTCGAGCCGAGGGCTGCCTGCGCTCCTCGCCGCCTTCGACACGTTGGCGCAACGCACGGCGCGGGATATGGCCCCACTCGCGCCGGTCGCGCTCGGCAACCTGCCCGTGGTCGAGGTCGCCGCCCGGGTGGGCGCGCCGCCGACCGACCTCCTCGCCATTATCCTGTCCGGCGACGGCGGATGGGCGGGCCTCGATAAGGAAGTCGCGCAAGCACTCGCGGAGCACGGCATTCCGGTCGCCGGGCTCGACTCGCTGCGCTATTTCTGGAGCGTGCGCACCCCGCAGAGGCTCGCCGGCGACATCGATCGGATGATCCGCTATTACCTCGAGCATTTCGGCAAGCAGCGGGTGCTCCTCATCGGTTACTCCCAGGGGGCGGACGTCCTGCCGTTCGCGGTGAACCGCCTGGCCGCCTCCACCCGGGCGCATATCGCGCTTGGGGTGCTCATGGGCATGTCCGAGCACGCAGTATTCGAATTCCACGTGAGCAACTGGATTTCGAACGATAATTCCGGACCTGCGACGATGCCCGAGGTGAGCCGCATCGCCGGCATCCCGATACTCTGCATTTACGGAGAAGGCGACAATGATTCACTCTGCCCGAAGCTCGATGCGGCGAAAGTGCGAATCGTGAAGCTTCCGGGCGGTCACCATTTCAACGGCGACTATGCGGGGCTCGCGCGGGAAATCCTCGCGGCCGCGGCGCGATGATTCGCGCGGGTCGTCGCTCGTTCTTGAAAGGCGCCTGCGCCTGGTCGCTGCTGGCGGCGACGGCCACCCGGCGCGCCGGCGCGGCCGAGCCCGCAGCACCCGCGCCCGCCGCGGAGCTCAAGCCGATCACCGGCAATGCGCATCCGATATCGGCGGCGGAGCGCCGCGCGCGCATCGCCAAGGTGCAGGCACTCATGGAGCAGCGCAAGATCGGCGCGCTGCTGATCGAGTCGGGCGCATCGCTCGAGTACTTCACCGGCATTCGCTGGCGCCGATCCGAGCGCACCACCGCCGCCATCATTCCCGCACGCGGCGACGTGCTCATCGTGACGCCGGCCTTCGAGGAGCCCTCCGTGCGCGAGACCCTGCTGGTCGGCGGCGACGTGCGACCCTGGGACGAATCGGACAGCCCGTTCACGGCGATCGTGCAGGGGCTGCGCGACCGCGGCGTGCGTGCCGGCCATATCGCCGTGGAGCCGACCATGCGCTTCTTCATTGTCGACGGCGTGCGCAAGGCTTCGAGCGCCTACGATATCGTGTCGGGCGATCCCCTGATTCGCGCGTGCCGCATGATCAAATCGCCCGCCGAGCTTATGCTCATGCAAACCGCGAACGACGTGACCATCACGGCGTTGCGTTACGTGCATGCGCATGTCGAGCGCGGCATGAGCGGGCCGGAAATCGGCGCGCTCATGAACGGAGCGACGGTCGCCTTGGGCGGATCGCCCGAGTTTGCGCTGGTTTTGTTGAACGAGGCGTCCGCCTACCCGCATGGATCGTTGCAGCCGCAGGCCGTGCGCGATGGCTCGATCATCCTCATGGATTGCGGCTGCACCGTGGAAGGCTATCAATCCGACATCTCGCGCACCTGGGTTTACGGTGCTCCGAGCCCGCGCCAGCGAAGGGTCTGGAACACCGTCCGGCGAGGTCAGGAGATCGCGCTGGAGGAAGCCAAGATCGGCGTCGCCGCCGGCCAGCTCGACGACGCGGTGCGCGCCTACTACGAGAGCGAAGGCTGGGGACCGGGCTATAAGCTTCCGGGGCTTTCGCATCGCACCGGTCACGGCATCGGTCTCGACGGTCACGAGCCCGCTTATCTCGTCCACGGGGACACGACCCCGCTCGAGTTCGGCATGTGCTTCTCGGACGAGCCTGGAATTTACATTCCCGGAGAATTCGGCGTCCGGTTGGAGGACTGTTGGTACATGACGTCGGGCGGCGCGAAGCTCTTCACGCCCCTCGCGAAGTCCCTCGAGGATCCCGTTTGACCGCTCAGCCGCGCAGCGAAGGAAGCCCATGCTCACCGTCCACCACCTCGGTATTTCCCAATCGGATCGCATCGTCTGGCTCTGCGAAGAGCTCGCGATCCCTTATCGGCTGATCCGCTACGAGCGCGACCCGAAAACCCAGTTTGCGCCGCCCGAGTACCGCGCGCTGACGCCGTTCGGGACGGCGCCCGCGATCACCGACGGCGATCTCACCCTCGGCGAATCGGGGGCGATCATCGAGTACATCATCGCCAAGCACGGCGGCGGTCGGCTCGCAATCACCCCCGACCGGCCGGAGTTTGCGAACTATCTGTTCTGGTTCCACTTCGCCAACGGCTCGTTCATGCCGAGCAGCATGCTCGACATGGTGGCCACGCGATTGGGCATCGATGCCCGCAACGAGTTCATCCACGCCCTGCGCGACCGGAGCGATCGGGCCTATGCGCTCGTGGAAAGCCGCCTCAAGGAGGCGCCCTATTTCGCGGGCGATCAATTCACGGCGGCGGACATCATCATGTTCTTCCCGCTCTCGACCATGCGTGCTTTCGTGCAGCGAGACCTGTCCGCATCACCGCACACTCGCAGCTACTTGAAGCGCATCGGGGAGCGCCCGGCCTATCGGCGCGCCATGGCCGCCGCGGATCCCAATTTCACGCCGCCGCTCGAGTAAGCCGGGATCGCATGGCCACGACCGCCCTGGAATTCCGGCACATGGAGACGCTCCTGGCGCTCGCCGAGTGCGGGAGCCTGTCGAAGGCGGCGGAGCGCCTCTGCCTGACGCAGTCCGCGCTCTCGCACCAGCTCAAGGCCCTGGAGAGCCACTATGGCGCGGCACTGGTCGAGAAGAACATCCGACCGCTGCGCTTCACCGCCATCGGTCAGCGCCTCCTGACACTTGCTCGCCAGGTGCTGCCGCTGGTCGCCGAGGCGGGACGCGACGTGGCGCGCCTGGCACAAGGGCATGCCGGACCGCTGCGCGTCACGGTGCAGTGCCACAACTGTTTCGATTGGCTCATGCCGGCGATGGACTCCTATCGGTCGCTTTGGCCGGAGGTGGAGCTCGACATCATCTCGGGATTTGTCGTCGACCCCCTTCCCTTGCTCGAGCGGGGCGAGGCGGAGCTCGCGGTGATTCACGACCGTCCCCCGCCGCACCCGCACGTAACGTTCAGCCCGCTGTTTCGCTATCAGAGCGTCGCGCTCATGAGCCCCAAGCACCCCCTCGCCGCAAAGAGCTGGCTGGAAGCGCGCGACTTTGCGGACGAGACGCTGATCACCTATCCGGTGCCCGACGAGATGCTGGATGTGATGAAGCACTGCTTGATTCCGGCAGGCGTGAATCCCAGGCGCCGCACGGCCGAGCTCACCGTCGCGATCCTGCAGCTGGTTGCGAGCGGCCGCGGCATCGCGGCGCTGCCCTCCTGGACCGTCGGTAATTACATCGAGCGCGGCTACGTCGTATCGCGGCCCATCGGACCTTCCGGGCTATCGTGCGAGCTCTATGCGGCAACCACTCATGCCGGCGCCGAGGCGGCCTACATTCGTGAGTTCATCTCGCTGACGCGCGAGCAAAGCCTGACTGAGCTCACCGGCGTCTCGGCGCTCTGAGCCGCCCCGCTCCGCCAGGCACGCTGCTACGCGCGCCGCTAGGCACGCACGACCTCGTACGGCCGCATCATCTCGTTGTCCTCGTGCTCGAGGATGTGGCAATGCCAGACATAGCGGCCGGCATATCCGGAGAACGGCACGATGATGCGCGTGACGGTCTTCGCGTTCACTCGTACCGTGTCTTTCCAGCCCATCTCGTTGGGGTCCGGCGGCATCACGGGTCCCACGTAACGTAGGGTGTTCTGCGTCATGTATTGAAACGCGTCGAAGCGCCGCCGATCGAGAATCTGGAAGCGCACCAGATGCAGATGGATGGGGTGGGTGTCGTCGGTGAGATTGACGATTTCCCAGATCTCGGTCGTGCCGAGCACGGGCTTTTCCGTGATCGGCATGTGCCACGGCGTCTTGTTGAGCAGCATGCCGGTGGATTCGGCCACCAGATTCTGCGACTCATCCAGCGTGAGCCGGCGCGTCTGCACGGCGGCCGACTCCGCCAGGCGCTCGAGGCTCGAGAGCGAACGCGGCATCTCGCTCGGGTCGGGCACCGGCCGCTCGCCCACCCGAAACTGCAGGAGCGCAAACGCATCGCTCGCAAGCTCGATGCGGGCGCCGCGGTGAGGCGCGAAGTCGATGAGCAGGTCGGCGCGCTCGGCCGGCGCGAGCAGCACGTGCTTCACCGCGACGGGCGCCGGCAGGAGCCCCTGATCGGTGCCGATCTGAAATACATCGACCCCGTCGGGCACCGACAGGCGGTAAAAGCGGCCGTTTGCTGCATTCAAGATGCGCAGCCGATAGCGGCGCGGCTCGACCTCGAGATACGGCGAGATTTTGCCGTTCACCAAATGCAGCTCACCGAAAACTTCCGGGACCCAGGGTCGTCCGGGATCGGCGGACACCGGGTAGCTCAGCTGCCCGTCGGCGCGCGCGTTCCGGTCGAATAGCACGAGCGGAATCTCATATTTGCCGGAAGGCAAGCCGAGCGCCTGCTCGCGGGCGTCCCGGATCACATACAGGCCGAAAAGGCCGGCGTACATGTTGAGCCGGTTGATGCCCATCGCATGATCGTGATACCAGAGAAGCGCCGCGGCTTGATCGTTCGGATAATGATAGAGGCGCGATTGACCGGGTACGTACCAGTCCTCCGGATAGCCGTCGCTCTCGGGCGGGACCTTCGCGCCATGCACATGAACCACGCTGCGCCCCTCGGGCACCCCCGGCTCGGCGCCGTGCAGCGAGTGATCGATCGGCAGGAAATGCTTCGACGGCAGCTCGTTCGCCCACTCGATCGCGAGGCCCTCGCCCGCGCGCACGTCGAACATCACGCCGGGCACGCTGTCGCCGTACGCCCACAGCGGTGTTGCCGGGAGGTCGCGGTGCAATTTCTGGGTCACGGCCCGAGCGGCCACGCGATACACGGGCACTTGCCTGCCGGAGCTCCCGGGCACGGATCGATGGCCCGTGGGGACTGCGATGGCAGGCAACGGCAGCGGGTCGACGAATTTCGCCAGGCTGTTCGGATCCAGATTCGGGATGGCCGGCACGGCGCTCGGCACCATTGCGTGCGGTAGCGCCGGACGCACAAAAACACTGGCCGCGGCTCCCGCCGCGGCCAGTGCAGACTGCCCGATGAATCTACGGCGAGTCGTTACCAATCAAATCCGCCGCCGCTCTCCACCTCGCCCGTGCTCGGGTTGAGAATGTATTCCGAGCCGAACAAGGGCGCCGGGTGCGAGAAGTCGAACATGGTGTCGATCGAGCCCGCGAGCGCGTCGAACGAGCCTTGCCCGATGCGCTCGCCGCCCAGCCAATTGTCCTCGATGAAGCGCAGGATCGAGGTCTGATCGGTCAGCTTGTGGTCGACATAGTTGCGCTTCGCCAAGGGCGAGATCACGAGCAACGGCAAGCGCGGCCCGTAGCCGCAGCGGCCTTGTGCGTGCAGCGTCTTCGGGTTGACGCCCGGCAGGGCGGTGGCGCCGTTGCCGCAAGCGTTGGGACCCGTGAGCGCATCCGCATCGGTGCTCGACGCATTGACGATGGCGCCAATCTGATGGTCGTACCAGCCGTCCGAGTCGTCATAGGCGATGACGACGGCGGTCGAGCTCCAGTCGCGTTGCTTCTGCAGGAAGTTGATGACGGTCACGACGAAGGTCTGCTCATCCAGAGGATCCGAGTAGCCGGCATGCGCATCCTGAAAACCCGGGGCCTTGAGGTAAGACACCGCCGGGAAGTTGCCCGCGCTCACGGCATCGAAGAAGTCCTGGGTATCGTACTGATGGTTGCCGGCATCGCCCGCGTGGCCGATCGTCGCGACCGAGGTCGGACGCAGGTGCTTCGGGTTGGCCGTCGAGACGTAGTACTGGAACGGCTGGTGATGCGGAATGTAGTCCGCTTTGTTCGTCGCAGTCACCGTCGAGGTATGGCTGCGGTTGCAGCCCGTCGTCCCGTTGGGATTGACGGTGCTCAAGTTGAAGCCCCCTTCGAAGAATCCCCAGGTGATGCCCTTGGCATTCAAGAGATCGCCCACGTTCTTGCCCCCGAACTGCACCGTCTCGCCCGTCGTGGTCGAGCAAACATCGCCGACCGGATCGGCATCGCTGATGAGCGTGAGGCCGCCGTTGCCGTCGCCGATCGTGGATCCGCCGGCATTGCCGTCTTGAATCACGCCATTCAACTGGCCCGAAATCAAATTGACCGCGCCATCGGTCGAGGGGCCGAAGTTCGTGCCGTACGAGTTATCGTTGAGCGCGTAACGCTGTGCATAATTCCACATCGCCGTCACGGTGTTGCCATCATAATAACCCATGGTCAGACCGGTGGTCTCAACGATGGGTGTGCCGGTCGGCGGCGGCCCCGCCGTGCCGACCGAGGCCGGGAATGCGTCCATCAGCCCATGATCGAAGGCGAGCTGCTCCGGAGTGTAGTCGTGATCCTGGTCCGCCGTCGCCGCTTCGCTGCGATCCAGGCGGAAGGGGTTGGTGGCGCCTTTTCCATTCACCTGGGAGTTCAGCAAATTGGGGTTACGCGTCAGCAACCCGTGGTTGAGGCCGTTCACGCTGGGCGTGCCCGGAGCGGCATGGAACTGCGGCTCGCCCGCTGGATTCGTGGCATGCGGATAAGTGCCGAAATAATGATCGAAGGAAATATTCTCACCGAAGATCACCACCAGGTGCTTGATCGGCGTCGCCGTCGCGGGCGCAGCCGTCGACGCACTGGCCGCGACATCGGCCGCTGTTGCGGTACCGGGTGTCGCCACGATACCGATGAGCGGGCTCGCGACCGCGGCCCCCATAAGAATCGATAGGATTGAAGTTCTTACATTTCGCATGAGAGTCCCCGGCGATTAGTTGATAAAATTAATGGCCGAGATTCTTAGCTCTCAATGTGAAATTCCAGTGACAGATTTCTGACTTGCCCGCGCCGCGGCCGGACCATAGCCGTCGCTGAGCGCATTCAAGAACGCGACGATGTCGCGCACGTCCGCCTCGTTCAACCGCGGCCGCCCGCCCGGGTACTCACCGAAAGGAGGTGCCTGATCGACATTCCCGCGGTATCTCGCGGGCAGGTCGTCGAATTTCACCGCGGCGCCGTTCGCGTCCCGCGGGTACCATTTTTCCGGAGCCGTATCGCGCTCGGCGTAGAAGCGCACCACATCCTCGAGCGCATGGAAGACGCCGTTGTGCAGAAACACGCGCTTGCGCGCGGCGTTGCGCAGCGTCGGCGTGCGAAACAGTCCACAATATTCGGCTCGTCCCGTAAGGTCCTTGCGCAGCGGACCGCACAGACCGAGATCGTAATAGCCGGGATCCGCATTTGCGGGAATGGCGCGGTTGCGCGGCGCGCCGAGCGCGGCGAAGCCGAAGTCCGTGAACTGCGGCAACGCGCCCTCGCGCATCGCGCTCGGGTGACAGCGTGCGCAATTGCCCCGCACCGGATCGTTGAACGCCGCAAGGCCGCGCTGCTCGGCGGCGCTGAGCGAGGCGGTGCCTCTCAGGAAGGCATCGTACTTGCTCGAGTAGGGATAGAAGTCGGCGGGCGACTCCTCGAACGTCTCCAGAGCGAGCAGCACCGCCTTGAAGGCGCGCCGCCGATCAGCGAATACGCCTGCCCCGAACGTGCGGCGAAACTCTGCGGCATAGGGCGCGCGCGCCACCTTGACGACGACGTCATCGTCGGAGGAATTGGCCATCTCGAATTCGGACCGCAGCGGCAGCCGCGCCTGCTCATGCGCCGACTGCGCGCGCCCGTCCCACAGAGTCCCCCCGGCGGGTCCCTGGTCGACGCTGTCGTCTTCGTCGCCGGCATCAAAGAAGTGCTCCGTGAAGGGCGGCATGTTCTGCTCGTACATGAGAGAGGGCACCGCCCGCACTCCCGGTTGGCCGCGATCGGCGCCGCCGCGCTGCACGGCGCGGGCGTTCGGCGATGCAAACGCATGCGCAGGATCGTGGCAGCTCGCGCACGCGAGGGATCCAGAGGCCGACAATCGGGGATCGAAGAACAGCGCTCGGCCGATGGTGGTCAATGCCGCGGCCGAAGGAGTCTTGTCGAACGAATTCAAGTAAAACGGCGCAGCGGCGCCCGGCGCAGCGGCGCCCAACGCCGGGGCCTCGACGGTCGCCGCCCAAACGAGCAGTGCGGCGCCCAACATCGCGCGGGCTGGCCTTGATGTCCACGTGCTCGTGGGCATCAAGGCTAGTGCACTCGGCCTCCGCCGTCGCTCGATGCGCCGGCATTGAACAAGCGCGCAACGTCGACCGCGTCGAAGACATAGGCGCGATTGCAGAAGTCGCAGCGCACCTCCACGGCCCCGCGCTCGGCGAGGATGGCGCGCGTTTCGGGCTCGCCGAGCCCCTGCAGCATGCCGGCAACGCGCTCGCGCGAGCAGCGGCAGCGAAAATACACGGGCGCGGGCTCGAACAGGCGCAGGTCGTCCTCGTTGAACAGCCGCCGCAAGATCTCGAGATCGGTGAGCGTGCGCAGTTCCTCACGGGTGAGCGTATCGCCGATCAATTGCACACGCCGCCAGGCATCATCGACCTCCGCAGCCCCCGCCTTCGAGCCGCCGCTCTCGCCGGGCAGACGCTGCAGCAGCATGCCCGAGGCGCCCTGCGCGTCGGCGTATAGCCAGAGCCGCGTGGGTAGCTGCTCTGAATTCTCGAAATAGCCTTGCAGCGATTCGGTGAGCCGCTCGCCCGTGATCGGCACGATGCCCTGGTAGCGGTGCGCACCCTCGTCCGTCTCGAGCGTCACGGTGAGATTGCCGGCGCCGATCAAATCGGCGACCCGCCGCTCGGTCGCCGCGTCGGCGACGCGCTCCGCGTCTTCTTGATAGCGCGCGAGGCCGCGTACGCCGAGGCCGCTCGTGCATTGCGCGAGCAAGAGATGCACGAATCCATCGCCCTGCAGCTGCAGCGACAGGACCCCGTCGAACTTGATGGTTGCGGCGAGCAACAAAGACGCCGCCACCGCCTCGCCCAACAGGTCGCGAATGCCGTCGGGGTAATCGCGATGCTCGATCAGCGCGCGCCAGGCGGCGTCGAGGTGCACCAGGTGACCGCGGATCGGGTAATGCTCGAACACGAAGCGGTGCATGCAGTCCCGATCATGCATCTCGTTACGATACCGCTTGCCCGCCGGCCAGCTTGCTCTTGAGCAGCTCGTTGAGCTGCGCCGGATTGGCCTTGCCGCCCGTGGCCTTCTGGACTTGTCCCACGAAGAATCCGAAGAGCTTGTCCTTGCCGCTGCGATAATCGGCGAGCTGCTTCGGGTTTGCCGCCATGACCTCGTCGATCACGCGCTCGATCGCGCTCGAATCGGTGATCTGCTTGAGGCCGCGCTCCTCGATGATGGCATCGGCGGCTTTACCGTCGGACCACATCGATTCGAACACCTCCTTCGCGATCTTGCCGGAGATGGTCGTGTCCACGATGCGCTTCAAGAGACCCGCGAGCGCCTCGGCGGAGATGCGCGATGCGGTGATGTCGAGGTTGTCGCGGTTGAGCATGCCGGAGAGCTCCCCCATGACCCAATTCGCCGCAAGCTTCGCATGCGGCTGCCCCAGGTCCGCAACCACGGCCTCGAAGTACGCGCCCAGCTCGCGGCTCGCGGATAAGACGCCGGCATCGTAAGTCGATAGCGCGAAGTCGCGCGCGAAGCGCGCGGCCTTCTCGTCCGGGAGCTCCGGGAGCGTCGCGCGCACCGAGGCGATGAAGCCCTCCTCGATTTCCAGCGGCAGGAGGTCCGGATCGGGAAAGTAGCGGTAATCGTTGGCCTCTTCCTTGGAGCGCATCGAGCGGGTCTCATGCTTGTCCGAGTCGTAGAGCCGGGTCTCCTGGACCACTTTGCCGCCGCTTTCGATGATCTCGATCTGGCGCGCGACCTCGTATTGAATTGCCTTCTCCACGAAGCGGAACGAGTTGAGGTTCTTGATCTCGGCGCGCGTGCCGAACTTCGCCGCGCCCGCTTGCCTCACCGACACGTTGGCATCGCAGCGGAACGAGCCCTCCTGCATATTGCCGTCGCAGATCTCGAGATAGCGCACCAGCGTGTGTATTTTTTTCATGTACGCGACCGCTTCCTTGGCGGAGCGCATGTCGGGCTCGGAGACGATCTCGAGGAGCGGGGTGCCGGCGCGATTCAGATCGATGCCGCTCGCGTTCGCGAGGCCTTCGTGGAGCGACTTTCCCGCATCCTCCTCGAGGTGCGCGCGCGTCACGCCGACTCTCTTCACGGTGCCGTCGTCGAGCAGGATGGTGATCGCGCCCTGGCCGACCACGGGCTGCTCGTACTGGCTGATCTGATAGCCCTTCGGCAGGTCGGGATAAAAGTAATTCTTGCGCGCGAATATCGAGCGCGGCGCGATTTGCGCGTTGATGGCGAGCCCGAACTTCACCGCCATGCGCAGCGCCTCGCCGTTGAAGACGGGCAGCACGCCCGGATAGGCCAGGTCGACCAGATTCGCCTGCGTGTTGGGCGCAGCACCGTACGTCGTGGGCGAGCCCGAGAATATCTTCGAGCGCGTCGCGAGCTGCGCGTGAATCTCCAGACCGATGACGACTTCCCAGTTGCTCATCACTCGTACCCGCGCGGCCGCTGGGTGTGCCAATCGGTCGCGAGCTGGAACTGATGCGCCGCGCCCAGCAGTCTCGCCTCCGCGAAGTGCGGTCCGATGAGCTGCAGTCCCACGGGTAACCCGTCGACGAAGCCGCAGGGCGCCGAGACACCTGGCAGTCCCGCGAGGTTCGCACCGATGGTGTAGATGTCGTTCAAGTACATGGTGACCGGGTCGTCGATCTTGGCGCCGATGGCGAAGGCCGGAGTCGGTGTCGTGGGCCCGGCGAGCAGGTCCACTTTCTCGAAGGCGGCGCGAAAATCGTCGGTGATCAAGCGCCGCACGCGCTGTGCCTTCAAATAATACGCATCGAAATACCCTGCCGACAACACGTAAGTGCCGGTCATGATGCGGCGCTTGACCTCGGCGCCGAATCCCTCGCCGCGCGAGCGCTCGTAGAGGTCGGTCAGATCCTTCGGGCTCGCGCAGCGATAGCCGTAGCGCACGCCGTCGAAGCGCGACAGATTCGACGAGCACTCGGCCGGCGCGACCACATAGTAGGTGGGCACCGACATCGGCAAATGCGGCAGGCTCACCTCCACCGTCTCGGCGCCGAGCGCCGTGAAAACCGCGAGCGCATCGCGGATGAGCTTCGCGTTGCGCGGCTCGAGGCCGTCGAAGAATTCGCGCAACAGGCCTATTTTGAGGCCCTTGAGCGGCGCATCGAGCAGCGCCGGATAGTCCGGCACCGGCGCATCGACGCTGGTCGAGTCCTTCGGATCGAAACCCGCCATGACCTTGAGAACCGCTGCCGCGTCCGCGGCGCTCTGCGCGAGCACGCCGGCTTGATCGAGGCTCGATGCGAAGGCGACCATGCCGTAGCGGGACACACGTCCGTACGTTGGCTTCACCCCGGTGATGCCCGTGAGGGCTGCGGGCTGGCGGATCGACCCGCCGGTATCGGTGCCCGTGGTGAAGGCTGCGAGCCGGGCCGCCGAGGCCGCGGCGGAGCCGCCGGAGGAGCCGCCGGGCACCTTGGTCGTGTCCCAGGGATTTCGCACCGGCCCGTAATAGCTGGTCTCGTTCGAGGACCCCATGGCGAATTCGTCCATGTTCGCCTTGCCCAGCATGACCACCCCGGCGGCC
>Ga0210398_10004266_pt1 | contig 13454 bp, 12 predicted proteins | sample IncBWC4OmetaG_FD_161047 | JGI IMG/M metagenome (GOLD analysis project Ga0210398, IMG submission 161047) | Forest soil microbial communities from Barre Woods Harvard Forest LTER site, Petersham, Massachusetts, United States - Inc-BW-C-4-O | ecosystem: Environmental > Terrestrial > Soil >... | reverse complement strand
TGCGCAGCATCACTGTCGGTCCCGCGCCGTTTTTCAGGACGGCCACAATTCCCGTCCCGCCGACATGTTCCGTCACCTCATAGCCGAGGCCGCGCAACCGTCCAGCCAGCTTCGCCGCAGTTTGAGTTTCATGCGAAGAAAGCTCCGGATTCTGATGAATATCCAGATACAGCGCGTGCGCGTCAGGATAGACAGTATCAACTTCCTTGGACGAAGGGGCTTGGGCCCACACCGAACCAACCGAAACAGCAAGAAGCAGAAGATTTCTGAGTTTCATGGCTCACGGATCATATCCGGCGCGGCACCACTCTGTAAATTATTTGGTGCTAGCTCAATTTGAAAACTCTCAACGCCGCCTTAATGGAGTCATCCCGAGTCCGGAGTTTTCTCCAGCGGGACGAGGGATATCCAATCTGCACACTTCCGTCCCCGGTTAAACTGCCACCTCCTCGATTTTGCTCAAACGTTCTCGCCTCACCCAACAATTCCCAAAACCGTAGAACCCTCAAATCACTTTTTTCGATTGCAGCTTTGCTCTCTTGCCCGGGTGTACAATCGCCCTAGAAAGTAAAGCACTGGTTTGCGCGTCGCCGTCTGGCAAGCTTGAGGTGCTCATGAACGTTCACGTCAGTTACCGCCTTCATAAAACTCCCGCCGTAGAAAAAGATATCCAACATCAAGTCGAAAAACTGCGAAAACGCCTGCAGGTCTTCCGCCCCGAGTTGATTCATCTGAAAGGCATGGTCGAGGAGATTTCCGCGCGCGAAGGCACCAGCGTTTCCCTCAACCTGCGCCTGCCTTCGGGACAAATGGCCGTGCAGGCCAAAGCCTCAACCGCCGCCGCCGCAGTGAAAAGCGCTTTCGAAGATCTGCTGCAGCAGGTCAACAAGCACAAAGACCTGCTGCGCTCCTCCCACAAATGGCCGCGCCGCCAGCATGAGACCTCAGCCCGCCGCAACATTTCTGTACCCTTCGAGCAGACTCTGGCCGCGGTGTTTCCCGCGATGGTTTCCGCCGAAGACGTACGCTCCTACGTCAATGTGAATCTGTCCCGCCTCGAGCGCTTTGTGGAGCGCGAAATTTATTTCCGCGAAGCCTCCGATCTGGTAGCGCCAGACTCCATCAGCAAAGAGGAAGTCATCGACGAAACCATCGCCGCCGCTCTTGGCGAGGGCGATGGCAATCACAAAGACAAGCCAGAACGGCTCGCCCTCGAGCCTTGGCTCTACCGCTTAGCCATGAAGGCTCTCGACGAACTCTCACGCCCCGAGGGCAGCAACGGCAGTGCCGTGCACCTCAGAGATTCGGCTCGCAAACAAAACGTAAAAGCCACTGACGAAGCCGAACTCCAGTTCCATCAGCCCGATGAAGCCATCACCGAAGAAACCATCATCGCCGACGGCCGCGTGGCCACGCCCGAACAAATCGTCGGCTCCGATGAAATGATGCGCCTCATCGCCTCCGCTCTGCACGACGTCAGCCCGGACCATCGCGAGGCTTTCATCCTCCACGCCCTCGAAGGCTTTGGCGTTGACGAAATCTCCGCAATTACCGGCGCTTCGCCCGCCAGCGTCTCCATCTCCATTGCCGCGGCCCGCGAGCACCTGCGCAAATCGCCCCGCCTCGTCCGCCAATTCAAAGGGAGGTTCGCCAGCACCGGCACCGCATAAATCACCTTCCACTTCTCTGAAAGAACTGATTTGAAAGAACGGAGATTACGGAATGATCACTCAAGAAGAAATCCACGAACTGGCAGAATTTGAAGACCCCTCAGCCTGCGCTCTCAGCTTCTACTTTCAGCCCACTCCGCCTCGCAACAAAGCACACAAAGAAGAAGCGATCCTTACAAAAGATCTGGCGCGGGAAGCCATGCGCCAGTTGGAGTCCAGAACCAAGAGCGGCAGCGCTGGTAACAACAATAATAAAAGTAATAGTAAAGACAAGTTCGAGTCGGCCCGCGCCGATCTCGAACGCATTGTGCGCCTGTCGCAAGATTTGCGAGGCGCTCGTCCTCGCGCCAAAGCGGTGTTCGCTTGTTCCGCGCAGGGCTTCTGGCGCGAATACGATCTGCCGGCGCAGTTGAGCACTACGCAACTTCTAGTCAACCGCCATTTTCACCTGAAGCCTCTCGCCCAGTTGCTGGGAGCATTTTCCAGCCTCGGCATCGTGTTGATCGATCGTCATCGCGCCCGCCTGTTCGAACTGCGTCTGGGTGAATTGAGCGAACGTATGGATTTCTTTCATGCTCTAACCCGCCGCGGCCGCGGCGACGGCTTCGGCGGCTACGATGCAGGCCACGTCGAGCGCCGCGTCGCTGATGAAGCTCGTCATCATTTCAAGTTCATTGCCGAGTTCCTTAAAGACGCACTGGGAAAGGGAGATAAAGATAAGAAAAACATGTTCGAAAACTGGATCCTCGGCTGCCAGGACGTTCACTGGTCGCAGTTCGAACCGCAACTGCACCCCTACGTCAAGCAGAAGTTGCTCGGCCGGTTTACCGCCGAGGTTGCTCACGCGAGCAGCGAAGAGATCCGTTCGCACGCAGAGAACATTTTCGCCGATGCGCAAGAGCGCCACTGTGAGGAAATGGTTCGCGAAACCCTCAATCAGGCCCGCCACAACGCCCGCGGGGTCACCGGATTGCGCCGCGTGCTGCGCTCTATCGAGTTAGGCGAAGTGCAAACCCTGCTGCTCGGACAAAACTATCAGTCCCAGGCGGTCGAGTGTTCCGGCTGCGGCCATCTCGACGCTCACCTCGTCAACTTCTGTCCTGTCTGTGGCCGGCAGACGCGAGAGGTAGTCGACGTAAGCGAAGCCATCCTGCCCTGGGTCATCCGCCACAACATTGAACTTTTTTACGTCAAAGACGATTCCGAATTCGACAAGGTAGGAAACATTGCCGCCCTGCTGCGCTTCCGCTCCGAGCAAAACAGCAACAACGTCCGCTCCATCGCCGACGTCCCGCCCAAGCCCTCACTAAGCCGCCGCGCCGGTCTGGTAGGCCGCTACCGCGGATTAGCCAGCGGCTGATCGCGAGTCCGTGTGAAACACTACAAGACGGGTGCCCCATCCTAGTCGCGTTCTTTGCGACATAGGTTGGGGATTCCACAAACGTCAATCCGTCAGATTTCTGCATAGGATCACGAATCTGGGTAGGGCGCGCTTTTGACTCGACACTTTCCACAGCCCTCCCATGTGACGTCTGACCTTGCGTCTCATTCCGAACTCGTTCATGATTGCCTCAGCAGAAGCAGCAAGAAACAGTTCATTGAAAACTGAATACAATGTGGGCGAAGTCCTTCCCCCACAGGGTTTTGCGGCCAGAGTCCAGATGTTTTCAGTCTCGACAGAAATCGCATCACTGATTCCAAATAACTTACGCGACGCGAATCCACCTAACTCCTTTGTCCGCAATATTTTGCGGACAAGCTCCCCAGAATCAATATTTTAGCCGGATTAAGGGCGGATCGATTCCTCGCAAATTATTGATTCCAGATAATTAACCAGATTCGATCTGAATTTTTTTTCGCTACCCGATCTGAGCAGCGACAAAGACCGAAACGTCCATCCGCGGCGTGATATGCTTCCCGGTTTCCTACAGCCAGGAGAGACCCATGACTTTCTCGCGCCGTGATTTCGTAAAGACATCCGTTCTAGGAGCAGTCGCCGCCGGAGTAGGAGCAGGAACTCGAGCCCAAGGAGAAGAATCCGAACAAGGTGCTGCGACCCAAGAGCACGGCGCGCAATCCGGCGCGTTCAAGCGCCCCATCATCGTCTGCGCCAATAACGGGTTCAATTATCTCGATGACGCTTACGCGTTCCTGAAGGGTGGCGGCGATACACTCGACGCTGCACTCAAAGTGGTCAAGGGACCGGAAGACGATCCCAACGACACCAGCGTCGGCCTCGGCGGACTTCCCAACGAAGAAGGCGTCGTCGAGCTTGACGCCTGCTGCATGCACGGCCCTACGCACCGCGCCGGCTCCGTAGGCGGAGTACGCAACATCAAGAACGTCTCGCTGGTTTCAAAAGCCGTGTTCGAGCACACCGGCCACGTCATGCTGGTGGGCGAAGGCGCCGAGCGCTTCGCCGTAGCCGTCGGCTTCCCACGCGAGAACCTGCTCACCGAGCACTCCCGCAAGGTCTGGTTACTGTGGAAGGAATTTCATTCGAACGAAGATTGGTGGGGACCAGGACCGGCCGACCCGCACTGGCAGATCCCCGACTCAAGTGCAAATCCCGACAAACCACAATCGAAACTGTGGCAAGAGCGCCTCCAGAACCTGCAAGCGCGCGCCGCTGACCTCGGCATCGAGCCCGAATTGCAAATGACGGCCGTACGCCAGGTTCTGTTTCCGCCGACAGGCACAATTCACTGTTCTGCCTTGAACGAGAAAGGAGAAATCTCCGGCTGCACCACCACCAGCGGATTAGCTTTCAAGCTTCCCGGACGCTGCGGTGATTCGCCCATCATCGGCGCAGGCTGCTACACCGATCAGGACGTGGGTTCAGCTGGAGCAACCGGAAGCGGCGAAGAGAACATCAAGGTCGCGGGCGCGCATACGATCGTTGAAAATATGCGCCACGGCATGTCTCCGCAAGAAGCTGGGATGGACGCGCTCAAGCGCATCGTCCGCAACTACAACGGCGATATGAACAAGCTGCGCTTCCTCGACATGACGTATTACATTTTGCGCAAAGACGGCGCCTACGCCGGCGTTTCACTGTGGGAGGGATACTCCAAGGGCCATCCCCACAAGATCGCCATCCACGACGGCGCTCGCCGCAGCGAGGTAGCCGTGAGCTTGCTCAAAGGCTACTCGCAGGAGTTTCCCCCGGTCTCCGAGCTTCCCGAGGATCAGAAGAAAGGTTAGAAGTATTAGAAACGGAACTCCTACATGAACCGCACTTTCACATCCGGACCTTTCTCGAGGTGAATGCTCTCTATGAAGCGCACCTTGCCTGTAAGCTGGGTCAGAATCACAGACGAAGTCCGTGTGCCTTCGCCGAAGAAGCGGACGCCTTTCAGCAGCGCTCCGTCAGTCACTCCCGTGGCGGCGAAGATGAGTTGCTTGCCCGGGGCAAGATCTTCAGCTTCATAGATACGAGTCTTGTCCTTGATGCCCATGCGGGCGAGGCGCTCTTCCTGGTCGGGCTTGACCACCAGCCGGCCGAGCATATAGCCGTTAAGGCAGCGGATGGCCGCGGCGGTGATCACGCCTTCGGGCGCACCGCCCGATCCCATAACTGCATGTACGCCAGTGCCAATGACGGCGGCGGCGATGCCGGCCGAGAGGTCGCCGTCACCGATCAGCCGGATACGCGCGCCGGCAGCGCGAATATCGGCGATCAGCTTTTCGTGACGCGGACGGTCGAGCACGATCACCACCAGGTCTTCCACATCGCGCTCCATTCTCTTCGCGATGTTCTTCAGATTGTCGGCCACAGGCGCATCGAGTTCGACGGCGTTCTTGCAGGATGGCCCGACGACGATCTTTTCCATGTAACAGTCGGGAGCGTTCAACAAGCCTCCACGTTCAGAGGCAGCCAGCACGGTGATCGCTCCGGGCGCGCCGGTGGCGCAAAGGTTCGTGCCTTCGAGGGGATCGACAGCGATATCGACCTCGGGCACCTCGCGCCCATCGGGAAAGTCGGCGCCGACTTTCTCTCCGATATAGAGCATGGGTGCTTCGTCGCGCTCGCCTTCGCCGATGACGATGGTGCCGCGCATGGGGATGGAGTCCATAGTCTGCCGCATCGCCTCAGTGGCCACCTGGTCGGAGAGCTTGCGTTCACCTTGACCCATGGTGTGAGCCGAAGCGATTGCCGCCACCTCGACCACGCGCAGAAATCGCGACGCCAGGTCACTTTCAATGTTCTCTCCGAATATGCGAGCTTTGCCTTCTGAACGAGTTTGCGTACCCATAGGAGTCTCCCAACAATCCTAACAACCAGCTATTTCCGACCGGCCTGAGAATATATCCCAATCGCGACGAGATTGAAAGAAACGGCTGGAGGCATAGGAATAACGAATGCTCCGCCGGCAGCAGCCGTGATATTCTCTCAACCCTGTTACGAAAAGGCATCCCATGCCCGAATCGCGCCCCCGGACTTTCCTGTGCATCACTACTTACGAGAAGGGACAGGAATTCATGCGCGAGTGCAAGCGGCAAGGTTGCCGCGTGTTGCTGCTTACCGCGGAGAAGTTGCGCGAGGCCGATTGGCCCCAGGAAAGTCTGGGCGACACATTTTATCTTCCCGCCGAGATTTCCCTGCCCGACATTGTGCAGGCCGTTACCCACCTGGCACGCACGCAGAAAATCGACCGCATCGTCGCCCTCGATGAGTACGACATGGAAACCGCGGCGACTCTTCGCGAACACCTGCGCATTCCAGGGATGGGCCTGACCACGATGCGCTATTTTCGCGACAAGCTGGCCATGCGCATGAAAGCGCTGGATCGCCACGTGCGCGTGCCCGATTTCGTTCCGGTTTTCAATCACGGCGACATCCGCTATTACCTTGAACATGTTTCGGGACCATGGGTGTTGAAGCCGCGCCAGGAAGCATCGGCGATCGGGATCAAGAAGATTCACGCCGCTGAAGAGCTGTGGCCGGTGCTGGAGCAACTTGGGGACAAGCAGTCTTCATTCCTGCTGGAAAAGTTTGTTCCGGGTGAGGTTTATCACGTGGACTCAGTGGTTTCAGAAAACGAAGTGCTGTTTGCCAGCGTGAGCAAGTACGGAAAGCCTCCGATGAATGTGGCTCAGGGCGGAGGCATTTTTACAACCTGCGTGATACCGCGAGGCAGTGATGAGGACCTGGGCTTACGTCAAATCAATCGCGACTTGATTGCGGCGCTGGGGCTGGTGCGCGGCGTGGGCCATACGGAATTCATCCGGGCACATGCCAATGGACACTTCTATTTTCTCGAGTGTGCGGCTCGAGTAGGCGGCGCCTACATCAACGAGATGGTCGAGACCGCTACCGGAATCAACCTGTGGCGAGAGTGGGCCCGCATCGAAGTTGCCGGTGGGGATGGAACGTATAAGCTCCCTCCGGTACGCGAGGAGTATGCGGGAGTGATACTGTCACTGGCGCGGCAGGAGAATCCGGATACTTCGGGGTACAACGATCCGGAAGTGTTCTTGCGAATCAAGAAGCATCACCACGCTGGATTGATTCTGCGATCGTCTGATCCGCAGCGCTTGCAGACCTTGTTGGAGAACTACACTCAGCGCTTTGCCGCAGAGTTTCTCGCCGTAGAGCCGCCTCGGGAAAAACCTACCTCCTGACCATCATTCAGGTGACTCCGGCAAGCGGGCGAAGGCGCCCGCTCCACACTTACAAACACGCCTAGAACGCGTCGATCCCGGTCACGCTCTGGCCGATGATCAGCGAGTGCACGTCGTGCGTGCCTTCGTAGGTCTTCACGGATTCCAGGTTCATCATGTGGCGCATGATGGGGTAGTCGTCGGCGACTCCGTTGGCGCCGAGGATGTCGCGCGAGAGGCGGGCGCACTCGAGCGCCATCCAGACGTTGTTGCGCTTGGCCATGGAAATGTGCTGATGCTCGACCTTGCCCGCATCTTTCAGGCGGCCGACCTGCAGCACGAGCAGTTGCGCTTTCGTGATCTCGCTGATCATCCAGGTAAGCTTGTCCTGCACGAGCTGGTGCGAGGCGATGGGCTGGTCGCGCCATTGCTTGCGCAAGATGGCATACTGCAAGGCGCAGTCGTAACAGGACATGGCCGCGCCGATCGCGCCCCAGGCGATGCCGTAACGCGCCTGATTCAAGCACATCAACGGCGATTTCAAGCCGTCGCTTTTTGGTAGCAGGTTTGACTCGGGGATGTGAACGTCCTGCAGCGACAGACCTGATGTGACTGAAGCGCGCAGCGACCATTTGCCGTGAATGTCGTCGGCCTTGAAGCCGGGACGGTCTTTCTCGACGAGGAAGCCGCGAATCTTGTCGTTTTCATTTTCCACCTTGGCCCAGATGACGGCGACGTCGGCGATGCTGCCGGAGGTGATCCACATCTTCTCGCCGTTCAGAATGTACTCATTGCCCACTTTACGGGCGCGGGTGCGCATGCCGCCGGGATTGGAGCCGAAGCCTGGTTCCGTGAGTCCGAAGCAGCCGAGCTTTTCGCCTTTTTGCATGGCGGGGAGCCAGGTCTGCTTCTGCTCTTCACTGCCGAAGGTATGGATGGGATACATGACCAGCGCCGACTGCACGCTGACGAAGCTGCGCACGCCGGAATCGCCACGTTCGAGTTCCTGAGTTACAAGTCCGTACTCCACGTTGCCCATGCCGGCGCAACCGTAGCCTTGCAGCGAGGCGCCGAAGAACCCGAGATCAGCCATGGGCTTGACCAGTTCGCGCGGGAAACGCCCGGCCCGGTTGCACTCTTCGATGATGGGGACAAGGTTGTCTTCGATGAACTTGCGGGTAGTGTCGCGGACCAGGCGTTCTTCTTCGGTGAGCAGCGAATCAAACTGGATGAAATCGACGCCGCGAAATTTGATGGCAGGCATGATGGACCTCCTTGCAGGGCAAACATATGACGGTAGCAGGGGCGAAGGATGGGGTCAAACGTGCGACAGGGGCGAAAGAAGCGTCGAGCTGCGCTCGACGGACAGCCGAGGACGGCTGTCCCCACACGCCCCTGGCTACGAGACAGACCGCGAGGGCTTACTGTAAAATAACTCGTGCGGAAGAGAAACAAGACGCAGCTATAAGAATCTTCCAGAGTGGATTTTCCGGTTAGGCTTTCTGAAATATCCCATCCACAAATGTACGCTTGCGAAATTCAGCGGGTCGCTGCGCACACATTAAAGAGATCAGGAGAAACGAACCATGGCGGTAGGCGCGAAGATTGCAAAAACTGCAGACCGTAAGAAGGTGATGGACACCAGCAAGAGCACGGATTGCCCCAAGTGCGGCAAGACTACGCGCATCGTCAAGCGCATGAAAGACCGTGAGCGCAACATACCGGGCGGGATTTATATTTCCTGCTCGGCGTGTGAGTTCTACGAAAAGTTGTAGGGAAAGTCTCCAGTTTCTATAGCCAACACCATCGATACGCTGATGAAACGCGCCCACGAGGCGATTGCGGTTTGCCTGGCGAGCGAGGACGGAGTTCCATCGACGAAAACTCAAAAGATTTCCCGAACGCGGACACTTCAAGAAACGCGCGTTTAAAACGACTCAAAGAAAGCCACATAAACCGCGCGAGAGGACCCGTCTTTAGCTGGGCAATTCTCGTAGACCCAGAATCCAGGAAAAATCTTCAGCACGTAGTCCAACGCCTGGGACACGGTCACGTTGTCCAATTCACCGTATACGCGCTTAATCCCGGCCCCTCCCCCCGGCTGGAACGAGATCAGCGACTCGATGTGTTTTGCCGCGATAAAAGCCTTCACTTCTGGAGTGGAAAAAATCGGCCCCAGAGCGTAATTCGGACCGTACATCCCAGCCGACACCGGAAGATGGAACGAGACATGGCTAATCCTGACGTCCAAGAGGTCACTCGGGACGTCGGTCTCGACCATGCGGATCATTCCTCCCAGCTCTTGCATCACCCGCATCTTCGGATCGTTGGCGAACGATCTTTGCAGCACTTCAAGCGGCGAGCCTGAAGACTCGGACAAGGGCCGGATCATCTTGGGAAAGTCAGGACGCCACATACCCGAGCCGCAGCGGCCCCAGTATTCGAGAGACCCAGAGACCTGCGCATCCTTTAAAACACTCCCTATAAGGGGCCATGCCGCCCCAGGGTCGCCTCCTCCTCTCTCCTGTGCTAGGCACGACGTTACTAACATTAAGGCAGTGGCTAACCCGACCCTATAGCACGCCATACCGGCCTCCCGCATCGATCTCTCCTGTGCCGAAAAAAGATCCTTTCTGCCCTTGTCGACGACCTACTCGATTAAGGCCCGGAATTCCCTACACCGCGACCGTGACCGACGTCTCGGTGCGCGTTACGGGCCGATAAAGAGTATCCCGCTCGATCGGTTCGCGGCCTGCGGCGCGGATGAGGCGTTCGAGTTCCTCGCGGCGCATACCTTGCGGCGTGGTCGCTCCCGCGTCGTGATAGATCTTTTCCTCGATCACCGTGCCATCCATGTCGTCGGCGCCGAAGCGCAGGGAGATCTGCGCGATCTTCGCCGTCATCATCTGCCAATAGGATTTGATGTGCGGGAAGTTGTCGAGCACGAGGCGGCTGACCGCGATCTGCTTGATGTCGAGCATGCCGGTAGTTTTCGGCAAGTGCTGCAGCGGAGTGTTATCGGGATGAAATGCCAGCGGAATGAAAGTTTGGAAGCCGCCGGTTTCGTCCTGCAGAGAGCGCAGCTTGAGCAGATGATCCACGCGGTCTTCGTCGTTCTCGACGTGGCCGTAGAGCATGGTGGCGTTTGATTTCAGGCCGATCTGGTGCGCGATTTTTGCTGTGTCGAGCCATTGATCGCCATCGATCTTGTGATCGCAGATGATGTGGCGGACACGGTCGGCGAATATTTCTGCACCGCCGCCGGGGAGTGAATCCACGCCTGAGGCTTTGAGTTGTTCGAGCGTTTCGCGAATCGAGAGCTTGGCGCGCTTCGACAAGTAGGCGACCTCGACCATGGTGAAGGCCTTGAGGTGAACCTGCGGAAAGCGCTGCTTCAGGCCGGAGCAGAGATCGAGAAAATATTGAAAGGGCAGGTCGGGATGCAATCCGCCGACGATGTGAAATTCGGTGACGGCTTCGCTGTATCCGGAGGCGGCGGTTTCGAACGCCTCGTCGAGCGCCATGGTGTAGGCGCCGGGGGCGTCCTTCTTACGGCCGAAGGCGCAGAGCCGGCAGGCTGCGACGCAGACGTTGGTGGGATTGATATGGCGATTGACGTTGAAATACGTTTTGTCGCCATGCATGCGCTCGCGGACGTGGTTGGCCATCCAGCCCACGGCGAGAATATCGCCGGTGCGGTAGAGAGCGAGAGCGTCGCCGCTGTCAAGACGCTCGCCAGCCATCACCTTCGCGTGAATGGGCGTAAGGCGCGCATCGTCGGTTTGATACGAATGGTGTTGTTTCCAGGAAGACATCACCTTGATGATATCGCAGGATCACACCGAAGTCACAGGCAACATCCTGACGTGCGGGATTGGCCACTATCTGGGGTCAGCGTCCCGCGATAACGCGGTCGCGGATTTTTTCATACTCCTCTTCCGAAACCGCGTGGCGTGTCACTAAGTCATGCGCATTCTGGAATGGCCGATCGGCAATGATGCGGTCGGCCTCGCGTTCGGTCACGCCAGGTAAGGTGAGCAGATCTTCGCGCGAGGCTCGATTGATGTTGATCGCCTGCTGGTGCCCCATCCCTTCCTTCACGCCTTCGGCCACCGCCTGGGCATCGCGCCTCATGGTCTCTGTGGCTTCAGCTGTGCGTCGACGGATTTCATCTGGATTATCCCTGTGATTTGTGCAAGCGGCGAAGCCGACCAACGGCAGGCCGAGGACAAGAACTCTTACCCGATGGAAAGGTAGAAACGGCACACCAGTTCGATGCGACGGTGATATTTGAGGTTGGCGACATTCTGATAGCCTCTCACTCTGAAAATGCATCCAATAGATAGCAGATTAAGACGAGTGCGCCCTCGACTTAATAAGCCTCAACACTAAGGAGGTCGTAAATGAAAAGCGTTCTTATCAGCATCTTCTCAGGTACTCTGATGCTGGGTGTCGCGGCCGCACAAGGTAATCCGGCCCCAGCGCAGTCTACTCCAGCTTCCGATCAGCAGACCTCGACCCCGGCTCAGCCTTCCGCACAGCAAACGGCGACGGACTCAGCCACTGAGGCACACCCAACGCGAATTGCGCCCGGCAGCGTTATTCCAGTGTCTTTGACCAAGACCATCGACGCGAAAAAAGCGAAGACCGGCGATGAGGTGGTGGCCAAAGTCACGCAAGACCTGAAAAGCAACGCCGGCACGGTAATTGTGGCCAAAGATACGGAGGTCGTGGGTCACGTTACGGAAGCGCAGCCGCGCAACAAGGAGCAAAAGGAATCTCAGGTGGGAATCACATTTGACCATGCCGTGATGAAGGACGGAAGCGAGATGCAGATGCCGATGTCTATCCAGGCGATCGTTGGTTCGCAGAATTCGGGTTCACAGAATTCGGCGAACAGTGCAGGCGGAAACAGCGAAGCGTCTCCGAGCGGCGGAGCAGGTGGCTATCCCAATTCGTCGCGAGCCGGCGGGATGGGCGGATCCACGCCGTCGCCTGCGCCTCAGGCGGCGCCGCAAAGTAACGTGCCAAGCGACACGCAGACGGGAGCGAGCGCGCGACCCCGGATTACGGCGCAGACAGAGGGCGTGGTCGGAATCTCTGATCTTAAGCTTACATCGTCGCCACCGACGGCGAATCAAGGTTCTGTTCTCAGCTCAGAAAAGAACAATGTAAAGCTTGAAAGCGGCACGTTGATGCTTCTGCGCGTGAACTAACTGCGTGAACTTAAGAACGATTTGATGCTCTGCGGAGGCGCCGGCGAAGAAGCCGGCGCATCTTCCTAAACCCACTGTTGCCGCGTGACTCCTTGGCCGCCCGGGGCCAATCCTTCCCTGCTTTGCGTCCTGTACAATTTGCACTTCGATGAGTTCTTACGCGAAATGGTGGCTGAGTGTGGCAAGCGCGCTGCTGCTGGCTTTTGCGGCGCAGGCCGAGCCAGTCTCACAGCTTAAAGCCACTGACTACGTCAACGACTTTGCCCACGTTCTGGATCAAAGCTCGATTACGCGGATGGACGACCTCTGCCGGCAGATCGAAGTGAAGACTCATGCCCAGATCGCGGTGGTGACGATTCACTCGCTCGACGGCTCGGATATCGAAAGCTACGCGGTCGATCTCTTCCATCAATGGGGCGTGGGCAGTAAATCCAAGGACAGCGGAGTACTGATCCTTTATGCGATCGACGATCATCGCGCGCGGATTGAGGTCGGCTACGGGCTGGAGCCGATCCTAACTGACGGGAAGGTCACTTCGTTTCAGCGGGAAGCGATCCCGCTCATGCGGAGTGGAAACTACAGTCAGGCGCTGCTGCTGGTCACTACGCGCGTGGCCAACGTCATCGCACAGGATGCCGGAGTTCAAATTACAACGCCTCAACTGGCGCCGGCTCCGCCAGAACCCGAGGGGAGGCCGAGCCGCGGCATATCAGCCGGCGGGATTATTCTGGTAATTGTTGTCATACTCATCGTTCTCTTTACTCCGCTCCGCGGTGTGCTTTTCTGGATGCTCTTTTCTGGGATGTTTGGTGGGGGGGGTGGTGGATATAGCGGTGGTGGGGGCGGATTCGGCGGCGGCGGAGGTTTTGGTGGATTCGGCGGCGGCAGCTCCGGTGGTGGTGGAGGCAGCAGTAGCTGGTAGCCAGCGAGGACGAAAATGGTTCCCGATAAAACGATCAACGAC
>Ga0210398_10004265_pt1 | contig 13455 bp, 12 predicted proteins | sample IncBWC4OmetaG_FD_161047 | JGI IMG/M metagenome (GOLD analysis project Ga0210398, IMG submission 161047) | Forest soil microbial communities from Barre Woods Harvard Forest LTER site, Petersham, Massachusetts, United States - Inc-BW-C-4-O | ecosystem: Environmental > Terrestrial > Soil >... | reverse complement strand
CCGGGAAACTGGTCTCACTCTGTCATATCGAGCAGCCACTTATGCATTCGCGACGGAATCTCAGTAAGCGCATAATCGCCAACTTACTCACCGACCCCCAATTACTACCCTGAAGTCGGATTGTGTTCGCCGATGCATAGTGGTTCCTGGGGCGGCATGATTCCAATGACAGTGTATTTCTCGACCGCAGTGCGATTGTCCCAGACGTATATCGTGACCGAGGATCTTTCGGTCGCCGCCGAATCGTTGCCGCCAGAGGAAATAGCTCAGCAAAACGACGTGCTCATGCCCTGGCCGGTCCTCATCGTCCGTGAACAGGCGCCCGTAAAGCGGATCGGCTCCGAGCATCGGAAAGAGACTCCACGTGACGCTTTCCTCCATCAGAGTACGCGGCCCACAGTATCGATAACGCGCATCACCACGCCGATTATCAGTCAGGGGCGCGATCTTGAGATTTCAGTGGCGATGCCGACTTATCGGGACAAATCCCTCTCGGGAACGGGATCAGACTACTCCCGGATCGCAGACAGACGACGGATTGTCGCCGGGCTCTCAAATTCCGGCTTACCTTGACATTCTACTGGAATGGACGATACGCTTACCTAGAATGTCTACTAAGGACCAGAAAGAACGGATCGAACTTTTGCAGGGCACTCTGGACCTGCTGATTCTCAGGACGCTGCTGCTGGGGCCGGCGCACGGCCACGCCGTCGCTAAGGCAATCGCATTCAACTCCGACGACGTGTTGCAGGTTGAACAAGGGTCGCTCTATCCGGCCCTGCACCGGCTGATCAAGAGGGGATGGATTTCGGTTGAAGAGGGCACTTCCGAAAACAATCGCCGAGCCAAGTTCTACCGCCTGACGGCCAAGGGACGGCGACAACTCACGACCGAGACAAGCAAGTGGGAAAGGCTGGCAGGAGCGATCGCACGGATTCTCCGGCCGGAGGCGCAAGCGGGGAAATCATGAGGCGCCGAAAGCGCATGTTGGAGGAACTCGATCAGGACATTCGCGACCATATCGAGATGGAGACACAGGAGAACGTCGAGCGTGGACTATCGCCGGAGGAAGCCCGTTATGCGGCGTTGCGCAAGTTCGGAAATGTGACCAGGGTTACGGAAGAGACGCGAGCAGTGTGGAGTTCGATTTGGATGGAGCAACTGCTCCAAGACGTGTCCTATGGCGTCCGGGCGCTGCGGAAGAATCCCGGATTTGCGATTGTCACCGTATTAACCCTGGCCCTCGGCATCGGCGCTAACACGGCCATCTTTAGCGTCGTGCGCGGGGTGGTTCTGGCTCCTCTGCCCTACCCCGAACCGAACCGCCTGGTGATGGTATGGGAGAGCCGTCCGAACGTGAAAACGTTAAGTACCTCATACCCTGATTTTATGGATTGGCAGCGGAATGGTCGCTCGTTCGAGCAGATGGCCGGGCTCACATCGCGCAACTATGACTTGACAAGCCCCGGAACACCACAACACCTGGATGGCGTGGAAATTTCTTCCGGTTTTTTCTCAACCCTGGGCGTAAAGCTGCCCATGGGCCATGATTTCAGTCCATCGGAAGACCGGCCGCACGGAGCGCCGGCCGTCATCATCAGCGATCGGCTGTGGAGAAATCGCTTTGCATCGAGCCCGCAGGCTCTTGGCAAGTCCATAGGTCTGGACGGCGCGGAATACACGATCGTCGGAGTTCTTTCTCCCGGATTTCATTTCCTTGCCGACGCAGATGTATATACGTCTCTGGCGCAGGGCGAGCCGCTGTTCTACAACGATCGCACAATCCATGCGATTGTCGGTATTGCGCGCCTGAAACCTGGAGTGAGTATCGGTCAGGCCGCAGGCGAGATGAGCGCCGTCCAGGAGAATCTGGATCGTCTCTATCCAGCCGCGGATCGCAACCTAGGAACCAATATCGTATCGCTGAAGCAGGAGATTGTCGGCGATGTGGGCGGGACGCTTTTTTTGCTCCTGGGAGCGGTGGGCATCGTTCTACTGATCGCCTGTGCCAACGTGGCGAACCTCTTGCTGGTACGTTCGGCCGGGCGCCGGCGCGAGTTTGCCATTCGCTTGGCGCTAGGTGCGAGCCGTGCGCGTATGGTGCGGCAATTGTTGACGGAAAGCGTGCTTCTCGCCATGACGGGCGGAGTTCTCGGCTTGATTGTCGCAAAACTGGGAGTCAGCCTGATGTTCGGGGAGTTTGCGCAAAGCCTGCCACGTTCTGAGAGCATCGGCGTGAATCTTCCCGTCCTCTTTTTTGCGTTTGGCATTTCGCTCGTGGTCGGGATTGCGTTCGGTCTTGCACCTGCACTCAAAAGTTCGCGTGCCGATGTGCAAGGTTCGCTCAAGTCGGGAGATCGTGGCTCGACGCGTGCCCATCCTCGCGGTCAAAGCGCGCTGGTGATGATTCAAATGGCGCTGACGCTGGTGTTGCTGGTGGGCGCCGGCCTGCTCCTGCGCACCATAGGCGATTTGCGGAAGGTCAATCCGGGCTTTAACCCGCAGCACGTGATCACGTTCAAGGTGGGACTCTCGCCTTCGCTGACGCAGTCGGCATCGAGCATCCGAATTGCCTATCAGCAGTTACTTGACCGCATTCGCCAGATTCCCGGGGTAGAGGCGGCGGATTTTACAAATATCGTTCCGCTCAGTGAGGAAGACAATGGCGGCCCCTTCTGGGTCGGTCCGCAAGAGTCCACCTCCGTGCAGGACGCGCCCCACGCACTCTATTTTGAGACTGGTCCGGACTACCTTCAGACCATGGAAATCCCCCTGCTTCGAGGTCGCTTCTTCAGCCCGGCAGATAACTCCGACTCAGAACCGGTTGTCGTCATCAACAGCGTTCTTGCCCAAACTTATTTCCGCGACCGGGATCCCGTGGGCCAAACCATAACCGTCGCACACTGGCACACGGCCCGAGTGATCGGCGTGGCGGGGAGTGTAAGGCACTGGGGGCTGGGCGACCCCGGCACCTACAACCCAAGTCAGATCTACATTTCTTTTTATCAGCTTTCCGACCAGTGGATACCGGCGTTCGCCAGGGTTTTGTCAGTAGCGGTTCGCACTCCACTCGGTGTCGCGACCATCATGCCTGCGGTCAGGAATGTGGTTTACGGAACCGGCAAGGACCAGCCAGTCTATGACGTTCGAACCATGCAGCAGATTGTTTGGGACTCGATGTTGTCGCAGCGCCTTCCGATGGTTCTGCTCGCGGTGTTTGCTACCCTGGCGCTGTTGCTGGCATCCGTGGGAATCTATGGCGTGATTTCTTACTCCGTGACCCAGCGAGTCCAGGAGATCGGAGTTCGGATGGCGCTCGGCGCAGAGAAGCGGCAAATCGTTCAGATGGTAATTGGGCAAGGTCTTCGCATGGCTGTCGCGGGCCTCACGATCGGGGCAGGGGCCGCGCTAATTCTCACCCGATTGCTCTTGAGCTTTTCACGCTTGCTCTACGGAATTGGGCCGAGTGACCCTGTAACCTTCGCCACCGTATCGCTGGTGTTAACGGCCGTGGCGGTCCTGGCTTGCTATGTTCCCGCGCGCCGTGCGGCACGCGTCGACCCCATGGTTGCGTTGAGATATGAATAGTTTTGCAAGTGACCCGGCGACCCTTCCTTAGTTACAACGTCCGCGGACCTGCCAAAATCGCCGATGCGGCGGTTCCAAATATCCGTGGATCGGTACCGCGAACGCTCCAGGGTCCAAGAATGCCATTGAGCGGCACTCCACTTAAGCCAATGGCATTCCTGGACCCTGGCGCGTTTGAACGAATGAGACGGACGAAACGGATAACTTCGGGTTGCTAGAACTAACTGGCCAAACCTGTTCGCTCCTTGCTTTTCAGCGAAGCGCCCTACGAGGAGGCACGGAGATGAGCCTTCTAGTCTTAAGTTCAGATTCTCAGGAAAAGTTTCCGCCGGTACATCCAAAACAGAATCAGCCAAAAGCTCAGCATGACTCCAAAGCCATACACCACCGGCTGAAAAGTCGGCCCGGCCAATCGATTGAGCAGCCACCCCAGGTGGATCTGTAACGACCGAAGAAAGAATGGCTCCATCGTCCAGCTCATCACATAAATCGCAATTGAGTTCATCCCGACCACGACCAGCGGAAACGCCCACGCCCGCCAGCCTTTCCACTCAATAAGCCCGTAAAATCCCGACAAAATCAGAATCACCAATCCCCCGCTGTAAAGCGTGTACGCCGATGTCCACACGCGCTTCACGATGGGACAAATCCCCACCCATTGGCATACCAATCCCAACAGCACGAGCCCCGCACCTGCAATCACGAGCCCGCCCAGTTTTTGTTCTTTCGACCGATCCCCCTTGAGCCATTCCCCGGCGAGTAGCCCGAGAATCATCGTCGCCAGCGTCGGAATGAAACTGAGAGTCGACCAACCGCCTTCGTTGAAGACAAAAGGCTGTTTTCGTGGAAACAGATTCAGGAACCAGACATCGAATGCCCATGACAAATTGGAATTCTTATTAAAGTGAGACAGGAATCCCGTGTAGTTGTACTCCCAGTTCTGCGGAACTCCCACCCGCGCATAATCAAAGTTTGGACCCGGTGCGGGATACATCACGAATGCCGCCCAGAAGCAGATCAGGATCAGCAGAAACACAATCACCTGGGTTCGCACGCGCGTGAATCCCAGTAAGAACAGGAAAACGTAACCTAGTCCGATTTGCGTTAGCGTGTCCTCAAACGTGAAATAGGTTCGATTTGACCACTGCGAGCGCAGAAAGATCCCGAGAGCAATCAGCAAAAAAGCGCGCCAGACCGTATGCCCGATCATTTTTCCGAAGCTCTGTCCCTTCATTTTCCTGGCGGCGATTGAGAACGGAAGTGCCGCGCCCACGAGGAACGAAAACGCCGGTTGAATCAGATCGTGCAGCGAGCAACCCTGCCATGTCACATGCTCGGTGTTAAAACCGATCACGCTCCAGAACCAGCTGTGCGGAAACGACTCTGACACCTGGTGAAGATGGGTTGCCTCGTTCAGCATCAGCAACATCACGGTCCCGCGGAGCACGTCCAGCGAGATCAAGCGGCCCGTACTATCCGGCCTTCCAGCCGGCTCTTTTGCGACAACCACTGGCTGCGAAGTTTCCAGTTGCATACTCTCGACCATCGAAGCGTCCCGCCGCCACAACCAGTCAAACAACAGCGGCACATCCACTAGCCGGCAAAGCGTCCGGAGTCCGCACGAGTTTGCCACTGACCGCGGGTAAAGTCAGGGAACTTCTGCGAAGTTCCATTCTCCGCCACCGACTTCTCGCTCAGCGGCGTAGGAGCACTCCACGCGGCGGCATCGTAAACATCGATATCCGGAGCCAGACCTCGTTTCACGCAGTCCATCAGCCGGTAATTCATGACGTAGTCCATTCCGCCGTGGCCGCCCATCTTTCGCGCCAAATTTCCGGTCGTCCTCCACAGCGGGTGCTCGTACTTTTCCCGAAACGCGTCGATCTTCTGCCAATCCTCATCCTTTTGTCCATCGGTGAAAACGCGCGGCGGATAATCGGCAAAAATTCCCTTCGTGCCCTCAATCAGGTTTAGGCGGCTGTACGGCCGTGGATTCACCACATCATGCTGCAACAGGATCGACCGCCCTTGCGCCGTCTTGATGATGCTAGTATTCATATCGCCGCAAACGTAATTCTCGCTCCGCTTCGGATCCCCGCCCGGAAAGTGTGCCTTCACGTACGCACTCAGCGAAGCCTCTTTAGAACTCACCGAAACCATGTAATCTAAACGGTCGCCCCGATGGATATCCATATAATGTGCCACCGGTCCCAATCCATGCGTCGGATAGAGATTACCGTTGCGCTGCATGTGCGGAAATCGCCGCCACAAACCTTCGCCTTCGTTTGCCGTCACAATGCCGCGCAAGTCGTGGAGATACGCCGCCTCGCCGTGCGTAATCTCGCCAAAGAACCCGTCGCGCACCATTTCCAGCACCATCATCTCGTTTGCGCCGTAGCAGCAGTTCTCGAGAATTACGCAGTGCTTGCGAGTCGACTCCGATGTATTCACCAGATCCCAGCATTCCTCGAGCGTCGCGGCGGCCGGCACCTCAACCGCGGCATGCTTGCCATTCTTCATCGCATCGACGGCCATCGGTACGTGCCAACTCCAGGGTGTCGCGACATAGACAATGTCCAGCTCGAGCTGATTCAGATTCTTGAAATCCCAATCGCTCTTGCCGAAGCTGGCAGGTTTTGCGTGTCCCGCATCGGTGACCATCTTCTGTGCATGCTCTAGCTTCGCCGGAACCAGATCGCAGATCGCCTTCACTTCGACGTTTTCCACGGCCAGCAGGTCTCCCAATAGGCTCGTGCCCCGTCCGCCCACGCCGATAATACCCAGCCGCACGTGATCCTTTGCCTCGAACGGAACGCCGATCATCGTGTGCGTCGGTTTCTTCTCGGCTGCGTTGAGCACCTCTGGACCGAAGATCTCATTCGCGAGCACCAGTCCAGCCCCGCCGATTGCGGTGCCCATGAAACCCCGCCGCGAAATATTTCCCGCTTCCTTTTCCTTGCCCTTGCCCATGTTCGATCTCCCAACCCGATTCTATTGTTTTCGGCGGTCTCGAGCGCATTTTCGACGATGCGCCATCGCGAGGGTTCCCCGCTGCCAATTTCCCGCGCAGGTCTGCCCTTCCAGAAACTCCGGAACCACGTAGTGCGTGCCGTCCTTCTCGCCGACGTCATAAACGGCAAGCCCACTCGGATGATTCAAGGTGCTCAGGATACGCGCTTCATGCTGAAACTGGCGCAAACACTGAGTCGCTCGAAAAAGTTTCGGTCAGGATTTGAGGGAGACAATCCGATCGAGGAGCGTATCGTGTGTGTGAGACACCTCGCCCATGCCGCCACGCGCCTAGCGGCGACCGGATTTCGTAAGGGCCGAGTTTGGTGCCGGGGACGAGAGGCATTCGTGCGCGCAATTATAGCCTGTGCATCACGGCGCGCGGATGAGACGATTATGGGCGAGCGGTCGGCAAAACGATGGCTGGATCAGTCCTTTGAAGTCTTAGTGCATCTGAAGCGCCCACGAGCGAAGAGTTGGGAGTTGAGGCGCTGTTTAGGGCGCTCAAGTCAGCAAGTGTTTACTAAAGTGAACGCGGACCGGGATTTCGACTGGTGCCCAAGTGCGCATCTCTCCGCTACGGTTGCGTCCTCCCGAGGGTCACCAAGTGGGCGTTCAACTACTTCGTAAGGATTGCCGAAACACTATCGCCGAGATAGTGGAATACGATTGCATCCCCATCTTCAGGGAGTTGCCTGTCATCCGGGTAGTGCATGATAAAGGACGTTCGCATCAATACTCCGAAGGCCGACTTTCTTGAGGGTATCGAATTCGGTGCCGACACGGCCATTTGCCCAGAGCTTCCGACATTGCGGATATCTTAAAGATGTCGAGGCTGAAAAAGTTCTGAGGATCGCGATCGTGCGTGAAGGTCGGCTATAGCGTCCTTTATCATTCCCTAATCACCAGCCTTCCCACAGCGAGCGAGGAGGTTCGAAACCTCCTCGAAGGACTTCTGGCGAACATCGTCGTGGGTTCGTTCTAGCAACCACCTCCACGTTGCCCACGATTCCACAATGAGTCCGGTTTTTCCGCTTGATCGCTTGATCAGCCTCGCCCGGCGGTCATGCGATACCATAGCAGGGTGAGAGCGTGGATTTACGGATTTTTGGGAGTGGGCGCTTGCATAAAATGCTGCCCGCAGGCAGGCTCGCGCGTCTAACTGACTACCGCGGGGTTCTGAGTCATGCCTTTATCCTACGAAGTTCGCTGCCTCTATCGCTTTGGGGTCTTTGAGCTGGAAGCGTCCACCGGTGAGTTACGCCGAAATGGCATCAAGCTTAAATTGCAGGATCAGCCGTATCAGGTTCTGCTCAAACTGCTTGAGCACGCTGGCCAGACGGTAACTCGAGAGGAACTCCGGTCCACCTTGTGGACAGCCGATACGTTTGTGGACTTCGAGACCGGCCTGAATACCACGATCAAGCGCTTACGGGAGACTTTAGGGGACTCCGCCGAGAATCCGGCCTTCATCGAGACGGTCCCCAAACGCGGATATCGGTTCATTGCACCTGTGACCCCACCAAATTCCGGGCCCGACTTGGTGGTAGACAAAACAGCTTCAGGGAGAAGAGTCCGAACAACCATCGGAGCATTCCTGATTCTGGCCCTATTGTCAGCCGGTTTCGGTCTGCGACACTGGAGCACTGCGACTTCGCTGCCTGCTCGGGTATTGGACTTCGCTCAGCTCACGAGCGATGGTCAGGCGAAACAAGGCCGGCTCGTAAGCGATGGTTCACGAATCTATTTTTCCGAGATTCTGCCGGTCGGGCAGATCCTTGCCCAGGTGTCGGTGAAGGGTGGAGAAACCACCACGATACCAACCGCCGTCTCCAATCCTCGGCCCGCAGATATATCACCAGACGGAACTGAATTGCTGATCTTGTCTGGGCACAACTCGAAGGAGGAGCCGGAAATCAACGGGTCTCCCTTGTGGATCCTTCCAGTGGCAGGAGGATCCGCCCGGCCTGTCGGCGACGTGCTCGCCACGGACGCGTTATGGGGCGAGAGAGCGGAGACCATCGTTTATTGCAATGGACACGATCTCTATGTCGTGGACCGAGATGGTTCCAATCGCCGGCACTTCGGAACCGTTTCTGGTTACGTCGAGTCTCTCCGCTGGTCACCAAATAGGCAGCTTTTGCGATTCACGATGAACACTCGAGCCATGGGAGGCACAAACTCCATCTGGGAATTGTCGGCGAGCGGTACCGGCCTCCGCGAAGTCGTTCATGGATTGCCGGGATCTTCCGTTTGCTGCGGTGCGTGGATTACCGGCGGTGACGAATTCTTGTTTCAGTGGACTCGGGCAGGCAGGAGTGACCTTTGGGAGCTAGACGGTAACCCCGGTGTTCTCCGCCCAGCGCCCACCCGCTTGACGGCAGGGCCTATGAATCTTTCCCATCCCACCCCTGGCGGTATGCCGAATGAAGCGTTCGTCGTAGGCAGCATTCCTCGGGCAGAGTTAGTCAAATATATTCCACAGGAAGCGGAGCTTGTGCCATATCTTTCCGGAATCTCCGCCGAAGGAGTGGAAGCTTCCCGCGATGGGCAGTGGTTGGCTTATACGCTTTTCCCTGAAGGCACGTTATGGCGTAGCAACCTCACAGGAAGCGAGCGCGTGCAGCTCACTTTTCCTCCCATGCGCGCCTTCCTGCCCCGGTGGTCGCCTGATGGGAAGCAGATCGGCTTTGTTGGTACCGCGACCGACGATCATTGGACAACCTACGTGATTCCTGCTCAGGGGGGCGTTGCACGGCAGATGATTCCGGGAAATGATCAAACTGCCGACGCCACGTGGATGCCGGACAATAAGTCGATCGTTTTTGGTCCCTGGAAAGGTGGAGATTCGCGGGGCATTAAAGTGCTGAACCCAAGTACGAATCAAGTCATTCCTCTGCTCGGGGCCACGGAGATGTGGTCCCCCAGGGTTTCACCCGAAGGGCGCCACATCGCGGCGCTTACTCAACAAGACGGCAAGATGATGTTGTTTGATACGAAGACGCAGAAGTGGGAAGAACTTTCCGCCCACTATTCCGGATATCCGAGCTGGTCTCGCGACGGAAAGTTTCTTTATTTTCAAGACTGGGACCGTGGAAGTGGATATCCCTCACGGGTGGTACGTATCCGCATCGGTGATCGAAAGCTTGAAACGGTTGTGGACCTCAAAAGTCTTGATCGCTTGTCTATCGGAACGTTTATGAGTTGGAGCGGGTTGGCCCCCGACGACTCTGTTCTACTCTCCCGGAATAACAGCACACAAGAAATCTATGCTGTGAAGTGGTAGGCGTTCGCGTCATAAGCGGTTGGGAACGGTCTCAACCTTTCCCTCAACTTAGGGCACTCTCGATATGTTCGGTTTCAGCCCATGGGGTTCCCCTCCTGCCGCAGTTTTCTTTTTCACCCCCTTCAAGACTCGGCATTGTGGGGTCATACCTTTCCTCAAGTCCTCGCCAAAACGGTCAGCGACCGCCTCATTCGGCTCCTCGCAAATCGCATGGCCTAATTCGTGGCTAACCGCAAGTTCGAGAAGCGCGGGCATCGACCGTTGCCACTCCGTCATAAGTTCAGAGGTGCGCTCCGGATTGTGGAAGAGGAGAACTTCTTCGAGAAACGTTGCCCGGGTATCGAGTGATGTGAAAGCGGGGCTGTCCGGACTCAATCGGAGCATCCGGGAAATCGGCTTCCAGTCCTGGGAGCGAACGAGAACCCATGTCCACGGCCCGAGCATCTCGAGCGGGTAGCGAGTCAGCACACTCTTGAGTTGAAGAATGTCCTTGTTGCACTGCGCGAGTGGATAACCCGTATGACAGTGGAATTCCTGGCCCGACAATGCTGTTACCCTTGCTGTGGCAGGCGATGAGGTAAAGGAGACGGTCTGTCCCACTGCCGGAAACATCCAGATCGAAACCACCAAGTAGCAACTTATCGCCAATCTCGATATCAGCAACCCCACTTTTCCACCTCATCCGCAGTTCCGGGATCGGCAGAGATTGGCAGGTCTGGAACTGCAGCTCCATAGACAGGGTCTGATCCCTATCTGAAATGCGGCTGACAGGCTAAGTGCTGCTCAGTGATACTGTTAGCGGCTGTCGTGAGACAGCTGAGGGACCGCCGAAAGCGACTTCAGGATTTCTGCAAGGGTGGGTTGAGTTGCCGCGCCGCCGCTCCGGCGGCGTCACGTTGCCGGATCATGCCGAAACGACGAATCGGTACCTCGGAACTATCCACAACGGGTAGGCTGCGGGAGTGTGCTCTGTTCCCCAGCCGGTGGCAGGGCACAAGATTCCAGTCGCGCCGAGTTCGCGGTCCTGATCTCAGTAGAACAAGGTGAAGAATGCTACATTCTCAGCAGGCGCGAGACGATGGGACAACGAAGCACCGCGGGAAATCGCTTGGGTTTGATAGTCCGAACGGCCCTGCTCCTGGCAGGCCTCTCTACCTACTTGATCTCTCCGGTTGATGTTGTGTGGCGTTTTATCAGAACTGCTCCGCACGCTCGCGGATTGGAACATGCCTTATTCGGGGTTGCCGCTGCCATGCTCGGCTTGGCGTTGCTCCTCAAGGTGAAGACCAGCGCTCAGCCGAAGAATGGAGACAGCCACGGCCCTTCTCGTATCACAGCAGCCATTGTCAGCATATTGCAGGCAATCGGAATTGGGTCGCTGTTGCCTCTGCCTGGCTTCCTACTGGTTGTACTTGGCGATGTGGTCGCCAGTCTGCTTCTGTATGGCAGACATTCGACCGCGGAAGATCCCAGATCAGAAGGAGAGGACTCCCGCCGAGCCTGCGGGCGGTTGCAGGCATTTCGATGGAGAGACGCTTTGGCCACACACTCAGGCCTGTGCTGTGCCTTCCTCTCTATGGCCATTTTCAGCGTTGTGTTGATTGATCGAGTTGCCGATGTACTGTTCGCAATGACAGCATTGGTGTCCGTCGCGGCGAACTCCCGGCCGTTCCAGAGCCGTTCCTGAGAGGTGGTAGCTAGCCACCCTTGTGCAGCACGGGAGGCTGAGCCAGCCATCTCATTTGTTTCCGAATATCTCCGTAGACGGATCAGTCTCGAAAAAGCGCATCCTGGAAGTCACGAACCTCGTTCACCCGCGGAGAAGGTCTATTACGTCACTCCCTTGCTAGTCCCAGTGGCAGACGATGCCGCCCTAGAAGTCAGGAACTCAGAGGAATTCGCAACGTTTTCGATCTCTGGGTGAAGGGTCTGGCGCAAGAAGTGGGTGCAAGGCGAAGTGGGGGTAATCAGATACGCGGATGACACCATTGTGGGATCCCAGTATCAGGCGGATGCAGATCGTTTTCTGGAGAACTTACGGGAGCGATTGGCTATGTTCGGACTGGAGCTACACCCGGATAAGACGCGCCGGACCGAAGTCGGGCGGTATGCCGAAAAAAGAGATGGAAACGAAGAGGAGAAGGGGAAACCGAGACGTTCGACTTTCTAGATTCAGTGCGCTGGTATGGATGACGAGCTGCGCAAGAGATGAGGGAAGCCCCCTAGGGATCGGCTTTCAGGAGCAGATCCCACAGAAGCATACGGATGTGGAGTTCACGATGAACGAAACAGCGACTATCCGCTTACTGGTTTGCTCCCGCGAAATGCATCCATTGGCATTTCTAGACCTTAGCGGGTTTCAAAGGAGAGAACCGCACCTATACGGAGAAGGCCGCCTTTTGGCACGAGAGATCCGCTAGCCCAGCGTCTTTTCCGGGACAAGAAACGCACGCGCGATCTCCGGCGTGGTGAGGCCGCCGATCAGGGCGCGCCGCTTCGCCGCCTCCATCAGCCATGCCCCGGGATTGTCAGGTGTGCCTTCCTCGGGTCAAACTTCGAGGGCAGTCACGAGCGCATCCAGAGCCAGCTCCTCGGCAATGCCGATATCGTGGGTGACGCGAGCAATCGCGGCGATGAGGCGTGTGGACTCGATCTTCCACACGGCCTCAATTGTCTTAGCAACATCGCTCATGCAACCTAGGCTTCGACGTTCCGGTGCTCGAAGCCTTCGGCCGCTTTTTGAACGTCCTCGGGGAAGTCGGACATCTCGTGAATCTGGCGAACTTCGACCACCTCGTGGTTGGACATCGGAGCACGCTTGGCCCATTCGATGGCCTCTTCCCGCGAGCGGACCTGGATGATCCAGTAGCCACCGATGACTTCTTTCGCCTCGGCAAACGGCCCGTCGGTCACCGTCGCCTTGCCTTCCGCATACGAAACACGTGCTCCGGTAGAAGGAGGAAACAAGCCATCCAGCGCGAGCAGCACTCCCGCCTTCTGCAGCGCCTTGTTGTACTCCATCATCTTAGCCACGGCTTCCGCGCTAGGAACGGCATCGGGAGCGGCCGATCCATAGCCTTTCGGGATCACCATCATCATGAAACGCATTGACTTGCTCCTTATAGTTGATTCTTCAAAGGCCCAGCGGCGTTATAGGCATTCATAACGATGCCTGAGGACAAAGCTTTCGTGCTGGCGAGCTCGAATGCGCGTGGCGGAGTTCCCTCCGCAATGACGCGCTTTCCTTTGCCCAACAGGACTGGATAGACGAGCAGCAGGATCATCCGCAAGGCCGTGTTCGAGCAGGGCCGACGTCAGCGTTGAACTGCCCCATAGGATCAGGTCAGGACCGTTGTGCAATTTGATGCGGCGAATGTCCTCGACGATGTCCGGCCCAAGGCCCTCGAACGGGCCCCATTCAAGGCTTTCCGGCCGGTGGGTCGCGATGTATTTCGTCGCGGCGTTGAGGGCATCCGACATAGGACTGCTCGGCGCCTTTGGCCAGAAGCCCGACCACATATCGTAGGTGCGCCGGCCAAGCAGCAGATCGAAGCCTTCGCCATTCGCCGCAA
>Ga0210398_10004262_pt1 | contig 13459 bp, 7 predicted proteins | sample IncBWC4OmetaG_FD_161047 | JGI IMG/M metagenome (GOLD analysis project Ga0210398, IMG submission 161047) | Forest soil microbial communities from Barre Woods Harvard Forest LTER site, Petersham, Massachusetts, United States - Inc-BW-C-4-O | ecosystem: Environmental > Terrestrial > Soil >... | reverse complement strand
CAAGGCAACCGTGCGCCCGTTCAGCGCTAAGGTCATGAACATTGCGTATGCGGAATATGACTTTGCGGGCTCCAAAGGCTTGGGGCCGTGGAGCGCCGTCGAAGACAAGGACGGAATGATGTGGATCCCCTACTACGGGCGCGGAAACGAAGTAGTGCGGCTGAATCCAAAGACCGCCGAATTGACGCGATTCCCGCTGCCATTTACCGAAACCGCCGGGATTCATTCGGTGATTCCTGACCCCGACGGCACGGTCTGGTTCACGGAAGTATCCTTTGGCGGGATAGGGCATTTGAACCCGGCCACCAAAGAGATCACGGAGTATCGCGACAAAGGGCCCGATGGCGAGATCATCGGTAAGCACACCGTTCGGGTCGACGCGTCCGGAAATATATGGTCGAGCGGCGGTCCCATCTCACGCTTTGACCCAGCGACCAAGGAGTTCACGCATTTCAACACTCCTGGAACTTATGGCAACGTCGTTGGGAAGAACGGCGATGAGTGGTTCACGACCTACAGAAACGATGGCCCGATCGTCAGGATCTCCAAGACTGGAGAAGTAACCAAGTGGTATCCCCCGACGAAAGGCAAACCGCAACGTCTCCAGGTGGATTCCGACGGCACCGTCTGGTTCACCGAGCGTGTAGGGGGCAAGATCGGCCACCTCGATCCCGAGAGCGGGAACATCAAGGAATTTGACCTGCCAGGACCGTCGCCGAGCCCCTACGCCATCGGGATCGATCGCAATCACATGGTGTGGTACGACTCGTTCGAGCAGGACGTTCTGGGCCGCCTGAATCCGACCACGGGCGAGGTCACTGAATATCCGTTCCCTCATTCAGAGATTTCGATCAGGGAACTCTTCATGGACTCACAGGGACGCCTATGGTTCGGAAGTTCGTCCAACGACAAGGTTGGCTATTTCTATTTTCAAGACCCGGTGGCCGCCAACAAATAGGTGAAGTCTTTTCTCCGACGGGCAGCGCCTATGTGCTGCAGGGCGACACCGCCAAGGCTAAGGTGCCCGGTAAACACGGATAATCGGAAATCTTTGTAGCATGGCGATCTCTACCGGTAATCGCTACGAGCTCAACCGGTTGATACAACACCCTTTAATCAGATGATACGACAATACTTCCCCTAGTCCAACGGCTCGACTTTCACAATGGAGGCACCATGGTTGCTGCCCACCCAAAATGTAACCGGCGTCGTTGAGTTGTCCACAAACACTCTCCGAATGTTCGTGTTTCTGGGGAGGAAGTATTCGGTGACCCGGCCGCCATTCGGATCCAACCGCACGACACGATCGGTAGTCATCCCTCCCGTCCATAGTTCACCGTTCTTGTCTGCGGTCACATCGTAGGGGGAACTCCAGGGAGTGGGGACAACCCACTCCTGAAAACGTTCGGTCCGGGTGTCGAACATTCCAAACTTATTGGCACGAAATTCACCAAACCAGAGACGGTCTTGCAAGTCCATATGGCCCCGGCGAGGGTACGAGTTGTGAGTCGGCGTCTGATGGAGTGTGATTTTGCCAGTCTCTGCATCTATCCGCCCGACGCTGTCGCCACGACGATCCAGGAAATAACCGTTGTTATGAGAGTCAGCCGAGACACCATAGACCGCGTGGGGCCGAGTATCGCCCTTGAATGGCTCGAAGGTCTCAAATTTTCCGGAAGCGACGTCTAACCGGTGCAGGCCTTCAATCCCGACGTCGTTCATCCAAACCTTACCGTCCACGTCGGATCGTAGTGGCATCACCATCGCTTGCTGTGCCACATTGCTTTTCGGCCCCGGCGGGACCGTAAAAACCTGGAAGTGATGGGACTTTCTGTCGAATTTCGCGACGCTTCCCTGCAGCAACATTCCCATCCACAAGTATCCTTCTTTGTCGAACTCTAAATCATTCGCGCCGCGAGGGTGGTCAGGTTTCGGCTCGGGCACCGGGTATTCTGTCACCTTGGCCGTCCTGGGATCGAGATTTCCCAGGTACTGTTCCCCGAAATCTGAGTACCAAACCATTCCCTCCGGATCCATAACCACGTCATGCGGCTCCGTTTCTGGCCGCGGAAGATCATACTCTGTAATGACAACATGTGTTGCTCTGCCCTTGGGGCGCGGGAATGTTTTGAGCGAATATTTCCATTGCGGACCCGAACTCAAATTAATCGTGCTCAAAAATTCGGCCTGTTTTCGGAACCGTTCCGGATTGATTGTACGAGCCTCGGGATATGTCTGCACGTGTAAGGGCGGGTCCATGCTTCCGTTCGCATAGCCAGCCATCCGCGTCATGACTTGTGCAAATTCATCGGCATTGTGCTGAGACTTTACGATTCGCTGCAGAGTGTGGCATCCCACACAGTCAAGCATATTAGCTTTCTGCTCCTCTGTGCCGGGAACGCTCAAGATCCATTCCGCATTTGTAAGCTGGGAGGCGAGATCCTTTGTCTTGCGGAGTTTTAGATCGGCTGTCGCCTTCATTTGCGGAGTAATTTCCACGGTTCCAGGTCCGTCGAGATCGTATCCCACAGCCCGGATACGCAGGGAATACTGGCCCGGTTCCATTTTGTTGGCGGGGAAGGCATAGCGGCCTTGCTGATCGCTGACCACCGTTATCGTGATAGTGGACCCGGCCTTTTTGGCGCTGACCAACACTCCTTCCATCTGACCTTCCTCGATGGAACTCACCTGCCCAGTCAGCGCTACCGGGGACACCATTATTTGTGCCCAGAGCGAACTGAGCCCTGTTTCCGATACAAGAACGGCTAATGCCGCAATCGCGATGAGGAAGTAGCTTCTAATTCGCATCAGTTCCTCCTAGCGAAACAAACGAGATTGAAACTGGGATTTCCGTCTTTAATAAGACCGGCGTCAAGAAACACCACTGACGTTTTGAGCCGGGAGCAACGTCAAGGGCTGCAGGCGCAGATCGCGAATGCCTGTCGCATCGACCAACTCGACGATACCGAATAAGTGGAAGCACTCAATGAATGGGAACAACCAAAGTGATCCGACATGTGCGGGCCAACGGCTGTGTTCTGAAGCCATTCGAAAAACGGTGCATTTATAAGTCCTGTCCCCCTAATCGAAAGAGACGTTGTTTACTTATTGCCACAATTCGCGCGACCCATGGAACGCGTGCAAGCGAAGACTCAAAAAGGGCTTACTGTCTGTTGACCGACACGGCTTTCCTGTCTTCGACTGCGCCGACGCTGACCCTGTTCTGCCCAGAGCAAGGACTTCAGATTAATACCTTGCCGTAGCTTTCGGACGGCTATTCGAACCTAGAAGATCAGTTTCAATCCCAGCTGGATATCGCGGGCACCACCTGTCCCGAGTACAGGGTTGCCAGCGGCTGCGTCGGGCGTGACGCAGCCGCAGCCGAATCCGAAGCCACCCGAAGGATCGTTGTTGAGATATGTACTTCGCGCCCCATAAGGATTAGCGAACTTAGGATGGTTGAGAACATTGAAGAACTCGGCCCGGAACTGGGTGGTGAATCGTTCTTTGAACTTCCAGCCCTTGATCACCGACATGTCCCAGTTTCTGAAACCGGAGTCGCGGAACAGATTGCGGCCGGTGTTACCTATGCTTCCGAAGGGAGGAGGAACCAGGACTCCGTTGCCTTGCACGTAGCAGCCATTGTTCACGAGTGATGCGACTGCGAGTTGGCCATTCGCCTGCGCGTGCTGCTGGCAGACGGCCGGGAAGGAAGACAGAGGGCCAGGAGCGAAGAAAGGAATTGCGTGTGGACCGGACGTAAAGGCACTGGGGCTCCCGTAATAATCCCAGGTGCTCCAGCCTTCCTGTGGAGGATTGTGAACTTCACCGGTTCCATTGAAGTCGTTTGAAGCGTCCTGTACGCCCCAAGGTAGCCCGCTCTGCAAAGTCACGATGTTATTGATCTGCCAACCCTCCAGCATTTGCCCTGGCGCCTTTTTTCCAGGGATGGCATAGGTCATCGAAAAAGTGAAGCGATGCGTGACATCGTAATCGCTATTCCCATAGATCGGCTGCCCAGCTATTTGTGTTGTAGGGTTGGAGAAATAAGATAAATCGTCGAGCGCATGGGAATAGGTGTAACCGGCAAGGAACGACAGACCGTGGGAAGTCCTTTGAGTAAGAGTCAGCTGTAGACCATTGTAATTGGAACTGTCATGGTTACTCACCCAGTTTATGTACTGCAAGTAGGGAAACTTCGCAGCGAACGTTTGGGCCGCCGCTTCATCTGCGCCAGAGGGCGAGCAATTGTCATAGGGCACGGGATCGCTGGCGCTCGCTAGACAGGTGGCAGCTGCATGCGATGGACCGAACCAGCCCGCGCCGATTGGAGGCTGGTTGAGGTCGGTGTATCCTACTAGTCTCCCACCGTGGTTCCCGACGTAAGCAGCTTGCAAAGTGAGATTACTTGTGAAGGCATGCTGGACACTTAAATTCCAGTTGCCGACATAGGGCGTGCGGATATTGCGGTCTACTGCAAAGGTGCCGCACGGTGAGGGATCGTTGCCCACGCCGTCGCCGCACGCGAACCTGTTGCCGACCGTACCGATTGGAAAGATGGGCCCTGCCGTGCTCCAATTGAGTTGATTGCCACTGTAGCTATTCTGGAGTGCGCCGAGTTGGCTCCCTAGTACCGTCGTAACTGCACCGGTAACAGGATTCGTCGTCACGATATCAGCGCCGAAAGGGACATCATCAATGAACTTACCGAACGGCGTCGTATCGTAAATAATGCTGACTCCTACTCTGACCACGGTCTTTCCGTCGCCCCGGACATTCCATGCCAAGCCAAAACGCGGCGACCAATCTGCGAAATCGCTGTTAACCTGGGTTGGGATCTGTACGCCGGCCTGTACCAATCCGAGGATTGGATCAAAGTTCCCTGCGAGGTGGTTGCGAGTTGTGGGTGGCGCGCTGTATTCGTAGCGTACACCAAGGTTCAAAGTTAAGTTTGGAGTTACGCGCCAGTCGTCCTGAAAGAAGCCTGCGATAGCGCGACCACGTGAATCTCGCGTAGGATCCGCGACGAGCAGCTCCCCGTCTTTTACAGTACCCGTGAGGAAATCTTCAATCGAGCGGAATCTGATTCGACCCGCGCCCAGCCTAAATGAATCCTCGTCGTGCACCTGGTAAAGGAAGTCTCCGCCGAATTTAAAAGTGTGACGGCCTTGCAAATGCGTAACATTATCGACAATCTCGAACTCGCCGTCGGGCCCGTGGAAAGCTCTTGCCTGGTTCGGACTCCCCAAAGCGAAATTGTTAAGGCTTGTGATTTGAATATACGGCATCCCAAAATACTGCGGATTCGTGACGCCCGTATTGATGCCGTAGCCACTCGGCCACGGAGACGCCGGATTTACGTGGTTATCTACGGGAGTAGAATCAGTGGAAACGTAGTCATAGCCAGACCTTAGTTCATTCACCCACGTCGAACTTGGAGTCCAGGTCCAGGCCCCCGAGCCCGCCTGAACCCGGTCGTTAATAAGCGTTTGCCATTGTGGCGCCAGTTCGTCTGCGGAGAGAACCCAAGTTCCGGTAAGGTTTCCAAAAAAATACGAACCATGAAATGAATTGTGTGAATTGAGGATGTAGTCGACCTTGGCTACTGCGCTGTCTGCTGAGTTGCTGCTTATCAAGGGCGCGGAGTAGACAGTGGGCCCTCCTGGATTCGTCCCTTTATTCATCGGGAAAAGAGATTCAAAGGTCGAAGAAGGCGGCGATACCACGCAGGTCGAGGTGTTGAGGCCCGCGAGTTGTGCGCTGAGCGCATTAATGGGCGTTCCGGCTGTATTCAGAGCTCTGCACGCATCAACGAGACTCGCGGTTGGATCTCCCACCGACACCGTGGCCGGTGCGGCGCCTACCAGAATGTTCCCTACGGTGTAGCGTTGACCCTCGTAGCCACCAAACCAGAAGAGTTTGTCCTTGATAATGCGTCCACCCGCGGTGGCGCCGAATTGTTCCAATTCCACCGGCGTCTGTGGATTCGGAACTCCAACGGTACTCGTCGTCCGGTTGAAGTAGTTCCGCGCGTCCCAGGCGCCGTCGCGGCCATAAGCGTAGGCCGTGCCGTGAAGATTGTTCGTACCCGACTTCAGTCCTATGTCAACGTGCGCGCCCGACTTCCAACCGTATTCCGCCTCGGGATTAACCTGGGTAGTGAATTCCTGGATGGCGTCGACAGGCAAAATGCTAGTAGAGTCTCCCGCTTTATATGCGGAATTGATCACGCTTTGACCGTTGTCAGGGTTGGCGTTGAGAAGACCGTCCACCAGGAAGACGTTGCTCTCGACACGAAGGCCGTCAGTGCTCTGGTCGGTTCCCCCGCCACCCGGATAAATGAGCACCCCCGGGCGCAGCGGTAGCAGGTTCACGTAATTGCGGCCATTCAAAGGGAGGTCGTTGATCGTCTGGTTACTGAACGTTCCGCCGAGGGTAGCGCTCGAGGTGTCCACCATCGGAACCTCTCCGGTGACGACGATCGTCTGAGTCTGCTCCCCTGGCACCATCGTAAAATCTATTCGGATGTCCTGACCTACTTGCACAACGATGTCACGGTGCTCCGCCACCCTGAAGCCTTTTGCCTCGGTGCGTACGATGTACGCTCCGGGGAGAAGGCTGGAGGCGGAATATGCGCCAGCGCTATCCGTCACCAATGACCGCGCCACTCCTCGATCCACGTCCGTCACCGTCACCGTAGCGCCTTCGATAGCGCCGCCGCTTTGGTCACGAACGGCTCCCTGAATGCTGCCTTGTTGGCTCTGTGGAGACGCTGGTAGACAAGCCAGAAGAACCACCATCGTAGCCACCGCTATGTGCAGAATTCTCGCAACCGTGGGAAACGCGCACACACGCATTAAGTGTCGTATGCGGACCATACAATCACCTCCAAAGGCTACCGTTTTCATTTCGAAGTAACGCCACCACTGAGGACCAACCTTATACCGCGCTCTGATACTACGAACTCGAGTGCGTGTCAAGAAATGATTCGAGAGAGCGTTAGTAAAAGACATGTCCGCTTCAAGAAAAGCGGCCAGAGGACAAGTTGCATGCCTGGAGATCGACATGAACTGCTTCCCGTTGGGTGCCCTGGAGAGAACGATGAAGGTACAACAAAGAATCTTGCGAGCCTTAGCGGAGAGGATTACCTGTCGGAAAGTAGCCGAGATCATGGGAATCACCGACCGACTGACGCGGAGGTGGCACGGGTGGTACGAGGAGTTTGGTTATGACGGCTTGCTGGATCGGCGACCGGGGACGCGCCGCCAATGGCGAAGACATTTTCAGAGACATTGCTTCGCCGCAGCGACTTTTAGCACCGCTTCGATCTCAGAGGGGTGGAGAACCAAGGTGCTGAAACACTCCTGGTAAATCCGCCTTTGGCGGGTCGTTCCGCCAACTCGCGCTGACCAGTTGCACCGTTTGGATATCCTCGATTCGTGGCGGACAGCACTGGTCATCGAAATTACCGATCGAAAAACGAAGCGCCGGTGGTGAAGCCGCCTATTCTAGAGTGCGTCTGTTGCTTGAATGCGAGTCCTCACCGAAATTTCACGATAAATCCCTCGGGACTGGACCGACCGCCGCCGGGCGGTGGATTGATGATCTGCACCCACCTGGTTCCCGCCTTCACAAGCAAGGAAGCGGGAATTTCCACGGAAAGCGATCGGTCGCTCTCGAATCTTGTTGGCACCTGAACGCCGTTGAAGAGAACCTGCGAGCGGGCCATGAACCCGATCCCGCTGACCTTCACGGTTGCCGACTCGTCACCCTCCGTGACCATTTTTGGCGTCAGCTCGAAGATTTTGGGTGAGTCATTGAAGCCGACCATTTTTGTGTCCATGGTGAGATTGGGATCCGGAATCGGAAGAGCGTAATTCCAATGGTACCCCGGCTCAATACGCTCACCGCTCTGGAATACCATGGAGATCTTATGGATGTTGTCGATCTTCTCGAGCGGATTGGCATCCAGCACCACGATGTCTGCGAACCGGCCCGGCTGAACCGTACCCACCTGATCGGAGACGCCGATTGCCTCGGCGGGAATGCTCGTCGCAGACTGCAGCGCCTGCATCGGCGTCAGCCCCGCGTCAACTAAGAGCTCCATCTCCTGAAGAACATTCAGGCCCGGAATTTCCAAACCCCCGGACGCGTCGGTCCCCACCTCCAACTTACCGCCCGCCTGCACGAACTTGCGCACCAACGTCTGGGCGTTTCGATAGCCCACCCGAAATTCCTCGAAGTCAGCCGGTTGAATCGAGTCCTTATAGCTAAAGAAACCGAAGCGCCAACCGTAGCTGCGAACGCGCTCGAACATCGATAGCATGCCCAACGGCACGTCGGGCGGGAGGGACTGCTGTAAATCGGAGTTCGCAAGCAATTGCCCCGCCTGGTCTCTGAACTCAGCAACACGATCGGTGACGGCCGCCTGCTCATACACCAACTCGGGCGTCAAGTAAACGTGGTGACTCACCATCAACGAAACAAACTCATCCACCTTGGCCGGCTCCATTCGCGCGAACGCTGTTGGGAGGTCGTGTTTCTTCTGCAACTCGAGGTTAGCCGGCGACAGAAGTGCGATGGCCGACCCAGAGAGGTGGGTCACTGCGTCGCCTCCGGTGCGGATGAAGTCGAGAACGCCTTCGTCTACATGGCCGAAAACGTGTTTCCCGCGTTTGTGCGCTTCTTCGATTACCGCCTGCAGCATATCCGGCGTAAACCCCTTCGAGAAGATGGACACGAAATCGAACTTGTCCACGTCGAGCTGCCGGATAACAACTCTGCGAGCCTCCTGGGCGTTGCCAACCTCTAAATTGTCCGTCGACGGCCTGCTGAGGAGAATCGCAGAGTTCGCTCCATCGGTACGCACGCTCAGCGCATTTCCGGCCGAGTAAATTCTCGGAAGCCTGGTGATCTTGCCTTTCGCAATGCCCTCCCGCAGGGCCAGCATCCATTCGGCTGGGTTGCCGACGTCAATAACGCTTGTGACGCCGTGGTTCAGATCCAGTTCGCCCACCCAACTTCGATAGTGGCTGTGGCCGTCGATTAAACCCGGAACGATGAATTTCCCGTGAACTGAGATCACCTCGGCGTCGGCGGGCAGTGCGGCGTTCGACCCCGACGTAATCGAGACGATTCGCGCATCCCTTATCACGATCACCGCGTCCGGGAGGGCGGCCCGTCCCGTCCCGTCAATCAGTGTGCCTCCAACAATTACTTTCGTGCGAGAACCCGTTGCAGCTGTCTGTTGGGCCGCCAGCTTCAACGTCTTCCCGTTGCTGGCAAATAGGAACGCGGCCACAAGGGCCATCGCGGGACACAGATCTCTTAATTTCATCACTCCATCCCCCTATCATCTGAGCCGCCGAATCCCGCTCACAAGCTCAACGTTTGCGGGCGGCCGCAAGTGTCTGAGCAGCATAGCGGCCGGCAGCATGCAACAAAGCAGAAGCTTTCCCACAAACAAGATGGCGCGATTGAAGGGCGCGGTTCAGGGGCCAAAGACCCCTTTTTCAGGAGCTTGACGGCGGAGCTGAAGCCCCGCCCTTCCGAGTGCGGCATTTATGAAATGGCTTGTATTCAACACAGTTATCGCTACCTGAGTGTAAGTGTAGAAACATTGGAGCTCCCGCCGCCCGGCCATGGCGTGAACACAGTTATCGGAATCGTCCCAGGCTCCAGCGTTCGATCAGTGGGCACATCGGCATGCAATTCGCGGGCGCTGATGAACGTCGTTCTAAGCGGCCTGCCATTCAATAAGACGAGTGACGAGCTGCGAAATGTCTGACCTTTGACAACCAATTCGAACGGGCTCCCACCGTGCAGGGCCTGCGAATTCTGATTTAGCGTCACGGTGGTGACGTCGGAAATCTTCGGAACGCCGGCAGTCGAGCTGCTAATTCCAACACCCTCCAATTCAGAAAATGCCGGCTCATAGTCACGATGATAGCTGGTATCAACCACATTCCCGTTCTTCACGACCTTGTCGATCTTCTCGATGTTGCGAATATTTGCAAGAGGGTCCGCATCCAGAATCAATAGGTCGGCCAGCCTGCCCGGCTGCAACGTGCCGAGTTTGTAGTCCACGTGGATCATCTGTGCCGGAAGCTGAGTGGCTGACTGAATCGCTTGCATGGGCGTCAGGCCAGCGTCCACCAATAGCTGCAATTCTTGGCACAGGCTCGCTCCAGGCAGGCTAGCCGATCCGGCTGTATCCGTTCCCGCGAATATCTTCCCGCCTGCGTGGGAAAATCGCCGCACAAACTCAAGCGACTCCTCATAGCCACGATGAAATTCTTCGAGCACGGCGGGATCTACTAATTCCGCAGAAGGAAACGAGCCCAGGGCAGCGGAATAGCTGCGCAATTCATGAAAAAAACTCAGCGACGACAGGGTTGCCGTCAAAGGCACATAGCGAAGATTGGGGTCCATCAGTAAGTGATAGTCCTCGATCTCGAATTGCTCGGTTTCGTGCAAGAGGGCCGTATGTTCGTTAATCAAGCAGGGATTGATGTAAGTCCCGTGTTGAACCAGAAATGAGACCAGGGCATCCATTTTGTCCATCTGCATATGGGCGTAAGGACAAGCGATCCGACTATCACGGAATGCTGCGAGGTCCTCAGGAGACATGAGCGTCTCCGCTACACCCCATAAGTGAGTAATTCCGTCGACTCCGTGATTTACCGAATCGTAGAGATTGTCGCTATGGCCGATTACAGTGAGGCCGGCCTTGTGGGCCTCGGTTGTTATCGCCTGTAACTCGTCCCCGGTGAGGTGTTGATACACCTTAATCGCGTCGACGCCTTTCTCCAGCATCTCTCTGGTCAAGGCCGCCGCTTCCGCCGTGCTTCCTACATAGGATATGGGAGAATAACCGCTGCCTGCATCCGTAAAGGAGAATCCGGCCGCATTGCCTCGGGCATCTATGATATTGCCAGTCGTGAAGATCCGAGGCCCACGCATCTGACCGTTTTCCTCCGCTCCTCGAGCCCCCAGAATCCAATCAGCCTTATCCCCCAAATCAATTACGGTCGTGATTCCGTGTGCCAAAAACAGTTCGCCGGTCCACCCCCGCCAGTGTACGTGTGCATCGAACAGCCCGGGCACGATGAATTTGCCTTGCGCGTTGATCACCGTCGCGTCTTCGGAGGTTGCCGTCGAGCGACCCGTCACTATGCTCTGGATTTTACTTCCTTGAATCACGATGGTCGCATTACGAATGGGCGCCGCACCGGTGCCGTCGATCAACGTTGCCCCTTGGATCACCAGAATCTGGGCTCGCGGTTTTCGCTGCTGGGCGATGACAGCACGTGGCAAGAGTGACGACCACAGCATGGCCAGTACAATCGCTCGTATGTACATTTTCAACCGCCCTCCCGCCTCCGCGTGCATCTGCCCTGCGTTATGATTGCATTCTTGCCGTTAACGCCTCATTCGAAGTCATGCTTCCAACCGGCACAAACCAACGAGTAGCGAGTCCTCGCGGGAACTCAATGGGGCCCCAAATTTCGGCTGAGATAGGAAACGATTCGGTCTGACAAGTTGGGCTCCAGATTGGCATGATATTGGGTGATCATTTTGTTTACGGTCTGCTGCCATTGTTCTCTCGTCTTCCGCTGAGAAGTGACGACATTTAATCCATGGCACTGCCCGCAAGACGCGACCACTTCCTTTTTCCCTTCGCCCTCCGGAAGCGTCGTATCCGCCTCCATCCCCCGGTGCTGGTCCCCGTTTACACTAGGCGGTTGGTCGAAGTCCCGATAGCCATGCGGCTGGCCCATGCCCGGGTATCCCACACCCTCCAATCCCAACCGTGAATTGTAGAAACGCCGCACAGTCAGGTTTCGCACGGACCTGAAAAATTCGGATTTAGCAATACCCCGCAAAAGCTGCTCCTGCTGCTCGTAGGTGATTTCGACAAAACTCTTCCCGAATTGGGTTCGGCTCTGCGTGTCAAGTTCCTGTAGTCCCGACTCATATATTTTCCGTATTTTGTCGGACTTTTCTGCCTCGGCCTCGACACCGTTCGCGATCCCGGCTTCTTGGGCCCCAGGCGTCGCATCGGTGGGTATGATGTGGGATACGATGACAGCGATCGCCATCTTCTCGCCCGCATCCAACCTCTCTACGTCCTGAGCGGCGGCAATGAGGCGCCAAGCTGGCACCAATCCAGCCAGCAGGGCAGTGCCTCTCAAGAGTGTCCTTCTGGAAAGTGAGTTGTCCATTGATGCCATGGAAGTCTCCGGTTTCAAGCCAGTTCCCGCCGGTTGCGGATGATGTGTTCGGACACGCGGTTGGAAAGCGCCACGATAGTAAGGGTAGGGTTCACCGAAGCAGTCGTCACGAAAATGCTTGAGTCCACAATAAACAGATTCTTTACGTCGTGACTTTGGCCATAGGGGCTCACCACGGACTTCTCAGGATGAACTCCCATACGGCAGGTTCCCATGATGTGACCGCTGTGAGCGTGACCGAAATACACCTTTCTTGCTCCTGCGGCCTCCAGAATCTCGCGGCATGTCTGTCGCTCGTGCTCGAGCACACGGTCGTCTCGCTCGGTCCTCTGGTGGGTCATACGGGCTACTGGTACACCAAATCGGTCCTTCACGTTAGGATCGATTGTTACGGTGTTGGCATCATTTGGGTGCATTTCGGCGATGGCCACAAGGCCCTGTTGATACCGATAGCTTTCTGCATGCCTCTTGAGTTCCGCCCCCCAAAGAGTCGGCTGCAAACCGACAAACTCGATTGGCGTTTGGGAGTCGGTGGATATTTTATAGCCGCGCGCGAACCCGCGCTTAGCGTCCGTATTATAAAAATCGTACGTAACGAGGTTCTCGATAGGATAGCCGCGAAAACTGTCCATCGGCTGGTCAAACACCCCGACGGCCGTTTGGGTTAGATGCGTCATCAGATTCTTACCGACCAAACCGCTGCTGTTGGCAAGTCCATTCGGGAAGCGACCTGATGTGGAGTTTTGGAGCAGCCGGGGAGTTTCGACAGCAAAGCAGGCCACCACAATCAGGGCTGCTTCCTGTTCTTGTTCTTTTCCCTCGGAGTCGAAATAGATGACGCTCTTGGCGATGCCCGATTTGTCAACGCGTATTTCGCGCGCATAGCAGTTCGCGCGAATCTCCGCTCCGGCAGCTTGCGCACGTGGAATGTGGGTTACCAAGGTATTGCCATTGGCTCGAATCATGCAGCCCGCTGTGCAAAAGCCGCAGTAATTACAGGCCGGGCGCCCGTCATAAGGGCGAGAATTGATGGCAGTCGGCCCGACAAAGCTATGAATTCCCAGCTTTTGGCAACCTTTTTGGATCATTTGGCTGGCATAGGACAGCTTGTGTGGCGGATTCACCGCGCGCGGAATTTGCGGCAACTGCACTTCGGGAAAAGGAGTAGAAACACCCAACTGCTTTTCCGCCAGGAGATAGTGGGGTTCCAGATCTGCGTAGCGGAT
>Ga0210398_10004261_pt1 | contig 13461 bp, 10 predicted proteins | sample IncBWC4OmetaG_FD_161047 | JGI IMG/M metagenome (GOLD analysis project Ga0210398, IMG submission 161047) | Forest soil microbial communities from Barre Woods Harvard Forest LTER site, Petersham, Massachusetts, United States - Inc-BW-C-4-O | ecosystem: Environmental > Terrestrial > Soil >... | reverse complement strand
GTGGCTGAGGCGCGGCTGCCGGTCGAGGCGCGCGACTCATAGAGGCCGGCGGTGCCGCGTCAAGGTGGCGGCAATCGACGCCAGCACCGCCATTCTGACCGCGACACCGTTGTTCACCTGCTCGCGGATGACCGATCGCGGCCCATCTGCCACTTCGGAGGAAATTTCGACGCCGCGATTCATCGGTCCGGGATGCATGACGAGCACGCTGGGCGCCGCCAATTTCAAGCGCTGCGGCGTCAGTCCGAAATCCCGAAAATATGCGGCATCGTCGAGTGATGCGGCCTGCGCCATGCGTTCTTTTTGAATCCGCAGCATCATCACCACATCCGCACCCGCAATACCGTCCTCGATGCGCGTAAAGCGCTGCGCGCCGCGGAATTCCGCCTCTTCGGGCAGCAGCGCTTGCGGCGCCACCAGGCGCAGATCCGTCGTCCCCAGGATGCCGAGCGCCGTTGATGTCGATCGCGCCACGCGCGAGTGTTTGATATCGCCGACGATCGCGACCTTGAGGCCCGCGAAACGGCGTTTGTGGGTGCGGATCGTCAAAACGTCGAGCAACCCTTGAGTGGGATGCGAAACATGCGCTTCGCCGGCGCTGATAACCGACACGTGCGGGGCCACGTGGTCGATCAGGAACTCCGGCATGCCGGCTTCGGAATCGCGAATCACAAACACATCGGTGTTCATCGCCTCGAGCGTATATATGGTGTCCAGCATGCTCTCGCCTTTGGCGCGCGAACTGGAGTGCAGGTCCAGGTTGAGCACGTGGGCACCCAGGCGCCGGCTGGCAAGATCGAACGAAGCGCGCGTGCGAGTGCTGGGTTCGAAAAATAAATTGGCCAAAGTCACGCCGGCCAGCTCGCGGCCCTCGTAGGCCGGTTGCCCGGGAACGCGACGATAGCGCTCCGCCCGGTCGAGAATGGCCGCCAGCGCGTCCCGCGTCAGGCCGTCGAGCGTAATAAGGTGGCGCAGTCCCCCGGCGCTGTCTTGTTGTGATCGCATTCGCGCCTCATGTTTTTTCTGTAAACCATCGTTCCAAGATTACGCAGGCCGCCTCTGCATCGACATCCCCGGGTATCACCCGGCGTCGTCTCTCCCCGGACTCGCGCGCCGATTTCAAGCGAGCCTCGGCTTCCCGCGATGAGTACCGCTCGTCGACCAGCGCAACGTCGAGCAAAAAACGCCGCTTGAGTTCGGCTGCGAAGCTGCGAGCGGCGCTCGTCATGCCACTTTCGGAGCCGTCGACATTATACGGCAGGCCGACAACCGCCACGTCGGGTTGCCAATCGCGCATCAACTTGGCAACCAGTTCCCAGCGCGGCCCGTCTTTTCCCGCAGACAATGCTTCCAAGGGCGAGGCGCTGCGGCTCACGGTATCGCCGCAAGCGACGCCGATCCTGCGCTGGCCAAAATCGAAAGACAGCACCACCCGCGGCCGCGACTCGTGGTCCGGCGGCATGGGTGCGGCTGAAGCGGGCGGGTTCGACTCAGGCATTGCCGCCGATTGGACTGATTCGCGACAATTCCACGCCCAAAAGGCGTCCCGCGGCTTCCCAGCGCGACTCAAACGGCAGTTCAAAAATCAGGCCCAGGTCAACCGGCGCGCTGAGCCAGGCGTTTGCCCGAATCTCTTCCTCCAACTGACCGCCGTCCCAGCCTGCGTACCCCAGGGCCACCACCGCCTCCTCGGGGCCTTGGCCGCGCGCCATTGCCGCCAAAATGTCGCGCGACGTGGTGACATGCAGGGCATCGGAGACCTTGAGCGTCGAATCCCACTCGCCGCCGGCGCGGTGCACGACGAAGCCGCGGTCGGTTTGCATCGGCCCGCCGCGCAATACCTGGCGCTCGCGCAGGGATCCTTGCCCCAGCTTGATTTCCAGCTGTTCGAAGATCTCGCCCATGCGCATCGGCAGGGGTTTGTTGACGATCAGTCCCAAGGCGCCGCGAGGACTGTGATCGCACACCAATGCCACGCTCTGCGCAAAATTCGGATCACCCATGAACGGCATGGCGATCAGTAACTGGTTGGTCAGATAGCCGGAATCGCTCATGATTCGCTTAAACTCAATCTAGGGTTTGTCCGGCTCTGAATAATAAACGGAGCCGCCCTGCGCGGCTCCGCCGAGGAACTGCCACTCGTAGGCAATGCGTATTTGATCATGCTTGGCGGCCAAATCGCTCGGGAATGAATCAAATGGCGCCGCCAGCTTCAAGATTCGAAGCGCTGCCTCGTCGATTTCCGCATGGCCGCTGCTGCGGCGGATGACGGTTTGCAGAAGCTTGCCGTCGGCGCCGATTGTCACCTCGATAACCGGGGTGCCCGATAGCTTTGCGCGGCGCGCCACGTCGGGGAAATTCATCGTGCCGACGCGCTCGATTTTGCGGCGCCAACTGTCCAAATACACCGCCACATCGGATGCGCGCGTATCCGCCGCGATCCATAGCTCGCGCTTTGATTCGCCGCGCAAGTGCAACTCGATCCCGTCATCGTTGGGCGTCATTGCAAGGTCGGGCCGCTTCTCGAGCAGCTGCGGCAGTTGCGACGCGTCCTGTACGGCGCTCGCTGCGGCGAAGTAAAGAATCTTTTGCGAAGGGCTGTGCGTCGCGATCAGCTCCTCCTGGCCCGTGTCCGCACCGGCCTGCTGTTCCGCCAGCCCGTCGCCGCTCGGTATCCCGACACGATCGAGCGGAATCAATGAGGATTTGGGGATCAGCGTGCGCTCGCGATCCAGGGTATTGCCGGAGCCGAGCTGGGTGCGCTCGGAAAGGTAGCGGGCATTTGGATTCTCCTTGACGCTCGGCGCCCGATCATTGACCAGCACCACTTCGAGCCCGCCGGCAGCTTCGTTGTCCGAGGCGCTGCGCGTCGCACCGAAGGTCACGCCGAGAATGATGATTCCGTGCAGCAGCGCCGCCAGAAAGCAGGTGGTCAGCATGCGATCGCTGGCTGGCGGCAGCCCGCGGCGCAGTACTTCGCCGGCTTGCAGCGCATCGCCCGCTTTAAGCATTTCGGAAGTCACGAGGCGCCCAGAGTCCTCTCGATCGCGTCCATCAGCATGCCACCAATGTCGACACCATGCTTCTTGTTTAGTTCGCGAATGCCCGTCGGACTGGTGACGTTGATTTCGGTGACGTAATCTCCGATCACGTCCAGCCCGACGAAAATCATGCCCGCAGCGCGCAGTTTCGGTCCAATTTGCGCGCACAGCCAGCGGTCGCGCTCATTGAGCGCGCGGCTTTCGGCCCGCGCTCCGGCTGCCAGGTTGCCGCGATGGTCCTCGGCGGTGGGTATCCGCTGCAATGCGAACGGCACGGGCTCGCCATCCACCAGCATGATCCGGCAATCGCCCGCGCTGACGATTTCCGGCAGATATCGCTGCACAATCGCAAACTGGCTGCCGTAGCCGGTCAGGGTCTCGAACACGACGTTGCGGTTCTTGTCGCCCTGTTCGAGCACGAAAATGGATTTGCCGCCCATGCCGTGCAGCGGTTTGCACACCGCCTTGCCATGTTCGCGCAGGAATTCGCTCATCGCGTGCATATCGCGGGTGATGAGAGTGGGGGCGCAACATTCGGGAAACCACGCCGTATAGACCTTCTCGTTCATGTCCCGCAAGCCCTGCGGCCGATTGCACACCAGCGCGCCCTGAAGCTCCGCCCGATCGAGGATATACGTGGTGTAGACGTACTCCATGTCGAACGGCGGGTCCTTGCGCATGAGAATTACGTCGAATTCTCCGAGTTTGGCATTCTGCGTTTGCCCAAGTGTGAACCAGTTCGCGAGATCATCGAATACTTGGAGCGGCGCGAGGCGGCCCCATGCGATCCCGTCCCGCAGCCAAAGGTCCTTTTGCTCGGCGTAGAAAAGTTGCCAGCCGCGCTTCTGCGCGGCGAGCAATAGCCCCAACGTGGTGTCCTTGGCCGGCTTGATCGATGCGATGGGGTCCATGACCACGACGAGACGCGCTCGGGACGACATGCTCATTCCTCCAGTCTAGCGCAAGCGGGTGTGCCGCCTGCTCTCATAAGAAAACTGTGAACTAGGCCACCGTTGTTTGGGCTCTCTTGCCTCGAAATGTCGACCCCATACCGTGGCTTGCGCGGCCTGGATATGTTAAAAAGCCACAAGATTCCAGCACCTACGCACGCAGTGGAGAGCATGATCACCAGCGGCAAGCCGAAACTCACGGGCCTCAAAGTTCTCGTGATCGATGACAGCAAGACCATTCGCCGGACCGCTGAAACCCTGCTCACCAAGGAGGGCTGCGAGGTGTTCACCGCCGTGGATGGATTCGACGCGCTCTCCAAGATCGCCGACCATCAGCCGGACATCGTGTTCGTCGACATCATGATGCCTCGCCTCGACGGTTACCAGACGTGTTCGCTGATCAAGCACAACAAAGTATTCAAGCAGATCCCGGTGATCATGCTGTCCAGCAAGGACGGCTTGTTCGATAGGGCCCGGGGCCGCATCGTGGGATCTGAACATTATTTGACCAAGCCGTTCACCAAAGATGAATTGTTGGGCGCGATCGAAGCGCACGTCGGGAAATGACGGAGAATACGAGCATGGCATTGATTCTAATCGTAGACGACTCCCCCACCGAGGTCTTCGTCATGCAGAAGGCCCTGGAGAAACACGGCTTCAAAACCGCCGCAGCCGAGAACGGCGAAGAGGGCGTGCGCAAGGCCAAGGAGATGAAACCCGATCTCATCTTCATGGATATCGTGATGCCCGGCGTCAATGGCTATCAGGCCACCCGCATGCTCATCAACGACCCGGAGACCAGCCTGATCCCCATCATAATGGTGACCACAAAGGGTCAAGAAACGGATCGAGTTTGGGGATTGCGGCAAGGTGCCGTCGATTATCTGGTCAAGCCGGTGTCTGCGCAGGTTTTGGTTGAGAAAGCGCAGGCCGCACTGGCCACATGACGAGTACGATGAGCGGGACAGATTTGAGCTTGCGCGGCTTGCGCGACCGACCATTCGAATTGCTCAAGGAATTGGAGAAGCGCAGCCGCACGGTGGCGGCGAAGAGTGTCGCCGAAGCGGACGCGGGGCAGGAGTGGGTGGGCGTTGCGTTTCGCATGGGCGGGGAAACCTTTTTGGCCGCCCGGGAAGAAACGCGCGAGGTCCTGGGTTATCCCGCGGTGGTGACGCGCATACCGGGCGCCAAGAACTGGGTGAAAGGGTTGGCAAACGTTCGCGGAGCGCTGATGCCGATGCTGGACTTGAGGCAATTCCTCGGCAGCGGTGCAACCGTGCCGGGGCGCAACGCGCGGATCATTGTGGTAAATCATCGGGATATTCCGGCAGGCCTCATGGTGGACGAAGTGTTGGGATTCCGGCGTTTTGCGGAAACGGAATTCAACGCCGAAGCTCCGCCGACGGTCATACGCTGCGACAGTTATCTTGCCGGCGCCTTTCGCCGCGGCGGCGAAGTCTGGCCGGTCATCAGTTTGAAGAGTTTGGTGGAGAGCCAGAGTTTCTTGCAGGCCGCGAGTTGAGTTCGAGCGGAACACGCAATGAGTAAGCGAACTGATACAGGACCCAACACCAATATGCTGCCGTTGCTGGCGGCGCTCGTGCTGCTGTGTCTGGCCGCCGCCGCGGCCCTGACGGCGCTCACGCTGGGCTCCGCGCCGCTGGCGGCGCCCGCCGAGCAACTGTCGTTGTTGGTACAGCGCATGCCCTTCGAAGCGCAGAACGCCTTGCGCGGCGAGCCGAGCGCGTTTGATGCCCTCGGCAAGAGTGCGGCGCGGCTCAAGACTCTGCACGCGGCGGTGCCCGGCGGCGGCGACGCCGCCACCTTCGCCAAGTTGAGTGACGCTGCGACCACGGTCGCGGCAGCGCGCCCGGCCGTGGAAGCGATTCAAGCATCCACTCAGGAAGTTCGCGAGCTGGCGCCCAAGTTGCTGTCCGAGCTCGGCGATCTCGGCAGCTCAGTCGGCGTGCAGAAGCTCGAGGGAATGAGCCGGTACCTGGAGCGCTTCGAACTCACGGTGCAGCGCATCCAACAGGATCTGAACGGTTTGGGATCCGGTGTCAGCGACGCGGGCCCAAGTGCGCAGCGGCTCGCCGACAGCTTGGAATTCCTGAATCAGGTGATGCGCGCGTTGTCGGGCGAGGAGTCCGGCATCGCCATCCAAAAAGTGACCGGTGCGGATCCCGAGCAGCGCTTGAAAACCGTGGTGCAACGCAATCAGCAATTCAACGCCAGCGTGCGCAAGGCGATTGGCGCCGCCGATGCGCTGGCCAAGGCGCAAACCGCAACTCGCGCCTTGCCCGCGCTTGCCGGCGCCGTGGCCGGCGAATTGGCGAATACCACGCCGCGCGCGGAATCCGCAGGAAGCTACAAGGGCTGGATATTGGCGTTACTGGGGCTGGCCGCGGCGCTGTTCGCGGCGCTGGCATGGACGTATTCGAAAACCGCCAATATGCGGCGCACCAACGAGCTGCGGGTGCGCGACAATGAGCGCAATCAAGAGGCCATCATGCGCTTGCTCGATGAATTGTCGAGTCTCGCCGACGGCGATCTGACCGTACAGGCGACGGTGACCGAAGATATCACCGGCGCGATTGCCGATTCGATCAACTATGCCGTCGAGGCGCTGCGCGAACTGGTCACGACCATCAACGACAGCGCCATTCAATTGGACGGTGCGGCCAAGCAAACCCAGGGCGCTGCGGCGCATATGGCAAAGGCCAGCAGCGCAACGTCGCGGCAGATCTCCGCAGCCAGTGAATCGATGGCCGATATGGCTGCTTCGATCGAAGAGGTTTCAGGCAATTCCGAGCGCTGCTCGGATGTCGCGCGGCACTCCGTCGATGTGGCGCACAAGGGCGGCGACGCGGTGCGGCGCACCATCGACGGCATGAATGCCATACGCGAGACCATTCAAGAGACCAGCAAGCGCATCAAGCGCCTCGGCGAGAGTTCCCAAGAGATCGGCAACATCGTCGAGTTGATCAACGACATCGCCGAGCAGACCAACATACTGGCGTTGAATGCATCGATTCAGGCATCGATGGCGGGTGAAGCGGGCCGCGGCTTTGCGGTGGTGGCGGATGAGGTGCAAAGATTGGCCGAGCGTGCGGCGAACGCCACCAAGCAGATCGAAGTTTTGGTGCGCACCATTCAGACCGATACCAACGAGGCGGTGGTGTCCATGGAGCGCAGCACCACGGACGTCGTCGGCGGCGCCCTGTTGGCCGAAAACGCCGGCGCCGCGCTCGAGGAAATCGAGCAGGTTTCCAATCAGATCGCGAGTCTGGTGCAAAACATCTCCGCAAGCGCGCGGCAACAGGCCGCCGTATCGGGAAATATCTCGAAGAACATGCATGTCGTGCGCGAGATTTCATCGCAGACCGCAGAAGGATCCACCGCGACTTCCACGTCGATCGCCAAGCTGGCGGCGCTGTCGGCGCAGCTGCGCAAGTCGGTGGCGGGATTCAGGCTTCCCGACTATGCCGGCGGCACGACCGCCGTGAGTTCGGGTAACCCACCGGCCCGGTTGCCCCCGGTGAAGGAGCCATTGAAGGCAGGCAACCCAGGGAAAGTGCGCAAGGCGAGCGGCATCGGAGCTTAGGCTTCAGACGATTCCGGTATGACCGATATCAGCTCTCAAACCCTGCATCTCGTCGCCAAGGAACTCGCTACGACCTTGAACGATGCCCGGGCAGCGCTCGAGGCGTTCGCGGAGCGGCCGGATCAGCGTGTGCTGCTCGAGAAGTGCGGTGACCTGCTGCACTCGGCGCATGGCGTTCTGCGTCTGGTCGAGGTGTACGGCGCGGCACTGCTCGCCGAGGAAATGGAGCACGTCACCCGCTACCTGTTGACGTCGGGCAGCGACCAGAAACGCCAGATCGACGGTCTCGATGCCCTGATGCGGGCGATGGTGCAGCTGCCGGCGTATCTCGAACGCGTCTTGTCGGGCGGCCGGGATCTGGCGCTGGTGCTGCTGCCGCTGCTGAACGATTTACGATCCGTGCGCGGCAGCCCCTTGCTGTCCGAGGGCACGCTGCTGCTGCTCAACCTCAAATCCGATCAGACCGCGCAACCGCAGTCGCAGGGCCCGGGCGACCAGTCGATCACGGTGGCGCAATGGGCCAGACGGCTGCGGCCTCGATTCCAGATCGGCCTTCTCGGATACATCCGCGGCGATCGCACCGTGCAGAATCTCGAAATTCTGGCAAAGGTGTGTGAAAAGCTCGAACAGGTCGCGACCACCCAGCCCGTGTTTCAGCTGTGGTGGGTGAGCGGTGCGATCCTGGAAGCGCTGCGGGCCAACGGTTTGGAAGGCAGCGCGACGCTCAAACGCCTGCTCGGGCAAGCGGACCGGCAAATCAAGACATTGTACGAACTCGGCGAGGCGCGCTATTGCGAGGATCCGCCGATCGATTTATTGAACAACCTGCTGTACTACGTGGCGCGGGCCTCGACCAGCGGCGGGCGGATCAGTGCGGTACGCGCTTCGTTCAAGCTTGCCGAGCTGCTGCCGGTCGACGACAGCATCGAACAGGAAAGGGAAAGCCTTTCGGCGCCGAGCGTCAAACTGATGCGCACCGTCGCGGCCGCCATCAAGGAAGACCTATCCAAAGTCAAGGATGTTCTCGATATCTTCGTGCGCCGCGGCGGCGGGCAAAGCGAAGAGCTGGCGCCGCAGCTGGAATTATTGAAGAAGATCAGCGATACGCTTGGGGTGCTGGGACTCGGAGAGCTGCGCCAGCGCGTACAGGACGAAATCGCCGCGTTGTCGGAAATCGTCGCAAACGGCAAAGTGCCGACCGAAGAGTCGTTGGTCCGGGTCGCCGGAGTGCTGCTGTCGGTTGAAGACAGCCTGGACGATCAGTTGGTGCGGTTGATTTTGCCTCTGGCGGCGCAGGAATCTGCCGCCAATTTACCGGATCACGATCTGGAATTCAGACAGGTGAGCGAGGCGGTGCTGCGAGAATGCATCGTCAACCTGGCGCGCATCAAGGAAGCGGTGTCGGTAGCCGTGCAGAAGCCGGCGGATTTTTTGCAGCAAGGCCTCGACAACGTGCCGCAGCTGCTGCGCGGCATCACCGCCGGGCTGCTGATGCTGGGCAAGGGCCGAGCGGTGGAATTGATGGATGCCATCGGCGCGCAGGTGCGCAAGCTCGTGGCACCGGGTGCGCCGGCGCCCGACGCAACCCGTCTCGAACGAGTGGCCGATGCGATCGTCAGCATCGAGTACTACATGGAGACCTTGCAGAACGGACGGACCGATCCTTGGTACATGCTGGACAACGCGGAGATGTGTCTCAAGACACTGACCGAGGAAGCGCCGTCCCGTGTCCCGAATCTGAATATCTCGAGCAGCGACCCTGCCAGTACCATCACCGCCGAAACGATTGCTCTGGAACGCACCAAGCGCGCCCACGCGGCGACCAATCCATTGATCGCGCTGCCCCAACCCGAAGCGGTCGATCCGCAGTTCGTCGAGTTGTTCATCGAGGAAGCCAAGGAAGAGATCGCCTCGGTACAAAGAAGCTTTCCATTGTGGGATCAAAATCCCATGGATTTGGAATCGCTGTCCTTGATGCGGCGCAGCTTTCACACTTTGAAGGGCAGCGGCCGCATGGTCGGCGCGCGCTCGATCGCGGAATTTGCGTGGTCGATAGAGAATTTGCTGAATCGAATCATCGACAAGACTCTGTCGCGCACGCCCGGAATGATGGGCGTATTGCGCAACGCGGTGGCCGCCCTGCCGCAGTTGGTGGAACAGCTGGAAACCGGCCGGCAAATTTCCCTGCCGATCGAAGCGCTGATGGCCCGAGCATTTACTTTCGCCGATGGCCGCGACCCGGAACAGGCGCGGGTAAATGTTGCGCCGGAAGACCGTGCGGGGTCGGACGCCAACAGTGCGACCTCGACCTGGGGAGGCACGTCGGTCGCGACCGGGACGCCGGCGGCCGCGCCCGCAGCTGCATCCGCACCGCAGGCGGCCGCGCCGCGAGCTCAAGCCGTCGCGCAAATGGATCCGGCGCTGCATGACATCTACAGCAAGGAGACCTCGAGTCATCTGTCGGAAATCCGCGAGTACCTGCGCAAGCGCGCCGGTCAGCCGGCGCCGCACGTTTTGCCGGAGCCGGTATATCGCGCCATTCACACCTTGAGCGGCAGCACGAAAATGGCGGAAGCGCGGCACGGCACCCGGATCACGGAGCCGCTGCTGCATGTCATGCGCAAGGTTTTCGACAGCGGCCACGGATTGTCGGACAAGGGGCTCGCGACGCTGGAAGACTCGGTGCGTGCCATTGACAACGTGGTGTCGCATATCAATGAGTCGACCGGGTTCTTCGCCGATCAACCGGCGCTGCTGGCGAGATTGCAGCGGCTGGAACACGAAGTTGACGCAGAGATCGCCCGGGCTGCCAACGACACCAGCGCGTCGGCGATCGCGCCCGGACTCGCGGCCATCGAACAAAGCGTACCGCCCGCGGAAGAATTCGACAGTGAGATCGCGAACATCTACAGCGAGGAGGCCACCGAGCTGTTGGAGGCGGCACAAGCGTCGCTGACTGGTTGGAACCGAGTGCGCGACGACAAGCAGACGGTCGCCGAATTGCAGCGCCGGCTGCACACCCTCAAGGGTGGCGCGCGCATGGCCGGCATCACCGCAATGGGCGATCTCTCCCATGAACTCGAGACTCTGGTCATTCAGATCGACAATGGCACCGTAGCCGGCGACGATCGTGCCCACGCCGTCATGCAAGCCAGTCTTGATGAGCTTGCGCGCATGCGCGACGCCGTCAGCAACGGCGCGCTGCCGAGCGCAGCGCGCGAACTGACGGCGCAGCTCCGCGCACTTGCGCGGCAGCCGGGTGCCGGCGCCCCGGGTGCGGCACACGCACCGACCGCACCCGCACCCGCACCCGCACCGGCATCCGCCGCACCCGCCCGCGCCGCCGCGCCTGCGGCGTTGCCCGGACCCGCGGCACCGCCCGCACCCGCACCCGCACCCGCGGCACCGACCGCGCCGCTTGGCATGCGGCCGGCCGCTCCCCGGATGCCGGCTGCGCCGGCTGCGCCGTTGGCCGCAGACGCGATTGTCGCCAGCGAAGATACCCTGTCGAACCTCGAGGCGAGCAGCGCGCCGGTATTACCGGGGCGCGAGGCGGCGCCCGTGGAACGCGTGGAAATGGCGCGAGTGGATGCGGATCTTCTCGACACCATGCTCAACAATGCCGGCGAGGTCAGCATATTCCGCTCGCGCCTGGATCAGCAGGTCAACTCGATCGACTTCAACCTCGCGGAGCTGGCGCGCACCGTGACGCGCTTGAAGGAGCAATTGCGCGGCCTGGAAATGGAGACCGAGGCGCAGGTGCTGAATCGCCATCAGCACGAGGAGCCGCGGCGCGACGATTTCGATCCGCTCGAACTGGACCGGTATTCATCGTTGCAGCAGTTCTCGCGTGCGTTGGCTGAAACCTCGGGTGACGTTGCGAGTATTCAGGGTTTGCTCGAAACCTTGACGCGCGAGGCGCAGAATCTGCTGACGCAGCAGGCGCGGGTAATCACCGAGCTGCAGAACAGCCTGATGCGCACGCGCATGGTTCCCTTCCAGCGCCATGTGCAGCGCTTGACGCGGCTGGTGCGCCAGGCGGCCAACGACACCGCCAAGCGCGCCGAACTGGTCGTGCAGGGCGCGGCCGCGGAGCTCGATCGGCAGATGCTGGAGCGCATGGTTCCGCCGCTGGAGCACATGCTGCGCAATTCCGTGGTGCACGGCATCGAAAGCCCGGATCGACGCGCTGCCCTGGGCAAGCCCGAGGTCGGCAGAATCTCCATCAGTTTGGAGCGCGACGGCGCGGAAATCGTCATCGTGGTTGCGGATGACGGCGCCGGCATCAACGTGAAGTTGATCCGTGAGAAGGCCGTCGCACTGGGTCTGATCGACGCCCATGCAAGACTCACCGACGAGGAGGCCGTGCAGCTCATCCTGGAGCCGGGCTTCAGCACCGCCGGGCACGTCACGCAAGCGGCGGGCCGCGGAGTCGGGATGGATGTGGTGGCCACCGAGGTTAAAAAACTGGGCGGCGGCCTGTTCATTGATTCGACCTTCGGCAAGGGATCACGATTCACCATTCGCCTGCCGTTCACCTTGGCAATCAGCCAGGCACTGATCGTGCGCGTGGCGGACGAATCCTATGCGCTGCCGCTCGCCACCGTGGAAGGCGTCGTACGCCTGCCGCGAAACATTGTCGCGCGGCATCTGGGGAAGGATGCGCCGCTGTTCGAATACGGCGGGCAGAAGTACCGCTTCCAGCACCTCGGCGCCTTCGTGGGATTGGGCGGCACGCGGCTGCCGGAGACCGATGTATCGATGTCGGTGGTCCTGATCCGCGCCGGCGAGCATTCCACCGCCTTGGTGACCGATGAATTGGTCGGCAGCCGGGAAATCGTCGTCAAATCCTTAGGTCCCCAGATATCGGCGATTCGCGGCATCGCAGGCGCCACGATCCTGGGCGACGGACGCATCGTCCTGATTCTGGACATGGGTTCTTTGGTACGTTCGGAATGGCGCGCGCGTCCGACGGAAACGGTAGTCCTCGACAATCGCGATCGGCGCACATTCGCGCTGGTGGTCGACGACTCGATAACCGTGCGGCGCGTGACCCAGCGCCTGCTGGAACGCAATGGCATGCGCGTATTGACCGCCAAGGACGGGGTGGATGCAATGTCGCTGCTGCAAGAGCACCAGCCCGACATCATCCTGCTCGACATCGAAATGCCGCGCATGGACGGCTACGAGGTCGCCGCCCACGTGCGCAACGATCCGCGCCTCAAGCACATTCCTATAGTCATGATCACCTCGAGGGTCAGTGAAAAACATCGGGCGCGCGCCATTGAGCTCGGCGTCGATGATTACCTCGGCAAGCCGTATCAAGAGAGCCAGCTGCTCGACGCCATCGAGCCGCTGGTCAACCGCCGCAGCGCGGTCGCGCGCTAAAGCAAATGACTGAATTGCGCGACGAGCTGTACAGCTTGCTGGTGCCACTGGCGGGGGAAAGATTGATCGTGCCGCGCGCCTGCGTCGCCGAGGTCATCGGTTATCAGGCGCCAGCCGAGATGACCAATGCGCCGCCGTGGTACGCGGGCCTCGTCAGTTGGAGCGGACGCAATGTGCCCGTGGTGTCCTTCGAAGGAGCGTTCGGTCAAGCGCTGCCCAGCATATCGAGCCGGACCCGAATCGTGATCTTCCATGCCGTCAGCCCGCAGCTGCAATCGGGTTACTTCGGCATATTGACCCAGGGCTTTCCACAGTTGGTGCGCGTAAATGCCGATGTGGTGCGGCCGGATCCGTCGCGCAGTTTTCCCGAGCGCTCGCCCGTCATCTGTCAGGTGCGCATGGTCAATGAGACGCCGCTGATTCCGGATTTGCAGCGCCTCGAACAAATGATCGCCGAGGAAACCTCGGTGATGCAGTG
>Ga0210398_10004259_pt1 | contig 13466 bp, 12 predicted proteins | sample IncBWC4OmetaG_FD_161047 | JGI IMG/M metagenome (GOLD analysis project Ga0210398, IMG submission 161047) | Forest soil microbial communities from Barre Woods Harvard Forest LTER site, Petersham, Massachusetts, United States - Inc-BW-C-4-O | ecosystem: Environmental > Terrestrial > Soil >... | reverse complement strand
ATTTTACTTCTCCGGTTTGCCGGGTTTCTGATCCTTATCTGGGCTTGGGGATTTATCCTTGTCGGAGCTGCCGCTGCCGGCGTTGTTGATCAGGGCGCCGATGGCGGTCTCGAGGTTAAACGCGTCCTGGGTATGCATGATCGTATCACCGTCCTTGAGCATTTTGTCGCTCGGACCCAGTTGAATCGATATGTACTTGCTGCCGATTATTCCGCTGGTCATGACCGATGCAATCGCGCCCTCATCGATCGGCACGCCGTCGTCAACGCGCACTGCAATCCGCGCGCGATTGTCCTTGAGGCCGATCTGCACAACTTTACCAACCTGCACGCCGGCCATCTGAACCTGATCGCCGGTTTTCAATCCTGAAATATCATTAAAATTTGCGTAAAGCGTGTACCCCGGCATTGGCAGGACAGAGATTTTACCCAGCGAGACGGACAGAATCGCCAGCGCGATAATTCCGAGAATCGCGAAAATCCCGACGATAAACTGCGTAGTTCGACTTGCGTACATAAAGTTTCGTCTCAGCCCGCGAGGGCCGTTTCATTCTCCTCGCCGGATGCTTTGCCAGCCAGAAAGCGCTTGAAGACGTCGTCGTCGGCCGCCATCACCTCGTCCACCGAGCCGTTGAGCCGAGTGCGGCCATTGTGGAGGAACGCGACGCGATCGGAAACCTGGAAGACCGCGGGCACGTCATGACTGACCATCACGACGGTCAGTTGAAAATTTTCCTGCGTGTGCCGGATAAGTTCGTGAATCGCGCCGGTCCGCGATGGATCGAGGCCGGTGGTCGGCTCGTCGAGCATGAGGATTTTTGGGCGCCGCACCAATGCGCGCGCGAGCGCTGCGCGCTTTTGCATCCCGCCGCTCAGCTGGGACGGGAACTTTGCTTCCATACCGTCGAGCCCGACCGCTTTCAGCGTTTCATGCACTTGCTGGGCGATCTCCTGGCGAGTGAGTCTGGTTTTCTCGACCAGCGGGAACGCAACGTTGTCGAATATCGACATCGAGTCGAACAGCGCACCGGCCTGGAAGAGCATCCCGAATTTTTCACGGACCGCATCCAGCGCTCGGCCGCCAAGCTTCGTCACTTCGGTACCGTCAATCACGATGGCGCCTGAGTCAGGCCGCATCAGGAGGTTGAGATGCTTGAGCAGGACGGTTTTGCCGGAACCGCTGGGGCCGACGATGGTCGTGATCTTGCCAGCGTGGAAATCGAGCGTGACGCCGTCGAGCACCTGCTGATGGCCGAAGCGCTTGTGGAGATCGCGCACTTCGATCGCGTTGCCGGCGGCGGCGTCACGAGTTTGCGCGTTGCCGGCGTTTTGGTTGGTCTCAGGTTGGTTCATGACTCATCAAATCGAATCGATCCGCGTTGTCACAGAAGTATTGACCCAAGAAAATAGTCGAACGCAAGAATCAGGACGCTCGACAGCACGACCGCTTCAGTGGTGGCGCGGCTGACTCCGGTCGCCATCCGTTCAGCGTGGTAGCCCTTATAGCAACAGACCCACATCACGATCACGCCGAAGACCAGCGCTTTGTAGAGGCTGATCATGATGTCGTGGCCGACCATGTCGGCGGCGATACCGTTGAAGTAGGCGCCCGACGGCGCGCCCATCAGGCCGACGCCGACCATGTAGCCGCCGTAGATACCAACCACGTCGAAGATCGACGTCAGCAGCGGGAAGCTGAGGATACCCGCCAGCATCCGCGGCGAGACCAGGTACTGCACCGGGTTGATCGCCATCACAGTGAGCGCGTCGATCTGTTCCGTGGACTGCATCGAGCCTATTTCCGCGGCCATCGCGGAACCCGCGCGCGCCGTAATCATGATTGCGGCGAGCACGGGACCAAGCTCGCGCACCAGCACAAGCGCGACGACGGTGCCGAGCGCGCTTTCGGAACCAAAGCGGCGCAGCGTGGTGTAACCCTGGAGGCCCAGCACCATCCCGGTGAAGCCGCCGATCAGAATGATCAGAAACAGCGACTCGGCGCCGATGATTCGCGTCTGCCGAATCCACAGACGCGGCTTGAAGGGCGGGACGAAAACGTAAAACACCGCGTTCAGCAGAAAAAGCACGAAGTCGCCGAGGCTGACAATGCCGTCGAGTACAAAAGCGCCGAGCCGCTCAATCATTTCAACGATCGACATCAGGCGTTTTTCAATTTTTAATGGTGGGCAATCCCGAGCCGGGCCAGCTGGTTTTGAGTGTGCGTGGCGGATCCGGCGCGCTCGAACTCGGCGAGATCGGCGATCACGTCGAGATCCAGCGCGGGCCGCGCAAGTCGCAGCACTCTAGCTGGAACGTCGGCACTGCGGCAATCGTCCAGATGGCGGACCAGGCTCATGCGGCCAAATCGAGTCGGCACGGCGTCGGCAGGCGAGCGGCATATGATGTTGGTGCCGGAGAAGTCGCGTGAGGGAACCAGCACCGCGCCGCGTCCAGCGGGCATCGCGGCAAACACCGCATCGATGTCCTCGGCGGCGACGAGCGGAATGTCGGATAGTACGGTGCAGATGGTTCCCGCTCCGTGGGCAATCAGGGCGGTGGTGCCGAGTGCGACGGCGACGTTGAGGCCGCGGGGAAATTCCTCGTCGATGAGCAGAGCACCCGCCGCGCGCGCCACAGCGAGCAGGGCGGCGTCGGACGTCACCACGGCGACGTGGTCGGCGGCGCTGGCGGCGAGCGAGGCCGCCAGCACGTCGCGAAACATCGCCTCGGCCAAGGCACGGCGTTCGTCTGGCGGCAGAACCGGTGCGAGCCGGGTCTTGGCAAATTCAAGTTGCTTGGCGGCAATCAGGATGAAACGCACGGCGTATCTTTATAACGTAACAAAGGCGACCGTCCAACGGTCAGGGGTGACCCCTGTAGCCAGTACCAAGATGTAATGGAAGCAGGCAGAGTCTAAGACTTCGGCGCGTGTTGTGGCTGTTCCGTCTGAAAGAGATCAACCGAGTCACCTTCAACGACGTAAAAATTACCGGCTTCGCGTCCAGCATGACGGCCAAATTGGAAGGCTTGACAGTGTTTCCCCGCTCACCACAACATAAATTGTACATTTTTCCGCTGCTGGTCCAATCTTTGCTCGATCGGGGGCGCATTGGTCTTGGAGGACCTCATTGATGAATCTGACTCGAAATATACCGGCCCGGATCGGGACGATAATCGTGGCCGGCGCAATGATCCTGATAGGGGCCGGATGCCATCATAAAACCGCGGATGACTACTTGGCGGAGGGTGACGCCGACATGCAGACGACCCAGCTCCCCCAAGCGGAAGTGGCTTATCTGGAGGCGGCCAAGATCGCGCCCAACGACCCCCGCGTCCATATCGCGCTTGGAAATCTCTACGTGTTCGAGCACAAGCCGGGCGACGCACAAATCGAGTTCATGAAGGTGCTGGAGATCGATCCGAAAAACGCGGCGACGCACGTCGCGCTGGGCAACCTCTATAACGATCAGAATCAGCGCGGACTAGCGGAAAATCAGTACCGCGCGGCGGTGGCGCTCGAGCCCGATCGCAACAACTACCATCTCGATTTGGGCGAAGTGCTCAAGATGGAAGGCAAGACCGCCGAGGCTGAGGATCAAATTCGCACCGCGATCGGACTCAGTCCCAAGGATGCGAAGGCTCATCTGGCGCTGGCGAATCTGCTGGCGACGGAGCCGGGTCGCGCGACTGAGGCCAACGCGGAGTTCGACGAGGTGCGGGCGCTCGATGCCAAGCTGATGCCCGCGCCGCCGGCGACGACTGCCAGCGCACCAGCGCCGGGAGTACTGCCACCGGGACCGGCGACGACGACTGCATCGGCGTCCGGAGCCGCGCCGCAGATCAAACCCCTCAATAAACTCTTCCTGTTGACGAAAAATTCGCCAGTGTATCAAAACCCGGATGCAACCAGCTTGACCATCGGTGAAGTGCGTCGCAAGAAGTACGTTCACGTCACCGGCATCGCGGGCGATTACCTCCAGATCCGACTCAAGAACGGAACGAGCGGCTTCATCCCGGTAACCGCCGCGGAGTAGGTGCGGCGGCGGGAACGGAGCGACAACTAATTTAGTTAGCTCTTACGGGAATTGACGGACCTGTGAAGCATATCGGCATCGTCGCAGTCAGCGCTGAAGGCGCTGCGCTTTGTTACCGCACGATCTGTCTGGAAGGCTCGGCTGCGCTCGGGCCGCATGACCATCCGGAGATTAGCCTGCATGGTTTCTCGCTTCGCAACTACCAGCGCCTGATTGACGAGGATCGGTGGGCCGCGGTGGGTGAGATGCTGCTCGAGTCGGCGGCGCATCTCGTCCGGTCCGGGGCGGAGTTGCTGATCTGTCCCGACAACACAGTTCACCAGGGGCTCGATCTGGTCCGCGAGCGTTCGCCGGCGCCGTGGATCCACATCGCCGAGGAAGTCTCCGTTGAGGCTCGGCGGCGGGGCTTCAAGCGGATCGGAATTCTCGGGACGCGCTTCCTGATGGAAGGCTCGGTGTATCGGTCCAGGTTAGCGCCCGAAGGCATCGAATACCGCGTTCCGAACACCGAACAACGGGTGCGGATCAATCAGATCATTTACGACGAGTTGGTGTACGCGCGTTTTCTGCCCGAGTCGCGCGCATACTTTCAAAATGTAATCCGAGAGCTTGGCGACAACGGCTGCGATGCGGTCGCGCTAGCCTGCACCGAGATTCCATTGCTCATCAGCGCGGCAGACTCCCGGTTGCCTATCCTGGACTCGACGCGCATTCTTGCTCGCGCCGCTGTTCGCGAAACGATCTCCGGTGGAAAGCAAAATTAGTTATCTATCAACTGTGCGGTTTGTACTTTCGAGGTAGGAAGATGGCGAAAGGAGATATCGTGACGCGTGAAGTGACCTATGCGGGCCGCGCGTGCGCGCTCAAGGCATTTGTCGCCGAGCCGGCGGACGCCGAGTCGTCGCCCGCGGCGATTGTAGTTCAGGAATGGTGGGGACTTAACGAGCACATCCGCGAAATTGCGCGACGGCTGGCGCGCGAGAACTATTTCGCGATCGCACCGGACCTGTATTCGCGACAAGGCAACACCGTCGCGACGACACCCGAGGAAGCGGCACGACTGATGGGCGGACTGAGGAAAGAAGACGGCATCGCAGATCTTCAGACGACGGTGCAATGGCTGCGCGCGCAAGAGGAGACGCGTTCGAGCCGCATCGGCATCACGGGATTTTGCATGGGCGGGAGCTACGCGATGTTGTTGCCGTGCGAGAGCAAAGAGATAGCGGCGGCGGCGCCGTTCTACGGCGAAATACCGCCGGACGAGAAAATCCAGCAGCTAAGCTGTCCGATCTTTTACGCCTACGGCGAGAATGATGGATGGATCCAGCGCTCCGACGTCGATCGGCTGGCGGGGGCGCTGAAAAAATTCGGCAAGAACGGCGAGGTCAGGATTTACCAGGGATGCTCGCACGGATTCTTCAACGACACCCGCGCCGATGTCTATCGTCCGGACGAAGCGAAGGACGCGTGGGAGCGAACGCTCAAGGTGTTCGCCGCAAATCTCAGAGGGTGAGTCCGAATATCGCTAAATCCTCACGGTCTCGAGGCCTGGGATTTTCGGAAAACTTTTGAGATCGCGCGTCGCAACGCGGTAATCGTGGGCCATCGCGGTCGCAGCGATCATCAGAACGTGCGCGCCAACCTGGCGCCCGGTGCGTTCCAGCTCAGCCGAGACTGCTGAGTGGACTCGCGCGACGGCAAGATCGAATGCCAGCACTGGCATTTGCTCGAATATCGCCTGAACGTACGCATTGCGGCGCTCTCGTTGCGCGATCGTTGGGCTGCGATGCAGGCCGTGCAGCAATTCCGACGCGGTCACTGCGGATAACGCGAAAGGTTCGTTCCCGAGCGATGCCAGAAGGTCCGTCAGATCGATCCGGGCGCGCTCGCCGGCGATGAAAACGCTGGAGTCGATCAGCGCGGCCACTTCGACTTCTCGGCCTTCGGCTGTTTGCGAACATGCCGTTCGACTTCGTCCAGGTATTCCTTGTCGGGGTGCGGCAACGAGCGCAGCAATTCCACGAAATCGCGGCCGGTGAAAGTTTTGGTGCGCACCGGGACGATTTCGCAGACTGGTTCGCCACCTCGTTTTACGACGAACGTCTCGTTGCGATATCGCACACGGTTAACAACTTCTGAAAAGCGTCGAGCCGCTTCAGTGGCCGAAATTTCTGATTTCATGATTATCTGATTCTATGACTGCCGGGCATCTTTCGCAATCGCTCGCTAAACTTCATCGCCGCACTCCCTCCAAATGACGGCGACCCCGTCCCGCGACGCGCCGCGGCGTGCGCGCGGCAGCATGTTTAGGCGCAGGTCGTCACCGTACTTACTTCGCAATCAGGCCGGCATGACACTCATTCCAAGTCTCCCGGCCGCGCTGGCTCAGATCGATTGTGCGGCTGTTCATGGAAAACAGCACCAGCGCGCAGAAACCATCACGAGTAATCTCAAGGCTTCGTCTCAGCACGATTGTGCTCGCGTCAGTTGTGGTCGCATTCATGGTGACGGCGCTGCCGGCGGCGACCGGTGACAACATCGCCGACGCGGTGCTCGGCCAGATCGACTTCTCGCACAACGCCGTCAACGACGCCGGCGCGGCGAGCCTCGATTCGCCGAGCCAGATGGCCATCGACCTCAACAGTTCGCCCGAGCATCTCTATGTAGTCGATGGCACCAACAACCGCATCCTGGGATGGAACAACGCGAGCAGCTTCGCCGACGGCCAGAACGCGGAGCTTGAGATCGGACAGCCCGACTTTCAAACCACGCGATGCAACAGCGGTACTGGCGGGGCCGACGTCGCGGGCCTTGGCGCGGACAGTCTCTGCCTGCCCGGCGGTGTCGCGGTGGACAGTGTGGGCAATCTCTATATTGCCGACACGGGCAACGGTCGAGTGCTGGAATATAATCAGCCGTTCGCGCAGCTGATTGCGACCGGGTTTACGGCGAACACCGTATTCGGGCAAGGCGGCAGTTTCACGCAGACCGCATGCGCGCAAACGGCGGCAGGCCTGTGTTTTCCGCAAGGCGTCGCATCGGACCCGAGTAACAATCTCTACATCGCCGATGCCGGCAACAATCGAGTGCTCGAATTCAATCAGCCGCTGGCCGCGTTCAACGCAGTCACCGGCGCCGGCGACACGAACGCGGACCTCGTCCTCGGACAAGGCGCGGCGGGCACCAACTTCACGAGCAACGCGTGCGTTATCAACACCGCCAGCGCCTCGGCGGTCGGCATGTGCAACCCGTTGTCGGTCGCAATTGACGGTTCGGGCGATGTTTACGTCGGCGACGACGGCGCTCATCGCGTGATCGAATTCAATCAGCCGCTGGCGCCGTTCAATGCTGCTACGGGTGTCGGCGACGTGACCGCGGACCGGGTCTTTGGCCAAGGCTCGAGCGGAACCGACTTTACCGACTTCTTCTGTCATGACGGAGCCGGCGGCGATCCCGCGCCCAGCGCCGACGGCATCTGCAATCTGAGCGGATTGGCGCTCGACAGCGGCGGCGATCTGTTCGTGACCGACATCAGCAACAGCCGGGTGCTCGAGTATTTGAACCCGCTCGCCGCAGGCGGTGGAACGCCCGGCACGTCCGGCAGCTCCGGCGACGTGACCGCGGACGTCGTCTTTGGACAGGATGGCAGCTTCAGCACCGCCTCGTGCGGAGGCGTCGCCGGCAGCGGGATTGCCCTCAGCGGATCCGTGCTATGCCTGCCGGACGGAGTTGCGGTGGACGGTGCGGGCGATGTGCTGATCGCCGACGCCTCGAACAACCGCGTCCTCTGGTACGGGAATCCGTTGTCGTCGCCGCCGGTGGCCGGCGCGGTGCTCGGGCAGGTCGATTTGCTTCACAACGGAATCAACAATCCGACTGCGGACGCGCTGCAGATGCCGCAGGGGCTCGCGATCGATTCAAGCGGCGGACGCAACCGGCTCTATGTCGCGGACACGGGCAACAATCGCGTGCTCGGATGGACGAACGCCGGCGCGTTCGTCGATGGCAGCCCGGCCAATATCGTTATCGGGCAGCCCGACGCACGCTCGGTCGCATGCAATGACGGCGTCGCCGCCGGTGATTCCGGCGGAGTCGGCGCGGACAGTCTGTGCAATCCGGTGGACGTGGCAGTGGACAGCTCGGGTCATCTGTATGTGGCCGACGGGAACGACAGTCGCGTGCTCGAATACGACGATCCTTTCGGCGCCGCGTCGCCGGTGGGGCTGAGTGCGAATCGCGTGTTCGGACAAGGCGGCAGCTTCACGGCCACCGGCTGCAACCTCGGTAACGGCACGATCAATCCCTTGACGATGTGCAGTCCCGGCGGCCTCGCGCTGGACGCGTCGGGAGACTTGTACGTGTCGGATCAGGCTAACAACCGCGTGCTCGAGTTCAATCAGCCGCTCGCCACGCCCAATCTTGTTACCGGCGCGGGCGATACGATCGCCGACCACGTGTTCGGGCAAGGCGGAAGTTTCACCATCGCGCTCTGCAATGGCGGCGGCGTTCCGGGTGCAGACTCGCTATGCAGCCCGCGCGGGCTGGTCGCCGATACGAGCGGCGACCTGTTCGTCGCCGACACGAATAACTCGCGAGTGCTCGAATTCAAGCAACCGCTGGGGACGCTCAATCCAGCCACCGGCGCCGGTGATACGACCGCAGACCTCGTTTTCGGCCAGGGCGGCAGCGGAGCGAGTTTCACTACCCAGGTATGCGCCAGCACGGACGGCCCTCCGGCGCCGAATGCGACCGGGATGTGTGCGCCCGTCGGCGTCAGCCTCGACGCGACCGGCAACCTGATCGTGGCCGACGCGATGAACCATCGGGTACTCGAGTACAATCATCCGCTGGCGCCGTTCAACGCGGCCAGCGGCGCCGGCGACGTAACCGCCGACCTGGTCCTCGGACAAGGTGCGGGTGGCACTGATTTCGTCTCCAGCGCGTGCGCCGAAGCGGCGCCCGGTGATCCTGCGCCCAGCGCGACGGCGATTTGCGAACCCGCCGGCGTCGCGATGGACTCGCTCGGCAACCTGTACGTCGCCGACGCGACCAACAATCGCGTATTGCGTTTCGATGACCCGATAGTCCCGTTCACGGGCCCGACTCCTACCGCCAGCGCAACTGCGACGGGTTCCACGCCGACGCCTACGGCGACGCCGACCGCAACTGCGTCACGCACTGCAACTGCAACGCAGACCGCGACAAGCACCGGCACGTCAACCGCTTCGGCGACTGCGACCAAGACTCCGACGCCTACGGCCAGCGCGACGCCGACGGCGACCGCCACGCCGACATCCACGGCGACGGTGACTGGTACTCCGACACCAACCGCAACCGGCACCGCGACGGCTACGGCATCCGCTACATTTACGGCGACGCCAACTGCAACTGCGTCGGGCACTGCAACCGCGACTCAAACCGCGACCGTAACGAGCACTGCAACCAGCTCCGCCACGTCAACCGCTTCTGCGACTGCGTCCAAAACTCCGACGCCCACGGCCACTGCGACCCCGACGTTGACGGCCACCACCACCGCGACGGCGACTGGTACCCCGACGCCAACCGCAACCGGCACCGCGACGGCTACGGCGTCAAGCACAACTACATCTACGGCGACCGCGACGCCGACCAACACCGCAACTTCAACTCAGACCGCGTCGAGCACTGCTACGCCGACATCCACGGCGACCGCAACGAGCACTCCGACTGCGACTTCAACCAACACCGCCACCGCAACGACTACTCAGACTCAGACTGCGACCGCGACTGCCACCGCCACGTCAACCGCCACATCGACGGCGACCTCCACTGCCACCGCAACTGCGAGTTCGACAGCAACTGCGACTTCGACGGCGACTTCGACTTCGACTGCGACCGCGACGCCCTCACCGGTCCGCACTCCCGTCGCAACTGCGACTCCCACTGCGTCTGCCACCGCGACGTCAACTCCCACGGCCACTCCGACGACCACCGCCGTCCCGGCCGGACTCAAGGTCTCGCCGCGCGCATTAAATCTCGGCAAAGTGGTGTTCGGAAATGGCGCCGTAAGCAAGCCCAGGCAGATCAAGATCGCGAACAAGAGCAAGACCATCGCGGTCACGTTTTCGGGCATCGTTGCCAGCGGCGATTTCGCGATGGTGAACGGATGCGGCGCTACGATCGGCCCCAAATCCAGATGCTCGGTGACCGTAACGTTCAAGCCCACCGCTCTCGGCTCGCGCGGCGGTACGCTCAGCATCAGGAGTAACGCGAACCATTCGCCGAGCTCGATCGGACTGAGCGGGACCGGTACTCAAGCTAAACGATAGCGCGCGGATCCACATGCGGACCATTCAGATAGATTAAACGGCCCTCGTCGGGTGCGCGCTCCCGGAGCCATTGCGCGACGATCGACATTTCTTCAAGCTCACCGCGCTCGACCGCCTTCGACTTGTATCGCTCGTAGTTGCCCGCGACGAAATCCCGCACCTCAGTCGGTGCCTCATCACTGTCCAGCCGCAGCGTCATCGCAAGCCGTCCCGACAGCACCACGTGCGCCGCATGATCGGCGCCCGCGCCAGTCACGATCACGAGATTGTTTTCCGTCACCACTTCGCTTAGACGGGTCGCGCGATGCGCCAGCGTGGTCAGCGCTTCGAGATGACGCCGAAAGCGCGCCGCCTCCTCAAACCGCATTGCCAACGCGGCCTGGTCGCGCGCTCGTGCCAGTTCACCGAGAATCGGGCCGCTGCGCCCGCGCAAAAAACTCACGGCGCGCCGCACCCGCTCCGCATAGCCATCGCCATCGATACTCATGTTGCACGGCGCCGTGCAGTGCCCCATCTGCCCGTAGATGCACGGCGAGATTTCCTCGCTCGGTGCGAGCTTCCCGCCACAGGTGCGCAGTCCGAGGATTCTCGACAGCGCGCGAATCGAATGCTCGAGACCGCGGCGCCCGATGAACGGCCCCAAATGCATCACGCCGCGCCGCGCGCTCATCTTGGTGGAGAGCGTCACGCGCGGAAACTCGTCCATCAGGTCGAGCTTGATAAAAAACGCGGGCGCCGCCGACTTGAGCATCCTGTTGTAAGGCGGTTTCAGCTCGCGGATCAGCCGCGCCTCGTCGAGCGCCGCCTCCAGCGGCGAGCGCGTCACTCGCGTCTCGATTTTGTAAACGTGCGAGATCAGCTCCGCCGTCTTCGCCCTCACCGCAGCGCTGAAGTATGAGCTCACCCGCTCCCGGAGCCGTCGCGCCTTGCCGATGTACAGCAAGTCGCCGCGCTCATTGCGCATCAGGTAAACGCCGGGCGCATGCGGAAGCGCCGCGATTTCCTCCGGCGGCACGTGACGTTCGATTCTTCTGCCGGCGATTCCGCGTTGATGGTCGTCGAGCAGGCGATCAAGCCGCGTGATACCCATCCGCTCGGCCATCTCGATAAAAATCGAGAGTATCTCGGCGGCCATCCGGGCGTCGCCGAGTCCGCGATGCCGTCCTTCAACCGAAAGTCCGAAATGATTCGCGAGCAGATCGAGCCGGCGGCGCTTGAGCGACGGCATGAAGCGTCGCGCCATCCGCAGCGTGCACAAAACCGGGTTGCTGAGCCCGATTCCAAAGATGCGCCGATACTCGAAGTCGAGAAATCCGAAATCAAAGGCCGCGTTGTGCGCGACCATCACGCGGTCCCCCATGAACTCGCGAAAGGCCGGCAGCACTTCCTCGATCGGCGGCGCCTCGCGAATCATCTCGGTCGTTATGGATGTCAGCCCGGTGATGAACCGGGGAACGACCCCGCCCTGCGGCCGAACAAGTTGCGAAAAGGTCTCGGTGAGCCGCTTACCAACCATTCGGTAGGCACCGATCTCGATGATCGCGCCGGGCCCGGCGCGGCCGCCCGTGGTTTCCAAATCGACGACGGTGAACTCGGCCTGATCGAGCCCGACGCGGATTCGATCGCTTTGCGCCAGCCGCCATTGCGCCGCGTCCGCGTCGAAGATGAAATTCGGGTCGCCGTCGAGTAGCTGGCGAACCAGCCGCGCGCCGAGTTCAGGGTCGGAGCCGACTCCGCTGAGCAGCAGTCCGATCAGTTCACCTGAATCCGCCCCCGCCGGCCTCGAGCAGAGGAATTCATACAGCTTCTGCTTGGCCGAAACGCCGAATTGACTCTGATTCCGGCCTGGTATGCTCGCAGCTTCCATCCACCTGCCCTTCGTCCTTTGTTCGCTTTAGCAGGAGCAAGCGGCGACCGCAATGCGCCGCGACAAGCCACCAATTGAACGTGAAACCCGCAGTGGGTTTCATTTTTCACTGCTTCCTTCGGCAGGGGTGACCCCTGCATCCAAGTGTTATTAGGATGACGCTGGGATGCCCGACCATTGCAACGACCTCGCGCGCTATGTCACCGCGGAACTTAAGCGCCTCGCCGATCCAGCGAAAGCGCCGGCGATGGCGGCGTACATGAAGACCGCGCAACCGTTCTTCGGCGTTCCGACGCCGGTGCGCGCCGCGATGCTAAAGCAAATGGGAGACAGGTTTGCGCCTGTCGATCAGAAATCATACGCGCGCAGCGTGATGGCGTTGTGGAAGCTGCCGCATCGCGAGGAGCGATATTGCGCGATCGCGTTCGCCCGCCGCTATGAACAGTTCATCACGCCCGCCGCTCTGCCGCTCTATGAGCGTATGATCCGCGAAGGTGCATGGTGGGATTTCGTAGATGAAATAGCTGTGAACCTGGTCGGCGCCGTCTACGCAAATTTCCGCGCGCAAACCCGGCCCGTTATCGAACGATGGATCGACGACGAAGACATGTGGATTCGGCGCACCGCCCTGCTCTCTCATATGAAGCACAAGCATCAGGCCGACGCGGCGCAACTGTTCGCGCACTGCCTCAAAGTCTCGCATGAGCGGGAATTCTTCATCCGCAAAGCGATCGGATGGGCGCTGCGCGAATACAGCAAGACCGACCCGCGCGCGGTGCGGGTATTCCTGACGAAGAATCGCAAGCGGCTGTCGAACCTCAGCTACACTGAGGGCTCGAAGCATCTCGCGCGAGCGAGCCGACAATCCACTTGATTGAATGTGAAACCCGCGCTGGGTTTCATTTTTCACTGCTTCCTTCGGCAGGGTAACCCTGCACCTTAGGTTAGGCGATTCTCACGGAATGCTCTTGACGATCTTCCTGTACTCGTCCTCGTTGAACGCGCGATGCGTCTCGGTGCGCACGTTTCCCTGCGCGCCGACTGTCAGCGCCAACTGCGCCATCACGTCGTCGTTCGGCGCGTCGACGATGAACATCGAATCGTACTGTCCCATCATCGAGTAGAAGGCCGTCACCTTGGCGCCGTGCTGGCTGAAGGTCTTCTTGGCCGCATCGACCCGGTCGGGCGAACCTCGAAGATGGTCGAGTCCCTGGTGAGTGAGATGGAAAAAAACCACGTAATGAGGCATCGCAATATT
>Ga0210398_10004257_pt1 | contig 13467 bp, 12 predicted proteins | sample IncBWC4OmetaG_FD_161047 | JGI IMG/M metagenome (GOLD analysis project Ga0210398, IMG submission 161047) | Forest soil microbial communities from Barre Woods Harvard Forest LTER site, Petersham, Massachusetts, United States - Inc-BW-C-4-O | ecosystem: Environmental > Terrestrial > Soil >... | reverse complement strand
GCGAATACATGGTGGTTTCGGCGGCCGAGCACTGCGCGCATCCGGAATCGAAACAGGTCGTCGGCATCAAGCCGCCGGTGCTGCTTTCGCAGGTACTGGGCAAATGGAGCGCCAGCGGAGAGGCGCAGCCCTTCGAGTTCATCCTTCTTACCATGCTCGATGAGTGGGAGGCTGCCCACCCTGCCATCGAGGACCGGGCCATTCGCGGCGTGCCGGAGCTCTTGCACGAATTTCTGCACGCCTTCGCCAGCGAAAATGCGGCGAGTCCGGCACCCAATCCAAATGAAGAGTTGTCATTGTGAGCGAAGTTTCCATCCTTCGCGCAGCGAAGTGTGGGATGCAGGAAACTCGATTGCTAGAAGTTGATGGCTAATGGCTGACCGGTATTCCAACCCCTGCTAATCTATCCGTCGAACAAGGAGAGCCCCATGAACGCCGCCGTTGTCGAAGCCTTCGATCGTCCTCCGCGCTACAAGTCTTTCGCCGATCCCATCCCCGCCGACGGAGAAATCCTCATCGAAGTCCGGGCCGCCGGTCTGCACCCCATCGTGAAAGCCCGGGCCAGCGGCGCGCACTACAGCAGTACTGGAGATTTGCCCCAAATCCCTGGAGTCGACGGAGTAGGGCGCCTCCTCGATGGCAGCCGCGTTTACTTCGGCGTTACGCGGCCTCTCTACGGCACCTTCGCCGAGCGCGCCATCACGCAGCCGTGGTTGACGCTGCCCCTGCCTGATTCCATCGACGATGTCACCGCCGCTGCCATGATGAACCCGGGCATGTCTTCGCGCGTCGCACTCGCCCGTGCAAAATTCATCGCCGGCGAGAGCGTCCTCATCCTTGGAGCCACCGGGGTCGCCGGACATCTCGCCGTGCAGATCGCCCGTCGTCTCGGCGCAGCGCGCGTCATCGCCGCCGGACGCAATCCCGAAGCTCTCCAGCAGGCCGCCGCCCTCGGCGCCGACGCCATCATCCCCCTCGAGCAAGACCGCGACACCCTCGTCGCCGACTTTCGCAGGCATCTGTCCGAGTCAAAAATTGACGTTGTCCTCGATTATCTCTGGGGTCCTCCCGCGGAAAGCCTGCTCGCCGCCGTTGCGCAAAAGGGCCTTTCTCACGCCTCACACCGCATCCGCTATGTCCAGATCGGCGGCATCGCCGGACCAACCATCTCGCTGTCCGCAGCTGTCTTGCGCAGCTCCGACCTCGAACTCCTCGGCAGCGGATTCGGCAGCGCCTCGCTTCAGGAGATCATGAAGTCCGTCGGCGAGTTTATTCAAGAAGCCGCCAAGTCGCCCTTCCAGATCCCGACGAAAGCAGTCTCGCTGCGCGACGTCGAAGCGCTCTGGAACAGTCCCCACAAAGGTGCGCGGTTAGTCTTCCAGCCGTGACTAGGTACGAGCAGTTGAGACATTTCCTTTAAGCGTCGAGTGTGTCCGCGTAGCCTTCACTAGCCTTGGGTGGTGCGATACTATCTTTCTACCGTGTGAGCCTGCGAAACACGCACATCTGATAACAGGGGAGCTATTTGGAAGGGCGGAGATGAGGATCGCGGTGCTCGGCAGTTGGCGTGAGAGCGACGCGCACTACACAGTTCGGGGATCGAAGAAAGAATTTGAAGCCGCGTGTCGCGAAATTGGTCGGGAATTTGCTAGCCGGCAACAAGTCATTGTTGTTGGCGCCCAATCGGATAGCACTGCGGACGCCCATGTTGTAAATGGATACATCAGTGTTACGGGCAATAATGCTGAACGACCATTGATCCAAATCGTTCGCCCGGACGACGATTCCAACTCATACCGAGATCTCGCGTCTAAGTATCCAAGGTTATTTTCCTTCCCACCCTCAATGCAGCATAAGTGGGGAGACGTTCACCTAATCCAGATCCGCGACGCAGACGCCATCCTGGTAATAGGAGGAGCGTCGGGAACGTATCAAGCGGGTTTGGCAGCGATTGTGGCAAAAAAGCGATTAATCCCGATTGGGTCATTCGGTGGTGCGGCGGGTAAACTTTCGAATTCCTTGCATTCGCCCGACGTGCCGTTTGCAACTGAGTTAGGCATTCTCAATGGACCGTGGAACAGCCATACGTTGGATACTGCAATGAGTTTGCTCGGAGTCAATCGCAAACCGAAAATTCTCATAATTCATGGCCATGGTTCTGATCGCTACAAACTAACGGAGTGGCTTCGCACTACACTTGGTCTAACAGATTTGCTGATCATGCAACAGGAGTTCGGAGCGGGTCGTGCCCTACCGGATAAATTCGAAAGTATCGCTGAGCAGGCTGACGGCGCCATCGCGGTGGCTACACCGGACGACGTGGGGGGCATTGTAGGAAGTACGCCGGAGTTGTTGCGAGCGCGCCAAAATGTTTGGATTGAGATTGGCTGGACTTGGGGTCGTTTAGGTCGCAATAAGCTTATTTTACTTTGCAAAGGAGGCATCGAAGTTCCAAGCGATCTGCACGGGATGGAGTATTACCGCTACAACGATTCACCTCTCGAAGTCACCGAGAGCATCCGAGCCTTCATACACCAACTGGCTGGGCGTGAGTAAAAGTACTTGGCGCGATCTTCGCACAGGTTAAGTACGGATATGAACGTGAGCAAAACCTGCCCGGAGGCCGCCGGGTGCCCCACGTCCGGATAATTCCTATAAAAGTCGTTTGACATTTATGCACGTCGAAGTGATCGCCGCCGCACCCGACCGAAAGTCGACCCTTGCGAACATGCTTGAGTTGTACGGACACGACTTCAGCGAGTTCCTCGATCTGGAGATCGGGTTGGACGGCCGATTCGGCTACGTCGATCTCCCGCTTTACTGGACGGAGCCCGGCCGGCATCCCTTTCTTATCCACGTGAACGGCAAGCTGGCCGGTTTTGTGTTTGTTAAAGAAGAATCGGCAGCCTCAGGCCAGCAGCCGCTCTGGGACATGGCGGAGTTCTTCGTTGTTCGTGCATATCGCAGGCGCGGGATCGGTATTCAGGCAGCGCACGAAGTGTGGAGGCGATTCCCCGGGCCATGGCAGGTGCGCGTAATGCAGTCGAATGCATCGGCGGTTGAATTCTGGTCGCGTGCCATTTCGACCTTTACCCGCGAGCCAATCCAACCTGTTTCAATCGAGAACGGCGGCAAAATTTGGCACAGCTTCTCATTTGTATCCAAGCCCTAGCTGGACACAAAATAAGCAGTCGTATATCGAGCGCCCGTTGCCATGAGATTCTCAATTGACTCAATAGACTCGATCCCGCCTCTCGCTCCAACCGCCACGCAATTCAAAGCGGCCGCAGCGCAGGCGAAATCGAGCTGCCGCTGGAGAGGCCACTCCTGAAGCATTCCATAGATAAATCCCGCATGAAAGATATCGCCCGCCCCGGTCGTATCGACCACCGGCACACAAAAAGCCGACGCGTAATGAAACTGCTTGCCGTCCCACGCCACCACGCCGTCCGCACCAAGGGTCGCCGCGGTCAGCAGACATCCGTAGCGGTGATGCATCTGCCGTAGCGCCTCTTCGAGGTCGGGCTCCGCCATCAGCCGGCAAGGGAAGTCCCGGCTCACAATCAGGTAATCAATCTTCTCCAGCAGCTCTTCCACGCCCGGATAAACCTCATCGATATCCGCAATCACGCGCACGCCGGCAGCGCGAGCCCACTCCGCCGCAACCGTCGCTGCCGCCGTATCGTGCCCATCGACGTGAAGCGCTCGCGCATTCACGATCCAGTCGCGCTCGAGCTCTTCTGCCTGCAGGACAAGCCGCTCATCGCGCCTGCAGAGCACCGTCCGCTCCCCTCCGCCGTCGACGATGATCAGCGACTGCGGGCTGGCGCAGCCTGCGACCGTCACCAGCTGCGTCTCTACGCCCGCGCGCGCAAACTCCCTGCGATGGAGCGCCGCAGCGTCATCGTCGCCCAGCTTCCCCACATAGCGCGTGCGCATTCCCCAGTGCTGGCACGCAACCACGGTGGTCGCGACCTGCCCTCCCGGCAGCACGTTCGCCGTGCGGTACTCCACCTTGGAACCGGCCACCGGGAAACTTTCGAGAGGAATCAGCGTGTCCGTGGCATTCAGCCCCACGCCGACCAGATCAACCTTCGACAACTCCGTCATATTGTCACTGTAAATGGAGTATTAGCCCTCCGTCCCCCCTCTCTGTCATATACTCGCTACGGTTAAATTGAGAGGTTAGCGAATGTCGCTTGTCAGATGCCTTCTCTTGGCTGGAATCACTCTCGGAACCAATCTGCTTGCCCAACCCTCCGGCCCCGGCCAAAAAGACGACTGGTGGAAGCATGCCGTCATCTACGAGATCTACCCGCGCAGTTTCCAGGACTCCAACGGCGACGGCATCGGAGACATCAACGGCATCACCTCGCGCCTCGACTATCTCCACGACCTCGGCGTCGGCGCCATCTGGATCACGCCCATGTATCCCTCGCCCGGCGTCGACTATGGCTACGACATCTCCAACTACACCGCTCTCGATCCCGAATATGGCACGATGGCCGACTTCGACCACATGGTTGCCGAGGCCAAGCAGCGCGGCATCCGCGTCATCATGGACTACGTCATCAACCACACCTCCGACCAGAGCCCGTGGTTCATCGAGTCGCGCTCTTCGCGGACCAACCCCAAGCGCGACTGGTACATCTGGCGAGATGGCAAGGGTCCTGGCCTTCCGCCCAACAACTGGCAGTCCTGGTTCGGCCACTCCGCCTGGACCTACGACGAGAAGACCGGCCAGTGGTACTACCACTACTTCTACAAGCAGCAGCCCGACCTCAACTGGCGCAATCCTGAGGTCGAGAAAGCCATGAGCGACGTCCTCCGCTTCTGGATGGACAAAGGAGTCGACGGCTTCCGCATCGACGCCGTATCCCGCCTCTTCGAAGACCCCAACCTCCACGACGACCCCTACCGGCCCGGATACAACGCCTACGGCGACCGCAATATCGAGCACAAATACACCGACAACTACCCCGAGGTGAACGACGTCCTCAAGCGCCTGCGCAAAGTCGTCGGCAAATATCCCGGAGACCCCGTCCTCATCACCGAGGCCGACGAGCCCAACATCACCGAGCTCACCAAGCTCTACGGCCAGGGAGACGAGGTCCAGCTACCCATGGACTTCCAGATCGCCGATCTCAACAAGCTTTCCGCGCCCGACTTCCGCCTCCTCTTCGACCAGGTCGAGAACAACACCGCGCACGGACAGCCCGAGCTCTTCTTTAGTAATCACGACCAGCGCCGCCAGTGGGACCGCTACGGAGACGGCGTCCACAACGACGAAATCGCCAAACTCATGGCCGCGCTCCTGCTCACCACTCGCGGAACCCCGCAGATGTACTACGGCGAAGAAATCGGCATGCGCACCACGGACCCCGCCCGCATCGAAGACGTCCACGACCCCATCGGCAAGCTCGGCTGGCCCAAGGAGAAAGGACGCGACGGCGAGCGCACCCCCATGCAGTGGGATAACTCCCCTAACTCCGGCTTTACTACCTCGCCTAAGCCCTGGCTGCCCATCCCGCCCTCCGCTGCTACCTATAATGTCGAGACGGAAAAGAAAGACCCCAACTCCATCTTCAACGCCTACAAGACACTCCTCGCCCTGCGCCAGTCTGAGCCAGCACTGCGTGACGGTTCCTACCAGGCCCTCGACGAGGAGAACCCATACGTCTTCTCTTTCATTCGCGTGCGCGAAGGATCGACGGTACTCGTCTCTCTGAACATGAGCGCCGAGCCTCGGACTATTTCAGTGAAGGGTCTGAAAGGAACCACCGCTGGCCCGCTCTACAGCTCACCTGCCTCCGGAGACGAAGCTATCCCCCTCGACAAGATCCAACTCGCACCTTTCGGAGTGTTGGTGGCCAAGGTGCAGTAGCTACGGCTCGGAGCTGCGCTTTCGGCAGGACAAGCCGCGACGATCGTATTTTTCGCCCGGCTTTACCGCGAGCTTATTCAGGAGCTCCGACAATGATCCCATTGACGTCTTAGGTTCCCTTACTGGTGCGAATGGGGGATGGTAGAACCTAAGAGTGTGTGTTAGAACCACGCTATCGAATGTTCCCGTTCCGACCTCCCATGTTGACCCTCACCACATTGCTTTCACTGCAATAGCGCCCACCTGGCTGGATACCCATCCATTTTTCACAAAATCCATCCTCTTCTAATTTGCCAGGAGATAGGGGGATTTCTTGCCGACCCGTTCTTCCGATTTCCACTCTGCCCCTCGACGTGATCACCAATCGCATGATCCGCTCTGGGTTAAGACGTTAATGACCGTTCCCATTCTTGGGGCGTCGCTATTCGTAATTCTTTCCGCACACTACTCCCCACCTGAGAAAAACTGGGCGTTTGGGGTTGCGGGAACAATGCTCGGTTACTGGTTAAGAAAATGAGGCGGTGGACGGGTGGCCCACCCTTAATTCGCCATGAATGAGGGTGCCCCATCCTGAGCGCGTTCTTCGCGCGAAGGGTGGAAAGCGATCATCCCGCCCCGCAACCTCCAGCCTCGCACCGCGAAGGGCCCGATGTGTGGCCCACTCAAGCTTCCTTTGCTTGAGTGGGGAGTTCTCCGATGCACATCTAATGTGACAAACAGGCTACAACTCCATGACACAGGTCAGGGTTTGCCTCTGATTAACTGGGCTTAGTTGGTGATACCCCGGACGATTATGCGGGAACTCAAATTGCTCAGTCTCCGCATCGCAAATGTGAGGAGTGGATATGGATGCTGCGGAACTAATTGATCCCCGACCGAACGATGACGCCCCGCTTGCTTTCTGGCACGACCGGCTCGTGCTGAGTGTGCATCACGACGGAGCGGGTGCGATGCCCACAGAGTCGAAAATCATGACCGGCCACCTTGTTCACAGCATTATTTTCCGACTGACGGGCGAGTGGCCCACCCTTTCTCGGAATTGCCCGCTATTGACCACGAATGAGGGTGCCCCATCCTGAGCGAAACATAGGGTGGGAGGCACATGCACGCGATTGTCCCCCAGTTCGGCGCCAATATTTGTACAGCATGAAAGCGGCCGCCTCTACCCGTAATCAGCCAGCCAGCCGGTGATATATTGGGCGCTGTTGGAGGGCCAGTCGATGCCGAACTATGAACTAATCGTCATTGGCGTTGGTACGAGCGCGCTCAACTACCTCTATGCTCTGCTGAAAACCGGGGCACCGAAGACTTATTCGATTGCCGAAGCAGAAAAGGCCTTTGGCAAAGGCAACGTCCCTCCATCCGTCATGCAGAAACTGTCAGGAAATTTCCCCAAGAGCACTCTGGTGATCGGAGAGTCCGACCTGTGGGAGAGGGCCGGTACCTCCAACCCGGGTTACAGAGTGGGACAGACCTCGGATCACGTCCGCACGCCGGATTCGCCTCGCCCGGTCGGCAGCGACTCGAGCTTCCGGCCGGTGAGTGAGTATGTCTCGGAGATGAAAAGTCTGCGTGGAACAGTGGAGAAGGACGCCAAGAGTATTGGCGCTTCCATTAGTTTTCTTCGCGGCCAGGTCCAGAAGGTCAGTGAGGACGTGGCTGGTTATAGCGTCAAGGTGCTAGCCAGCCCCGTTGCTTACACATGTGCGAAAGTGGTCGTGGCGTCGGGAGCCGGTCCTACCTCTTTGCCGGATCCATTGAAGTTGGAAAACATCAAGAACAAGGATCTTCTGAAGAACAGGCGCGATTACGAGGAATTGATCGGTGGCACCGAGTATCTCTATTCTCATGCGCCTAAGTACAAGCAGGTCTTGGTCTATGGCGGTGCGCCAACCTCCGCGTGGGTAGTGGCCCGCGCCCGGCAGCACTACTGCAAGGTCCTGTGGGTGTCGCGGAGCGGGTGGGACGGTGCCAATCCCGCCGGCCGGAACAAGGAGGTCATAGAGTGGGCTGCTAAAAATAAGGTCATGGTCAAGGCCGACATCGCCAGCGTTGAAGTGATTGTGCCACCGCTCTCCGGCTACCCCCGAATCCTCGTACACCTCACCGACCGCAAGAATTACACACTCGACCAGGTTATTTACGCGACAGGTGCGGACCCGCTCGGAAAAGGGGGGCCCGGACAAATTCTGGAATCCAAGCTGCGTGACAAACTCGTTCCCCGCTTCGACCCCAATTACCGCTTCTCCCCGACCGACGACGTTCCGGTGGCATGGGCGACCGACAACGAAACCTGCTGGGTGGTGGGTGCCCCGGTCTTCCGCGCCGTCGGTAAGCTGGGAGACCCCACGTCGAACTTGTTGAAAGAATTCCAGGCAAAATATCGGAAGATTGCGGCGATTATGGGCGAGGCCGGCACTCCGGACGAGGGCGTGGCGGTGGTCACTGCGTCCATCAAAGCCACGACCGGTTACACACAAACAGGCGACAACTTTAACTGGAATACGGCGGATCTGCTGGAGCTGCGAGCCTTTCTTACGCGCGCGTATGGTAATGCCTTTACCGAGAACGAGCGCAACGAACTGGCACAAAAAATCGTCGCAGAACGCAGCAAAAAGGGCGCGTATCCACTACAGTTTCCACAACAGGACTTTGTAAAGATCATCCAGGACTACGGGAACACGAAAAATCTGAAACTGCCCAGTCCGTTCTCGGAGGATATTAAGAAATTCTCAGGACAATACGAGTGGCTGCAGAATAATTCCGCCAGGCGAACCTAAGGCTGGGCCTACAGCAAAGGTATCTGCTTGCCGCGTACATCTCGCTTTTGAGATGTAGGACCGGACCACCGGGCCATCAGGGCGGGTGGCCCACCCTTTCTCGGAATTGCCCGATATTGACCACGAATGGGGTGCCCCATCCTGAGCGAAGCGAAGGACGGGAGGCACAATGGTTGCTGACCGCCGTCTGAGCGCTTGGCCGACAATTTCCCCCAATCCGGTACAATAAAAATAGAGACAAAGAAGCCTGGCCGCCCTTGCAGCCGGGCTTTTCGTTTCCGCGAGCAGTCATTCCCAAAACGGGAACCGACCCCTCGTAAGTCATTGATTCGTTGTTAAGTAGCGTAAGTCATTCATAACATGGTACATGCGGCCCACGTATACCCTAACCCCAACGGAATGTGGTAGGAACCAATCGAGGGGGGAGGGGGGTAGGGGGCTTATGCCGCGAAATCAGAACCTCCCGGACGGGTGGCCATATCTGGCCGCCACTGCAACGGGGTGCCCCGCAGGTAAGGTCAGATATGGGCCACCCAGCCCACCGTGCTTTGTCGCTGAAATGCGGTTCGGCTAAGATGGCGGCTACGAAGAATTTAGATTCCGTACAGGCAACCTCAACGAACGCAACATCCTCCGAGCAGAAGGGTCACAATCAAGGTCCGGACCGGGGGAGTTTCCCACTCGCGGACGGAATGGAGCCCATCACTCCTCGAAGCCCCACGCAACGGAGAGTAACGCAGGGTAGCGAAGGACGATCGGCAAGGGATAGACAGATGAGTGTTCTTCGTTCGTTCCGTAAATTGACTTTGGCGGCGCTCCTGTTCGCGTTGCCGTGCGCGTCTTACTCGCAGGTTTCGATTGGTGTCTCAATCAACATAGCCCCTCCTGTACTTCCGATTTATGTGCAGCCCGTTTGTCCTGCACCCAACTACATCTGGACACCCGGCTACTGGGCGTGGGGGGAGTTTGGCTACTACTGGGTGCCCGGCACCTGGGTTTTGGCTCCGCAACCCGGCTATCTCTGGACACCTGGCTACTGGGGTTGGGGTGCAGGCGGCGTGTATGTCTTTAACCCCGGTTACTGGGGCCTCCACGTTGGGTTTTACGGCGGCGTCAATTACGGCTTCGGTTATGGCGGAGTCGGTTTTGTTGGCGGTGAATGGCGTGGCGGTTCGTTTGCCTACAACACGGCCGTGGTGAACGTGAACACTACCGTCATTCACAACACCTACATCAACAAAACCGTCATTAACAACACCACGATCATCAACAACAATCGGACCAGCTTCAACGGTGGCCCGAATGGCATTGCCGCGCGGCCAACAGCGCAGGAACAGGCTTACTCCAATGAGAGGCACATCCCGCCGACTCAGGCTCAGGTGCAGCATGTGAACCTGGCGAAGCAGGATCGTGCCAACTATGCGACGGTCAACCATGGCATGCCGGCACATGCAGCATTACCGAAACCGGCAGCGTCTACGGCGGACTTCGCCCGCGCAGTTCCGGCCCGCGGCGCCACGGCGGCTCCGTTCACTCCGGCCAAGGCTGGCACGATACCGAAGCCTGCTGCCGAAGCGAAGCCTGCTGAGTCGACGGCGGCAACACGGCCAGCGCCCGCAGCCAGGCCGGCTCCGGCAACGAAACCTGCGCCCGAGGCCAAGCCGGCAACGAAACCTGCGCCCGAGGCCAAGCCTGCAACGAAACCTGCGCCCGAGGCAAAGCCTGCAACGAGACCTGCGCCCGAGGCAAAGCCTGCTCCCGCAGCTAAACCAGCTCCGAGACCTGCACCCGAGGCAAAGCCTGCTCCCGCAGCTAAACCAGCTCCGAGACCTGCACCCGAGGCAAAGCCTGCGCCCGCAGCTAAACCCGCGCCCGAGGCACACCCTCAGGCCAAGCCTGCACCCAAACCCGCGCCCAAGCCTGAAGAAAAGCGCCCTGAGTAACAGAGAATACTTGGCTGAGAATTTCCCCGAAGCCGCTACAATAGAAATAGAAGACAAAGGCCCGGTTGCATCACAGCCGGGCCTTTTCTTTTGGCGCAAAACCCTCCGACAAGTAAGTCATTTCGAATCAATCACTCCCAGATTTCTCTTTTATAATCAATGAGTCTCAGGCATTTGCAGCGGAAGCCGCTTGGAATCAATGAGTCTCAAAATCGCCACAGACCGAGGGGGAGGGGTAATCCCCTCATTGAAGCACCACCAAAATCGCCGCCACACTGGTCAGCGAAAAGGCGCATACTAACGTCTAACGAAGCAGAGATCGGCCCTGTTTCGGGAGACGTCCAAATGCGAATCCACAGCTTTGTTCCTCGCTTGCCAGCGACGCTCGCGCTGGGAGCTGCTCTTGCGCTCGCTCCAGCCGTGATCCTCGCCCAGTCGAGCACCCCGCAAACAGCGCCGCCAGATTCCCAGACGCAGACCCAAACCCAGACACAGACGCCGCCCGCGCAGCCTCCTGCGTCGACCCAGCCATCAACCTCCGGAAAGTCCGCCGGCTCCGTCCCGCTTCCGCCTCCGGACGCCAAGCCCAGCGGCGCGCCGGCCAATCCCGATGACGCCACGAATGCCGTGCCTCCCAGTGCAACGTCGAGTTCCACGGCATCTCCCTCAGTGAACCCTGACGGCAGCGTTGCCGGAGTGAAGAAGGGAAGCATCAACGACGTAAGCGCAGTGGGCACACGCGATATCGGCGCCCGGGGCGTAGGCAACTGGTATTCGACCGAATCCGAAATCAAGATGGGCAAGTCCTACGCGGCCATGATCGAGAAGAGCACCAAGTTCATCACCGATCCCGTGGTGGTCGAATACGTGAACCGCGTTGGGCAGAACATCGTCAAGAACTCCGACTGCAAGGTGCCCTTCACCATCAAGGTGATCGACTCCGACGAGATCAACGCCATGGCGCTGCCCGGCGGATTCTTCTACGTCAACTCCGGCCTGGTTCTCGCTGCCGACGAAGAGGCCGAACTGGCCGGTGTAATGGCGCACGAGACCGCCCACGTCTGCGCGCACCATGCCGCCCGCGAGATGACCCGCGCCAACTACGCCCAGCTGGGCACCATTCCCCTGATCTTTATCGGGGGGTGGGCTGGTTACGGCATTTACGAAGCCGCCAGCATCGCGATTCCGATGACTTTCCTCGAATTTTCGCGTGAGTTCGAGGCGCAGGCCGACTACCTTGGCGTTCAATATATGTATCGCGCCGGCTACGATCCCCAAGCCTTTGTAACCTTCTTCGAGAAGATTCAGGATCTCCAGAAGCACAAGCCCGGCGCGGTGGCTCGAGCCTTCTCCGACCATCCGCAGACTCCCGACCGTATCGCGCATTCGCAGGAAGAGATCGCGAGGATTCTGCCTCCGCGCGACGAATATCTGGTGACCACCTCAGAGTTCGACGACGTCAAGGCGCGGCTGGCGCGCATCGAGAACAAGCGCAAGCTGACCGACGGCAAGAACGGCCAGAAGCCGACGCTGCGGCGTGTGAGCAATACTTCGGACCCGAACAACCCGAGCAGCAGTACGGACGACCGGCCGACGCTGCATCGCCGCGACGACTCCGGCACCAGCACGACCGGAGGCAGTACCACGGGGGGCGGCAGCACTTCTCCGTCCGGCGGCGGCAGCACTTCTCCGTCCAGCGGAGGCAGCACTTCTCCGACCAGCAATTAACGGATCCGGCGATCAGATTTGGTTCGAAGATTGACGGCTGAGGGCGGTCCTCGATTGCACGGTGAACTCGCTCAACACTTCTTGCACTTGGCCAGGATGGCCTTCTGCAGCCGGTCGCGTAGTTCGTTCGGCAATTCGTAGATCACGTGCTTGCGGTAGATTTCGATGGTTTTGCGGGTCGTGCTGAGGGTGATCACGCAGTGCTCACAGCCGTGGAGATGCTCTTCCAGGTCAGCCCGCATCCGGACGCTTACTTTGTCGTCGATGAGATCGTCCAATTGCGCCAAAAACTCAGAGCACGTCACTTCACACCATCCTTATTTCGATTGCGGAAGTAGCGGTTGAGCCGCTCCCGCAATTGAAGCCGCGCCCGCAGCAGGCGCGACTTGACCGCTGGAATACTTAAACCCAAAGTCTCGGCCGTTTCCTCGGTCGAGAGACCTTCTACATCTCGCAGGACGAAAACCACGCGAAAGCCTGGAGGCAACCCCTGGATCGTCTTACGCAGAATATCGGCCATTTCTGACTGGCCATATTGCTCTTCCGGGTCAGGACCCCAATCCGCCAGATCGCGCGGCATGGAGCCTTCCTCGGTCTCGACATCTTCGTCGATCGATACCATGCGGCCAGTGCGCCGTTTGCGCAGCCGCATCAACGATTCGTTCACTGCAATCCGCACCAGCCAGGTATAAAACTTCGAGTTACCCTGAAACTGGTTCAGCTTCTCGTAGGCTTTGAGGAACGCATCCTGGACCACATCCTCCGCATCTTCGCGGTTCTGGGTGATGTGCTGGGCGATCCGGAAAACCTGGCGGTCATACTGCCGCACAAGCTTCTCGAATGCCTCGACATCGCCCGCGCGCGCGCGATTGACGAGCAGAATATCGGGATGTATTTCTTCAGTGCCTTGTGTTTGGATCGTTGACATGGCAGATAGTTTCAGAAAAAGGGCCGTTCGAAGAGAGACAGCCGGTCCGTTCCTGTCCCTTCATCCTAAATGGCAGGACAGGCGCGAGTAAAACGGCTCATCCTGCTCCGGTTCCGCAAACTTCATCGCTATCGTTTTGATCCGGGAAGTATCCAATGGGGAAACACTCCGCGATTTGTTCGCGGTTTCTGTGGCACGCAGGGA
>Ga0210398_10004256_pt1 | contig 13471 bp, 14 predicted proteins | sample IncBWC4OmetaG_FD_161047 | JGI IMG/M metagenome (GOLD analysis project Ga0210398, IMG submission 161047) | Forest soil microbial communities from Barre Woods Harvard Forest LTER site, Petersham, Massachusetts, United States - Inc-BW-C-4-O | ecosystem: Environmental > Terrestrial > Soil >... | reverse complement strand
ATCACGCATGAAAAACCAAAACGTCGCCCTGGTATTGAGCGGCGGCAATATCGAGCGGGCGCGCTATCTACAGGTCTTGAAGGGCGAGACGCCGCGAACGGCGTAGCGTTGAGGGGGTAGCGTTGAGGGGGTAGCGTTGACGGGGCGTGGCGTTGACGGATAGGTCGCGACTCACCCTCGAGATCTCACCGCTCGGTCGGATCCGTTTTGCGGTACGGCTTATCGTTGCTGGCCAACCGCAGCTCCGCGGCCGCGGCACCTAGTTTCACGCTGCCGTCGGGTTGGGGCACAGTGATCGGCGCGACTTCGACTTTGGTCACACCCTCGCGTCGGGTGATGCCGATCTCCTGCGCCGTGGCCGGGGATAGGTCCACGATGCGGCCCTCGACATACGGACCGCGATCTTGAATGGTGACCACCGCACTCTGACCCGTCTTGAGATTGGTAACTTTGGCGGTCGTGCCCAGCGGCAGCGTCCTGCTGGCGGCATTGTTATTCTGGGGATCCATCTTGTTGCCGTTCGCCATTTTCCTGCCCGCAAACATCCGTGCATAGAACGACGCTTTGCCGATGCGCCGATTGCCCGAGCGATCCAGCTTCGGTTTTGCGATCACCGCCAGTCTCGCCGGAGTGTGCGGCTGCGGCGGGGTGAGTTCATCCGCCCTTGCCGCCTGAGCTTTCAATCCGAAGGTTACCGTTTCGAATACGGCGGCGACTGCAATCAACGCAAGATTGCTGCATCGCGAGGTGACGGCCATATCTCGTTCTCTAAAGATTAAGGTGACGCCATGATGGCGTACACGCGTCGCCAGGGCATTGGGCCATCGACTCAGTTTGCTGTCAGACTGTGTGCGGTGGCGACCAGCCGAGCGCCCGTTTGGCGAATTTCACCTTGACCCGAACCAAGGGTGACGAGCGGGCCTGGTCTCGTTGAACGCTTCCGCTAGGGCTGCCGCAATAGCGCCGTATAATCATCGTCGAGCGTTTTCATGATCATTTGCAATGTCTTGACGCGTCCTTCGAATTCGGCCGCCGACAGCAGCATGGCCTGAATATCGCCCGGCGACAGCTCTTTAGGATCCTTGTGGTTCTTGGCGGCGAGCAGTGGCGCGGCCGCCTTTGCCTCGTCGAGTAAAATGCTGACGCCGGCCTCGTTCACGAACGTTTGCTGACGGTACAGCCCCGAATACTCCTCGACGACTTCGGGCCGCATGTAGCCGACGGCGCCGATGTCTCGCGCGCTCGTCCAAGCCGAATCAACGAATCCATTGAAGGCGAAGCTCCACTGCACGTCAAAGTGATCCGGCGTCTTGCCGGCGCGCAGCTCGCGCAATTGGTCGATATCCTGCTGCAGTTCCACCAGCTTGGCTTGCAAGCTGCCCAGATTCTCCGTGTACAGCCTCTGGTTTTCGACGATCTCACGCCGCAGATTCGCACGCGCATCCCTGACCATGTGGCGGTGATGCAGCGATTCGACGGCAGCTTCGAGCGCGAGGGCGATCAACAGACCGATGGTGATCGTCAGTAAATGGAGGGTAAAATCCTTCCACGAGCGGATCGGTCCATGCGGTGGATGAACATCCAATGCCGGGCTCCTGCCTGAGTGTTGTGACGCGCCCACAGCTTACCGCGCCGGCAATGTCGATGCAGCCCCGGCCATTCATATATCGCGGGCCGGTCAAGCGAACCACAGCCTGATGGAATCTTATGCGACTGCGGTAACATGGACCGCCCTCCCGACCGGAGGCTGCAGCATCGTCGCTAAGACACAGGAGTTTTTTGAATGAACGACTCGCCTATCTACACGCCGCCGACGGTTTGGAAATGGGACAAGGAAAGCGGCGGCCGCTTCGCGAACATCAACCGCCCGATCGCGGGACCCACGCATGACAAAGAACTGCCGGTCGGGCGCCACCCTCTGCAGCTCTATTCGCTGGCCACGCCGAACGGCGTGAAGGTCACCATCATGTTGGAAGAACTGCTGGCACGTGGAATTAGCGGCGCGGAGTACGACGCCTGGCTGATCCGGATCACGGAGGGCGATCAATTCGGCAGCGGCTTCGTGGCCGTCAACCCGAACTCCAAAATCCCGGCGCTCATGGACCGCAGCTCCCCGACGCCCGTCCGAGTGTTCGAGTCAGGCTCGATTTTGTTATACCTCGCCGAGAAGTTCGGGGCGTTCCTGCCGACCGACGCGGCGGTCCGCGCTGAATGCCTGTCCTGGCTGTTCTGGCAGATGGGCAGTGCGCCTTACCTGGGGGGCGGCCTGGGTCACTTCTACGCCTACGCGCCGATGAAGATTGAGTACGCCATTGATCGCTTTGCGATGGAAGTGAAGCGCCAGCTCGATGTTCTCAATCGGCGGCTGGCGCGCTCTGAATATCTGGCCGGCTCCGACTATACGATCGCCGATATGGCGGTATGGCCTTGGTATGGCGCACTGGCGAAGGGCCGGCTCTATGGTGCGGGCGAATTCCTTCAGGTCCAAGAATATGCCCATGTCCAGCGCTGGACCGACGCGATCGGCGCGCGCCCCGCCGTGCAGCGTGGGCGCAAGGTCAACTGCGCGTGGGGCGAACTTTCAGATCAGTTGCACGAGCGTCATGATGCCGGCGATTTCGACACCAAGACCCAGGACAAGCTTGCCGGCACCCAGGCGGCGGCCGGCGCATGACGGCGGCGACGGCTATGGCTGCACCTGCACGTGCGCCCGCGCCTGACCTGCGATCAGTCGTTCAACTCGCCGCTCGGCTGCCGAACACGTACGACTCCATCGACAGCACGCCGTAGGTCATGCCGCCATCGATGACTTCGACGGCGTCCTCATCGCCGCCGGCGCCGACCGCAACCAGCAAGGGCAGAAAATGTTCCTCGGTCGGGTGTGCGCGCGCGGCATGCGGGGCGCGGCGCCGATAATCGGTGAGCGCCTCGAGGTTCTTGTCCTGCACCTGGCGGCGCACCCACGCCGTGAATTCCAGAGCATAGTTCGTGTGGCTGGGATCGGTCTGTCCAATCTCACGCAGGTTGTGAGTGAGGCTGCCGGAACCCATCACGAGCACGCCTCGCTGACGCAGCGGTTTGAGCGCCCTGCCAATCTCGAGGGCTTGTTCCGCGCGGCACGCGAACGGCAAAGACACCTGAAAGACGGGAATCTTCGCCGCCGGCAATAGGTACATCAAGGGCACCCACACGCCATGGTCCAGTCCCCGACGCTCATCGAAGGACACCTCGAATCCAGCCGCCGCGAGCAGGGCTCCGGCCTCGGCTGCCCACGCCGGTGCGCCCGGTGCCGGGTATTGCAACCGATACAGGGCCGGGGGAAAACCGCCGAAGTCATGAATGGTTTCCGGCGCGGCAGTGCGCATCACTTGCACGCCCGCGGTTTGCCAGTGCGCCGATACGACGGCCACGGCGGCCGGCCCGGTCAGCTGCTCGCCCAACTGCCTCAGCTTGGGTCCCAGCAATCCCGGCTCCAGGGCGAAGGTCGGCGCGCCGTGGGACACGAAGAGCGCCGGCGCGGTGGACAGGCGGTTCAAGGTTTCAGGCTCCCATAGGCTGCGGCAAATGCTCCTTCGGCGTCTTGCAGCGCGCGGGCGATGCGCGCCGCCCAAGCGGCTTGTCCCGCCTCGTCGCGGACCAAGTCCTGGCGAATTTCGATTTCCACATAAGGCAAAGAACGCGCCTCCGCGTGGTGCGGTACCGTGTAGTCGGTTTCGTCGCTGACGAAATAAGGTTCGTTGTCCGCAACGATCACGTCCGCTTCCCGCCGCAGCATGTCGAGCACGATACCGGCAAAACGGCGGTCGCGGTTGTAGAGAATCGCGGCGTGCATGTTGCGGCGCACGCCGTGATACACATCGGTCATGGTGTGTTGCGCCACCAAGATGGTGGGCCGCCTCGCCGCCAGGCGATCGTCGATGAGTTCACGGATCCGGCGATGATAGGGATCGAAGATCGCGGCGCGCCGCGAGGCGATCTCCGCGGCGGTCAAATTCATGTTGCCCGGAATCTCGCTGGTCTCACTGACACGAGGAATTGACGTCGCGACTTGCGGGTCGCGATTGCAATCGATCACCAAGCGCGAATAATTCTGCGCGACCAGCGGCGCATCGAGTGCGGCCGCGACGCCTTGCGCCACGCCGAGCACACCGATGTCCCAGGCGATGTGCCTCGTCAGGTCCGCGGAAGACAGCCCAAGAGAACCAAGACGCCGCGGGATACGCGCTCCGGCATGGTCCGCCACGATGATGAAGGCAGATTGACCCTGGCTCCGGCATTCCAGGAATGCCGGCGGTTCGTCGGCCGCGAGCAGTTGCGCGTCTATCGCAGCCCCACCATGCCCTGGACGGATTGAATCAACTTCGCCGGATCGAATCCGATCCCGTCCTTGAAAACCAGCTTCACGTTCTCGATGTCCTCGATGTTTTGCGCGGGGTTGCCCGACAGCACCACCAGATCGGCGGCTTTGCCGGCGGCGATGGAGCCGATGCTGTCGTTCTCACCCAGATAAACGGCACCATTTTGGGTGGCGATATGAATGGCTTCGACGGGCGTGAATCCTGCATCGACCAGAAGTTCTATGCCGCGTTGGTCACCGAATCCCGGCAGCACGCCTCCGAAAGAAGTGGGGTCGCAGCCCGCGAGCAGCAATCCGCCCGCTTTGACGAAGTCACGCTCGAATTGCATTTCCTTCTTGAGGGATATCGCGGCCAAGGGACTGTTCTCCTCGGCGATGCCGCCGCGAACGCGCAGATACGTGGACCACCCCGGCGGACTGAGCGCATCCTTCGCGCGCATCATCTTGCTCAAGGACGGCCGGTTGGGCACCGAGATTTCGAATACCGCCAAGGTTGAGGTCACCGCCACATGGCGACTGACGAGATCGCGAATCATGCTCTGTACGGGCGCGCCCTCAATGTCCACATTTTTGGCAAAATCCTCCGCGGCTTCCCGGGCCGGACAAATTCCCGTTTTCTTGCCGGGAAAAAATTCGGTATCCACGATGATGCCGTGCTCGAGATTGTCTATCCCTAAGGCCGCGGCTTCTCGAAAGCCGACCGCGCACAGATGTCCGGTGATTTTGAGGCCCTTGGCATGCGCATGGTCAATGGCCATCTTCAACTCCTCCGGCTTGATGCCCATGTAGGCCTTGAACGAGGTGACGCCCTCCGCGGCCCAATAATCCACGGTACGTCCAGCATCCTCGGCATCGGCGAGCGTGTGAAGTTGTGGTGCCATCCCTAAGAGATCGCCGATGTACGGACCGGTGATTCGCAGTTTCGGCCCCGGCTTTTCTCCCTTGTCGATGAGGCGTTTCAAGGACAGGTCCGTGTACGGCTCCATGCTGCCGGCGGTGCGAGCGGTGGTGACGCCGCTGGCCAGATACAGGCGCGGCCCGCTGTCGATCATCTCGATCCAAAACGGCAGGCCGTCCTTGCCACGTTCGGGCCCGGTGTAAAAGAGATGCTCATGCATGCCGACGAGGCCCGGAATGACGGTCTTGCCGGTCAGGTCTAAAACCTTGGCGCCCGGCGGATAGGCATTCTTGAGCTTCGCGCTCTGCACGCGGGTAATCTTCCCGCCCTCGATGTCGATGCGCTGATCCTCGGCCGGGACTGCGCCGGTGCCGTCGATGACGCGCGCATGCATCAGCACCCAGGCCTGGGCCTCTTCGCTGATGTAGGGTTTGAGCCCCGCGGGCGCCTGCGCCAAACACGTCCCGCCGGCCAACGACAAAATGAGCGGCAATAATTGCCGCGTGCGCGAAACCAAGACTGATGCCATCGAGCACTCCCAGCCATGAATGATTCAGGCGTTGTATTGACGACATTATACGATCTTTGGAGAACTCGCCGCCTTTCGGCGCCCCCAAGGACCGTCTCATTGACAACGTGGTAGATTTCATTATGATATCACTCCAATATCACAACTCGGGAGCCGAGAAATGCCCGCCACACCCGCTCAAGCCGCTTCGGAACGCGTTGTCAGCGCGCTGAATGGCTGGATGATGTTGATCGTCAATTTTGCGCTGCTCGTCGGCGCGGCCTTCGTGGCCGGCCACGCGGCCGAAGTTGCAGGGCCCATTCAGGTCCTTGGCGGCCTGCTCGCCTTGGCGGGCATCTTCATGCTGGCCGGCTACTTCACCTTGCAGCCCAATCAAGCCCGCGTGCTCATTTTATTCGGCGCGTACAAGGGTACGGTCCGCGTGAGCGGCTTTCACTGGGCCAATCCCCTGTACTCGCGCACCCGCGGCACCGCCTCGCCCAAGGAGGGTTCATCCCAGGAGGGCAGCCACAGAAATCACCCCATGGGACGGCGCAGCGTCGGCCTGGGATTTCAATGGCTGACGACCAATCTGTCGCTTCGAGCCCGCAACTTCAGCAGCGATGCACTGAAAGTCAACGATAAACGCGGCAACCCCGTCGAGATCGCCGCGGTCGTGGTATGGCGCGTGGAGAACACGGCACAAGCCGTGTTCGACGTGGAGGACTACACGAGCTACGTCGAAATCCAGAGCGAGTCCGCGATTCGCAGCATCGCCAGCCGCTACGCCTACGATCAGGGCGAGGAGCACGAGATCACCTTGCGCGGCGGTGCCGATGATGTCTCTCTGGCGCTCAAGGAGGAATTGCAGGTCCGTCTGGCCAAGGCCGGGGTGATCGTCGAGGAAGCGCGGCTCACGCATCTTGCCTATGCACCGGAGATCGCACCGGCCATGCTGCGCCGGCAGCAAGCCGAGGCGATTATCGCGGCGCGTAAAATCATCGTGCAGAATGCGGTCGGCATGGTGCACATGGCACTGGATGAATTGGATCAGAAGAACGTCGTCAAGCTCGACGATGAACGCAAGGCCGCCATGGTCAGCAATCTTCTGGTTGTGCTCTGCGGAAACTCCGATGCATCACCCGTGATCAACACCGGCACCCTCTACACCTGACCCGTGCCGTCGGAACAGCGCAAACCTTTTTTACTCAGGATTCCGCCTGATCTGCTCAAGGAGCTCGAAAAATGGGCAGCGGATGATTTGCGCAGCGTGAACGCGCAGATCGAGTTCGTGCTGCGCCAGGCGGTGTCGCGGCGCAAGGGGCCTGCGAAATAAACCCGGTGAGCGTACGGTGAGTCAAAGCAGGCGGGCAACGTGCTAGGCTAATCACATGGACGCCTTTAATCTTGATTCCGCACTCGCCCGTTCCGCACGGGCCCGTCGCCGGACCGCAGCGCCGGCGGTGCTGCTCGCCCTGCTGACCACCACAGCCCTCTCCACGGCGAATGCGACGACCTATACCCTCGCAAAACCCGATGACATGGTGGTCGGCGAGGACCAATCAATTGTCACGGCTTACGAAGACACGCTTTATGATCTGGCACGAGCCTACAGCCTCGGTTCCGAGGAACTGATCCGGGTCAATCCCAGCGTCGATCCGTGGCTACCGGGGGCCGGCAAGATGCTGGTGGTCCCGGGGCGGCATATTCTTCCGCCGGGCCCGCATGAGGGAATCGTCGTCAATCTTCCCGAACATCGGCTCTATTATTTTCCGAAGCCCAAACGTGGCGGTCCGGTTCAGGTCATCACCTATCCGGTGAGCATCGGCAAGATGGATTGGCGTACGCCGCTCGGCGTCACTCATGTCATTCAAAAGGAGAAGAATCCGACCTGGTACCCGCCCGAATCCGTGCGCAAGGAACATGCGGAAGCCGGCGATCCGCTGCCGCCGAAAGTGGGGCCCGGGCCCGACAATCCGCTCGGTGCCTATGCGATGCGCCTGGCAGCGGGAAACGGCACCTATCTCATTCACGGCACGAATAATCCGATTGCCGTCGGGCTTGCGGTTACGCACGGCTGCATCCGCATGTACCCCGATGATGTATCCGCGCTGTTCCCGCTGATTCCCGTCGGCACGCCGGTGCGCCTCATCAACGTGCCGGTGAAGGTCGCATGGATTGACGGCGAATTGCTGCTCGAGGCGCATCCTCCCGTCGATGCTCAGGGCCAAAGCTTTGAACCCGACATCGATCAGTTTTCCGACCTGTTGAAAGCCGCGGTCGGCGACACCACCGTCGCCATCCATTGGGACTATGCCCGCGAAGTGCTGCAAAAGGCCAATGGCGTCATTGCCACCGTGGGACTCGAAGCAGAGCTACCCACACAGCCTGAGGCGGCACCGGCGCCGGCATCGACCGCGGCAGCTGCCGCGCCCGCGGATACCTCGCGCCCGTAGCACACACCGAAGAGAGATCTCGCGCGGCGCCGCCACAGCATCCCTCGTCACACGTTCTTATAGACAGCCTCGCGCTCGGCCGCGCTCAGTATCTTCGGGGTGGCGATGGGTGCGCCGGTGTCCGGCGAGAACAAAGGCGTGCGCTTATAGGCGCCGGTAACGCGAGCACGCGTCAACATGGCAATCATCCGCAGAATTCCCGACGTCATGGCGAGCGGATTCGACTTCACGCCGCCGCCCTTGGCGCCCTTGGCAAAGGCCCGCATGCGTATGGGTCCGAAGGCGGAATCCAGGGACTTCTCGGGGGTCTGCAGGCAGGTGTGCACCAAACCAATGAAGGAGATTCGATAGTCGCTCAGGGTATTGCCGATGGGCGTATGGCAGCAGCTGGCATACCAGCGTATGAGGCCCTTCTCGCTCAGGCGCACGCAGGCGAGTACTTCCTGGCCCGCCGTGAACGTCAGGTTCGCGGGAACAGTTTGAATCACTTCCGTTCCGCCCTGGGCGTCCAGCGTCTCTGACGCTTTACCCAAGAAGTGCGCGAAGGCCTGGCAGTCGCGGCAATAACACACCAGCCGGTTGACGCTTTTCGGATGAGTCAGCGTGCCTTTGAGAGTTCCACATTGACACTGCAGTGGATGATTCATGCCTCATTCTAGATCCGAATGCAGATCACTTTCACCTTCCGGTGGCTCTATACTGAATGGGCTTGCGTTGGAGTTAGCGAAGGACCCCGTAGGATGAGCAAACGACGGACCGCCATCGGCGGGCAGGTGATGGCCACGATCGGGATGCTGATCTGCGGTGGAGCAGTCCATGCCGTCGAGTGCGCCCAGGAAACCGTCGGCGATACTTCCTTCACCGCGTGCCGGGTGGATTTACGCCATGAGCGGTTAGGTCTGTTTTGGCGTGACGGCGCGGGCCGGCCATACCGTCAATTTTCCGCCCTGCGTGAGGACATGCAGAACCAAGGGAAGAATTTGGTATTTGCCATGAACGGCGGCATGTACCAACCGAATTTCTCACCCGTGGGTCTGTTCGTGGCCGAGGGACTGGAACTGTTCCCGCTGAATCGGCACACCGGGTCCGGCAATTTCTCGCAGCAACCCAACGGCGTTTTTCTGGTGGAAGGCAATTCCGCCCGAGTGATCACGACAACTGAGTATTGGACGGAGAAGCCCAAGCCGCTGCTTGCGACACAATCCGGCCCCATACTGGTTCACGAAGGAGAAATCACGACCTCGGCGGTGATGGCTCCGAACTCGCCATGGCGAAAGGTCAGAAACGGCGTTTGCGCGCCCTCCCCCGAGGCGGTCGTCTTTGTGATCAGCGATTCGCCCGTGACCTTCTACGGGTTCGCCGGCTACTTCCGCGATCACTTGCATTGCCGCGAAGCGCTTTACTTGGATGGGTCGATTTCGAGCCTCTATGCACCCCGGTTCGGTCGCGAAGATCTCGGAAACGATATGGGGCCCATTCTCGGGGTGGTGGCGCCGGGCAGCGGCACGGGACACTGATCTACCGGCCCGCTTGAAGCATTTCCGCCATTTTCTGGTGAATCAAATTGACCGCTTTCAAAGGCCGCAGCATCACTTTGAACTCGGTGATTTTTCCGGCGTCGTTCCATTTGATCATGTCCACCCCATTGACGCTGATCCCGTCGAGCATGACCTCAAACTCCAGCACAGCGTCGCGCTCAGCTTGCAGTTCACGGACATAGCGGAATGTTTCATTGAAAAAAACTTGAAAGGCGGCCGACAGGTATTTCTTCGTGATGGCCTTCCCCACTTGAGGGGTGTGCACGACAGGCGAATAAAAGACCGCTCCATCCGCCAGCAGCGCATCGAGCTCCTGCGCATCGCGCTTCTCGACCAGGCGGTGCCACATCTCGATCGGGCCAGACACCATAGATTTCTTCCTCAGGTACCCACGGGCGCGAGCATATCGATTTCTTGGTCCGTCAGCACCCGCCATTGGCCTTTGGGCAATTCTCCCAACAGCAGCTTGCCGAGGCGTACTCGCACCAAGCGCAGCACCGCGACGTCAAAGGCCTTCAACAGGCGTCGTATCTGCCGATTGCGTCCTTCATCGAGCACGATTTCAAGCCACGCATGCTTGCGGCCGCTGCGCAGCAAGCGCGCCGATTTTACCGCGAGCCATTCGCCGTCGATGCGCAGGCCGCGCTCGAGGCGCGCGAGCCATGCCTCGTCCGGCAAGCGGTCGATCTGCACATGGTAGGTTTTTTCCGGCCCGGAATCCGGGTGCGAAATGCGGGCGGCCCAAGCCGGGTCGTTGCTGAACAGCAGCAGCCCCTCGCTGGCCTTGTCCAGTCGCCCCACCGGGGCAAGCCATGGCAATTCAGCGCCTTCGAAGCAGCGGTAAACCGTGTCGCGGCCCTGCTCGTCGCTCGTCGTGGTGACCAAACCTCGAGGTTTGTTGAGCATGACGATCAAGCGCGCAGGCGTCTCTTGCCGACCCTCGACCGTGATCCGGTCGCAGGAGGGGTTCACCGGAAATTCCGGATCCCTCACGAGCCGGCCATTGACGCGGACCTGGCCTTCGCGCACCCACCGGGCGGCCTGCGTCCGCGAGCCCAGTCCTAACTTCGAGATCATTCTCGCCACCCCGTATCGGGGCGGCTTGGACGTCATGGATGGAGGGACACCGCGGCTTTCGATAGGGCACCCAATGCGCTGCCGGTGCTGGGATTGCCGAGGACGACGTAAAACACAGCAGCCCGCTTACGAGGAGTATTCGGAACGAGCTTAATGAAAAGACTGACCGCATGCACGCCGGATGGAAAGAATATCGTGGTCGGCGCTTGGGGTGCGAAATCGGTGCCGGCCAGGGCGGACCCAGGCTCGGTCCACCAGTCGAAACTGGTGCCGCCCTTGGATCCTGTAGACCGGTAGACGCGAATTTCCGCAAATTTCTCGCCGGCGCGAATCGCGTAGGACGCGGACGCCACACTGATCTTTTCCGTCCGATCGATGGGCCGCGCTGCGCCTTGCGGAGCGGCACTTCGGCTTTTGCTCTCGGTCTTTGATGCAGCGGGGGTTGCGGGAGGTTCAGGGTCATCCCGGTCGGCATCCGCAATCAGGCTCTCGACCGAAGGCGTACCCGCTGCGGCCTCGGGATCGGCAGCGTCCATCGCGACGTTCGGTATCTTGGGCCGGCTGAGCACTGCCCACGTGATGCCGCAGACCAGGATGACGGCGACCAGCGCGATCAAGGCGGACGCCATATGGCCCCTCCCTAAGGCGAAGGACTTGTCATTTCGCGCCTCGGGCACCGGCCCCAAAGGATCCCTGCCGAGATTGAGTTCGGCGAGCCACTCGCGCACTGACTGCGGGCGGCTTTCTCGATCCCAGGCAAGGCCCATCGTCAGTGCCTTCCACTGCCGTCCCGACAACCCGGGGGGCCGGCGCGGCGTCAATCCGCGCGCGCGCGCTTCGGTCGAGCGTAGATGCTGGAAGGGGTGTTCTCCCGCCAGCAATTCATAGGATAGGCAGGCAAGCGCAAAAAGATCATCGCGTGGATCGGCCCCGCGGCCCTCCAACAGATCGCAAGAGGCGTAAGCCGGCGTCAATGCGGCGGCCGATTCACCGGATCTGCCGAAATCGAGTATGCGCAGTTCTCCCGCATTCGTGACCATGACGTTTTGCGGCTTCAAATCACCGTGAATCACGCCCCGCCCGTGGGCGTGCGCCACGCCGGCACCCAGCTCGCGAATGATCGCCCAGGCATAGGCCCGCGGCAGCGGGCGCGGGCGGAATTTCTGCATCACGCCGTGCAGAGTCTCTCCGTCGATCAGTTCCATGCTGAAGAACGGGAATTCCGCATCCTGATCCAGCTCGAAGACCTTGACGATGTTTTGGTGCGAAAGGGCCTGTGCACAATAAAATTCGCGCCGCACTTTCGACAGGATGTCCGTATCGCCGTCCTGCTGATGAAATACTTTGATCGCGACCTCAGCCTGGGCCTCGGTGTGCTCGCTGCGCGCGCGGTCGAGCGCCTTGAAGACCGTGCCCGTTTCCCCGTTGGCCAACTGACTCTCGATCACGTACCGCCCCCGAAGGACTTGGCCGGCCTGAAGGCGCGCCCGCGGTGCGGAGGATTGCGGAGTCGCGCGAACATCCTCGAGGGTCTCGGTAACCCCAGGAAGCAGATCGACCGTGATCCCATCGTCCGCGACGGCCTGACCACGTTGCGCGATCTTGGTTCTAATGAAGCGAAACAGATCGGTCGGCTCCGGCGGCTGATCCTTGGCAATGCGTCGCTGTCGTGTCATGGGTGGCTGTCGAAGTCCATTTAGCGCCCGAAGATACCTCGTTAGTGACCATAAGACTGAAGACCGATCCGCACAAAAATTAGCGCGTTGGGCGCAGATGCCCGTGGTGTGCACTGGATCACATCCTGCGTCATTGACCTCGGTGCCGCTCAAAAGGGCGCTCAAACGCTTGACTTAATCCACAACCGCCCGGCGAGTCAGCGAAATCCCACGAGTCTACGAGCCGTTCTACTCCGGAGCTGGGTTCGCCAACGTACAGACATCGCCTGTGTCCGGGCCGACACTGGCCCCATTGCATCGGCCGTGCAAATGTTCCTTTTGATCCGGCACGACCGGACATGACCTCAAAAGGATCTGAACATTTTGCAGCGGAAAGTTGAAGGAATACACAAGCCGACAGGGGATGCCATCCGGCTCCGCGAAGCGATCCGAACGACGCTTGGACAGCGTGCCGGACGCCTTCCCAATGCGGACGCAACTGCCGAGGCAACCGCGGCCGCGTGGCGTCTGGTGGCCACGCAACTGGCACCCGTGATCGGCGCACGCGGACTGGACGTCCTATTTGGCCGCGCGCTGCACCAGGCCAGCGTCGAGTTCCCGTGGCTCGTCGCCGCCCTGGATCGAGGGGAGAGCGCCAGCCCCTTGCCCAGCCTCATGGTGTGTCTCACAGGCCAACCTGCGTCCAACGCCGCGGAGGCGAGCTATCTGCTGCTCTTAACATTCGCCGAATTGCTGGCGGCGTTGATCGGCGAGTCGTTGACCACACGATTATTGGCACCGGTCTGGGCACCTCCATCATTTTTTTCCGCGCAGGAATCCGAATTATGAGCAACCAAGTCACCATACGGCGCCTCGCCACGGGAGTGCCCGGGCTCGACGCAATTCTGGGCGGCGGACTGCCGGAATTTTCCTTCAATCTGATTGTGGGACCCCCGGGTTCCGGCAAGACGACGCTCGCGCA
>Ga0210398_10004253_pt1 | contig 13478 bp, 7 predicted proteins | sample IncBWC4OmetaG_FD_161047 | JGI IMG/M metagenome (GOLD analysis project Ga0210398, IMG submission 161047) | Forest soil microbial communities from Barre Woods Harvard Forest LTER site, Petersham, Massachusetts, United States - Inc-BW-C-4-O | ecosystem: Environmental > Terrestrial > Soil >... | reverse complement strand
TGTGTCCGACCGCAGTGTTCGTGCCATCACAATCTCAACGACTCGTGAAAGACTGCCCGAGGCGTCCGCAAATTCTTTCGCACTTGCAAAATCGCTCTCGGTGAATCGCGACAGAGCCTGCTCGTAGGTATGCTTGGCCTCGTCAAGAAACTGGCTGATCCCAGGAACCCGGTGCTTCATGATGTGTAAGTAAGCCAGAATCGCTTGAATCCGGTGGAGCCAATCGTAGGCAAATCCAATCCTCCGCGCCGCGTCATTTCTTTCGCCCCTGTTGCGATCGTTTTGACAAGGTAGGCTTTGAAAAAGGGATCCAGGATGCAGAGTATTGGTGTCCATCTCGGTTAGTTTTCGCGCAAGGGCGTCCCCGAGGAATGTGGCGGGCGAGCCTGCATCGCTCTCTTGGTCTTTCCCATTTGTTGCGCCGGGAGGGGCCAAGGATGCCGTCGTTGACGGGATGTCATGCAACAGCATCCCTGGTTTTCCTAGGCACACGGGCGCGGGCAAACTTGTGCTTTGCTTTGAATCCAAGTTGGTGATGCGCACGCTGCTGAGAACGCTCTGCTGATGAGTGCTAAATCGAAGGTCGCCTCTAATCTCTATTCTTGACCCGGGCGTAACAATCGCGGCGACCAAGTCCAGTTGAGTTGCGGAGGAACGAACTTCCCTCCCTTCTTCAAGGGTGAAGCCATTTACGCGGCCTAGCGCATCTCGCAAAAATCCGGATACCTTACCGTAGATGGATTGCATCCTGTCCCCCGACGCGTTCGCCCAAAGCCCTTTATGGCACTTTCCGCCACCATTGCCGATGCTTTGGCCGACAACGCATCGTTCAGTCACGCAAGAAACATGAAATACGCGGCACTCACTCCAAAAAGGAAAGTGAATCGGAAGATGCCGTAGGCAGAATTTCTGGACATGAACCCTGCTCCTTGGTTGCGATCTACCCTTCGCTTACAAGCTACAAAGTTGACCGACGTTGCTTACTGCAAGAGACTGGCCAAGTCTTTCGAAGCGCGGGGGACGGGAGAAGTCCTTCATTTTCTTTGGTTAACGAAGCAATAAGTAAAAACCGATTCCTCGCGCGTTTGAATTTGTGCATGAAGCGAACACGCTCTGTAAACAAAGCGAACAACGGCGCCGGTCAGTAATACTCAATCCACGCACTATGCGCCACACACCCTGAAGGAAATATACTCAGTTGCAGTCTTTATTTTCTTGGAGTTGCGAGCTCGGCTTACACGATCCCTCCTTCCGCTCGGACAAATTTCAGTGGATTGAACACGCAGCCAGCGATTGGACTCGTCCTTGCAATCAAGTTTGTGTAAACCAATCAGCATTTCAGCCATCACCCCAAGGAGGCAACTTGCGAATTGAAGAGCAAAACAACCCCAGTCCGGAGATACACCAACGGCCCATTCTCCCGATCGATATGGATGCCGCTGAGCTGGACGAACTCTTCGCATCCTGCATGCCGCGACTTCAAAGAACTGCCAGACAAATGCTTCGCAATCGCCAAGACTGCGAAGACGTGATGCAAGAGGGCCTGCTTCTTGCCTTCAGGAATCTCGGTCAATTCGAGGGCCGTTCGACGTTCGCCACCTGGCTGCACAGCATTGTCAGGAATTCCGCCCGGACCCATGTGAGAAGGACGAAATGCCGGCCGCAGTGCTCGCTCGAAGAAGAACTCTACGATGAAGGCGGGTCGACGTTCGAGCGGCATTTTGTGGATCCGGGACTTAGTCCGGAAGAGGAGTGTGCTCGCCAAGAACGGTCTCGTGTACTGCGGGAGGTTGTGCAAGAACTGCCTACGAGATACGGACGGGCGATGCAGCTTTGCGATGTCGAAGGCGTCGAACCAAAGGAGGCTACTCAAATCTTGGGTGTCAGCTCTTGCGCGCTTAAGACTTGCCTATTCCGTGCTCGCCGCCTCGCCGCCCGGCGAATACGCAGCAAGCATTGCCCTTCCCTTGATGCTGTGCCAAACAGCGAAAACTGCAGTCTGGAGCGAGTGCACGACTCTCCGGAGTCCTCAGCGCGGACTGCTCTCGACAATACGAAATCCTCAAATGGTACGGAGCGATATTCAATGCACGCGAGGGCGCGTAAAAAACTCGACGTTCTAGGAGGTTCTCATGCACCTAGGAGAAAAAGACCCTACTTTTGGAAACGCAATCTGCCGGCTTCCCATCATATTTCTCTTCGCAACACTCGCCGTCCCGCCTGCTAAGGCAGACAGCGGGACCATGGCCATTCCCGGTGGAACTATACTACCCGTTCGCTTGAACTCGACCATCTCGTCCGCTAGATGCAAACCAGGGCAAGTCATTACAGGCAGGATTATGCAGGATGTTCCTCTCTCGTCCGCTGCTACAATACGCGCGGGCAGCAAGGTCACCGGTCACATCGTCGATTTGATCCCAGCGACCAATGGCACTCAGGCTCGCGTCTCTTTCCAGTTCGACAAACTGGTGTTTTCGAATCAGACCGTCTCTATCCTCACAAATCTGCGGGCCATCGCTGGTTTCATGGAAGTGCGCGCCGCTCAGACACCTCCAACCGCTCCCGGAGAAGGCGACGACTTCTACGCGTTGACGACCGTGCAAGTAGGCGGCGACCTTGTTTACGGTGTAGGCGGACCGGTCACAACTGCGGAGAACTCAGATCAAGTTGTGGGAAAAGCAGGCGCCGACGGCGTCCTGGGCCAAATAAGAGCCAGGGAAGGTGCAAAGTGCCGAGGTGCCATCGACGGTAATGACAGTCCACAGGCTCTGTGGGTATTCGCCTCCGATGCCTGCGGAGTCTACGGCCTTCGACACATTTCCATTGCTCATGCTGGCCGGACCGACCCCACCGGAGTGATTGTCTTAACTTCTAACCGCGGCAAGCTCAGGATTCCAGGCGGAGCAGGCATGCTTTTACGTGTGACTGCCAAGCGGCCAACTTAGGCGCTTTTCGGTGATAGGGCAGATCGTCGTGATAAGTGTCGAACGTCCCGTGATTGCGAAAGCGAGATTTCAGTTGTCTCGTAATCGTGTGCGGGACCAGACGTAGAAGATTTCTCCTCTGCTGGTGAGCTGCAGCAGGCTCTCTTGTGCTCGGTCACAACTTGGACCCTCCATTTACAGAAATCAGGAGCGCCACGAAGGAGACGGAGGTGCCCGTGGCGGTTTTCACGATCTGGCCCCTTGCTGGGCTTTCAGCACTGCTCCATGAACCAGCTCCGCTGGCGGAAGACCGACTTGATGCGATCCAGGATACAGACGGCAACTCAGCGCAAAGCTCTGATCGTCCCGCGATTCTTCAGCGACGTCTCGTCCATTGATTCGAATCGTCGGAGAACCGGCAAAGCCGAGCTCGCTGGCCATTCCCTCGTCCCTGACGAGCACTTCATGGATCTTCGCCTCGACACCCTCGGCAGCTAAAATATCTCTGACCAGCTCCACTGCCGCCGGATGCGAGGGGCATTCCGCTACATACAGGACTTCAACTTTCATTCTCCCTTCTCCGGCTCCCGTGGACTTCTTTCTCTTAGAATCGGACAATGGGCAGGTCGCTTCCGCAGTTCTTTGTTGCAACTGCGTAGAGCCATGCGGAGTTCGCGCTGCAACTTTTGAAGGTCGGCGAGCTTCCGCTGGATGTCAGAGAGCTTTTCTTCCAATCGGCGGCGCACCGGCGCACAGGGCTGTACACGGCGTCGCCGCAGATTCAAGAGTCCGCGAATCTCGCTGAGTTTGAATCCCAGACCTTGTACTCGGCGGATGAAAGCCAGCGTTTCGACGTCATTTTCGCCATATTGACGGAAGTTGCCTTCTGTTCTGGGGGGCTGTGGCAGCAGCGCGTTGCGCTCGTAGAACCGAATCGCGTCAACGCTGAGCCCAATTTTTTTTGCGACGATGCCAATTTGCATTACTTTCGCTCCTCTCCTAGAAGCTACACCCTGGAGTATAGTCCAGAGTCAAGCGCATTCTGGAAGGCCGGAAGCACCATATCACCCGCAACCGTTTCTTAACCCGTGCGTCACAGCAATCGCCTCGAACTGCACCCTCTCCCCTCTCTCTTGATCAAGACCCCCTCTCAACGATGCGCAGCCGCGCCGCGTTCTATCTCTCCGTCTAAATCTGTCTCTTGAAACGCCTTGCCTGTTCGGCGGGGAGCTCTAGTTGTCGCGCACGAATGGCTGGCATATGGAATTCGCATTTCTAGGAGAAGACCAACCGCACCAGCCGTATCCCATGTGCGCCCGTTCAATTTGTCCCGGCGACATGCGGGCCTCTGCGGGTGGACCCGTGCATTATATTCACTTGCATTAAGCTAGAATATTAAGTATGGTTAAATTAGAAGAATAGCCCAAGTGAAAAGAACCAGACCCATGACAATGCCGTGCACGGTTATCTCGTCGCTCGTTCTTGCCGGATGGTTTCTTTTTCTCTTGCCTGAAGCAGCCCACTCTCAGGGTGAAACTACCAGCGCGATCGTCGGCCAAGTAAGCGATGCCAGCGGTGCGGCGGTGCCTAAAGCTACAGTGACGGTCACGAGTAAGGAGACTGGGCTGAGGCGCAGCGCGAGTACCGATGATTCGGGCCGGTTCAACTTTCCGCAGTTGAAGCCCGGCCCGTACTCGGTCAAGGTGGAAGCAGACGGCTTCGAAACGCAGCAGAATGGCGCGGTATCCTCTTCTCTGGGGCAGAAGCAAACTGTCGATTTCACACTCAAGATCGCCCAGTCACAGCAGGTCGTTGAGATAAGTAGCGAAGCTCCAATTCTCAACCCGGAGAATGCGAATACATCCACGACGCTCAATGCACGTGCACTCGAAGACCTTCCGAATCCGGGCGGCGACTTAACGTACCCGCTTCAATTTGCTGCGGGCGCGCTCATCAATACGGCGGGCAGCAGCAATGATTTCATTGGCGGCGCCAATGGGTTCGGCAACGTAGAGTTCAATGGCCTGCCTGCGGTCTCGAACGGTTACATCGTCGATGGACTGGAATCAAATGATCCGCTGACCAATCTGAACAGCGGACTCTCGAGCAACCTCGTCCTGGGGTTGAATTCAGTATCGGAAGTGGCCGTCAATACGCTCTCCTATGCGGTCGACCAGGGGCGGTACGGAGCATCCCAGGTCAACTACGTCACAAAGTCCGGTTCGAACCAGTTTCACGGGAACCTATATGAGTTGTGGAATGGCGCGAAGTTCAACGCAGCCGACTATTTCACGAATGCCGCAGGAAAGCACAAGCCGCGATCGACGGTAAACCACTTCGGGGGTAGTGTGGGCGGGCCGATTGTGCACGACAAGCTATTTTTCTTCTTCGATAGCGAGTGGGTTCGCATAGCGCTGCCCATCGTCACGGCCACAACTGTGCCAACTCCGGCATTTCAGAATTACGTGCTACAGCAACTCCCGCTGGGTCAAACAACCGGCTGCGCACCTCCACCCGGAGCGTGTTATTCAGCGGAGCCCGATTTGGTACCTTTTTATAAAAAGATGTTTTCATTGTATGGAAACACTAGCGGAGCGCCTCTGGAGGTACTCGGCTGCCCGTTCGATGTTGGTGGAGGTTCGCCCGCCATTGCAAATGACGGAAACGGCTGCGCGAATCGCCAAAGCGTCTCGCGATCAAGCGTGGATCACGAACAGGTCCAGACGGTGCGAATCGATTACAACAGCGACGAGAAAAACACCACTTGGTTTCGCTTTCAGGCCGATACCGGCTTACAAGTTGCCTTCACTGATCCGATTAATTCCGTGTTCGACTCGTTCTCTCCCCAACCGCTGTACTCCCTCGCAGCGGGATACACCCACGTCTTTTCGCAGAATTTGGTGAACTACTTCAACCCGGCATTTTCGTGGTACGAGAGCATATTCGGGCCTGTCGATTTTCAGAAGACGCTCTCCGCGTTTCCCATCGTGCTCGACGGCACGGGGCCGAATGAATTCACAACGGTGGGAGGGTTGGATAATACCTGGGTACAGGGACGACGCGCCTCCAGGCTCTTTATCAACGACAATCTCGCCTGGAGTCACGGCGCGCACGAACTCCGCTTCGGGACGAATACGCGAATCCTGCGGCTGAATGACTATGATTTTGGACAGGGAACGGTTCCGAAAGTGACTTACAACACCCTGCCACAATACATTTACGGAGTCGCATCGACGGCAACAACGACTTTCCCCACCTCCGCAAACGAACCCTTCAACTTCCTCAATCTCGATCTCTACGCACAGGACACTTGGAAGGTGACCAGGAAGCTGACGTGGACCTTCGGGATGCGGGATACATGGAATTCCAATCCGTTGAATCCGCATCAGAATATCGCTCGTCTGAAGGGCTCTTTTGATTCCGTCTCCCACGATGTGAACCAGCCTCTGAACGCCGCCATTCAGACCGGTCTCAGCAACGTGTTTTCCTCGACGCCCCTGGCGATCCTACAACCCAGAACAGCCATCGCCTGGCAGTTTGAACCCAAGACCGTGCTGCGCGCCGGCTTCGGAGTTTTCAGCGACCTATTGCCTGGCACCATCGCCGATACCATTGGCTTCAATCCGCCTTACAATAAAACCTTTGAGGGCGGCCTTCAGGGAACCGTGGGTGGCACAGCCATTGCTCCGGGAGCGCCTAACAGTGCGGTTGACGCAACCGTGGCCGCCAACCAGGCGTTTACTTTAGGGTTTTCGCAGGGCCAGCTCTCCTGCGCGTCTGCGCGAGCCAATCCTGCCAATTGCCTTCCTCCGGTAGCAATCACGGCGATGCCCGACGGAAAACTTCACGCGCCATATTTCATGGAGTGGAGCTTCGGTCTGGAACACCAGTTAGGAGATACAGGAAACATCCGTGCCCAATATGTCGGCACTCACGCGGTGAACCAGCCCTATCTTACGGAGGTCAACGGTTATCAGACGGTATGCGATGGATGTTTCGCGCCGTTTCCCTACGGACAATCTCCTGATCCGCGATTTGGGACAGTGACGCAATTTTCTACCGGAGCAAACAGTCACTACCACGGATTACAAATGACCGCGATGAAGCGTTTTGGAAACGGCTTGATGGGACAACTGAACTACACCTGGAGCCGTTGCATGGACACCATCTCTAACGGCGGATTCCTGTCGTTCTCGGCAAACGGAATCCTCTCCCCCCTCCCAGGAAACTTGGCGCGGGACTACGGTCCTTGCGACTACGACATCCGGCACAATTTCAACGCTCAATATGTCTATCAATTGCCGTTGAAGGTCCGAAACCGGCCTCTTGGCTACGCGCTGAACGGCTGGCAAGTGTCGGGTACTGTCTTTTGGCACAGCGGGATTCCGTTCTCCGTCCTGAGCACGTCGTACTCAGCTGGAAATGGTATTGTGAATGGCAGTGGGCCGCAATTCGCGAGCGTGGTTCCCGGCGTACCGCTCTATGAACACAATCCCATTCCCGGTGTCACACAACCAGGCACGGTTCAGTGGCTCAACCCAAATGCTTTTGTCTCGACCGTGGACCCGAGTACCGGCGCATGCTTCGGAGGCGACAGCCCGAAGAATTGTCAGTTCGGGAACCTCGGACGTAACGCGCTCCGCGGCCCCACTTTCACATGGAGTGACTTCTACCTCACGAAGTGGTTTCCATTGACCGAGCGCGTGAAGATGCGCTTCGACGTCCAGTTCTTCAATGTATTCAACCATGCAAATTTCGCGCTTCCGAGCATGGTGCTGGCGGGCATTCCAGGAAATCCTGCTACCCAGAGTGGATTTGGCGCGATTACTTCCACGACCTCTCCGCCGACCGGTTTACTCGGCGTCGGTTTGGGCGGTGACAGCACGCCCCGCATGATCGCGTTTCAATTGCGGCTGGAGTTCTAGACCGGCTATCGTGGAGAGCGACACGATCGGCTTTGCTCATTCTCCGGCCGAGAGCTTGCGGCATTCTCAGAGCGGCAACGAGAGCAGGCGCACATCGGCCTTCCCCAGCAACTGGCTCCGAACCGCTACCAGGCACCCGGCGTGGTGGCTGCTTTCGTCGTCGGTAACACTCACCTTGACATTCTACTAGAGACGAGATAGTGTCACCTAGAATGTCTACTAAAGAAGAGCGCGAGCGCGTAGAGCTGCTGCAAGGGACGCTGGACCTGCTGATTCTCCGCACGCTGCTGTTAGGGCCGAGGCACGGCCATGCTATCGCCAAGGCTATTGAATTCAACTCCGAAGAGGTGTTGCAGGTTGAGCAGGGGTCGTTGTATCCAGCGTTGCACCGGCTCATCAAGCGCGGATGGATTTCGGTGGAGGACGGAACTTCGGAGAACAATCGCCGGGCCAAGTTTTACCGGTTGACGGCCAAAGGGCGGCGGCGATTGGAACTCGAGACGCGCAAGTGGGACAAGATGGCGGGAGCGATCGCTAGGATTCTCCGGCTAGCAGAGTAGGAGAGCGAACCATGTGGCGCACCAAGCGCATGTTGGAGGAGCTCGACAAAGACATTCGGGACCACATCGAGACAGAGACGCAAGACAACATCGATCGCGGCATGTCACCGGAAGAAGCGCGCTACGCAGCGATGCGCAAGTTCGGCAACCTGACCCGCGTCAAGGAAGACACCCGCGAGGTCTGGAGCATTGTGTGGCTTGAGCAGCTATTCGAGGACGTCCGTTTCGGCCTGCGGATGCTGCGCAAGAGTCCCGGCTGCACCGCCGTTGCCGTCTTCACGCTCGCGCTAGGCATAGGTGCGAACACCTATATTTTCAGCGTCGTGGACGCCCTGCTGTTTCGGCCCCTGGAGTTCCCCGATCCCATCAGACTCGTCGCGCTTTGGGAGCGCGTGCCCAGTGCCGGCGTCGACCGAAACGAGGTCGCTCCGGCAAATTTCCTCGATTGGAAGCGGCAAAACCACGTCTTCGATCAGATCGCAGTATATAGTTGGTGGAACGCCAACTTAGGCGGCGTCGAGCAACCCGAACACCTCCACGGATTTCTGGTGACTCCGGACTACTTCGCGACGGTCGAAGCGCAGCCGATGCTGGGCCGCACCTTTCTGCCGGAGGAAGGCACGCCGGGGAAGGACCTTGTCGCCGTGCTGAGTTATGAGCTTTGGCGCGACCACTTCGCCGCCGATCCTTCCATCGTTGGCAAGCCCATCTTGCTCAACGGAATCAAATACACGGTTGTCGGCGTGATGGGCGCAAACTTTAACTACCCGTCCGGGGCCCAGGTTTGGGCTGTACTGGCCTTCTCGCCGGAGCCGCAAGCGAACCGCGGGTCTCATTATCTGCACGGCGTCGCGCATTTGGCTGCGGGAGTCCGTGCCGAACAGGCCCAGGCGGAAATGAGCGCAATCGCCTCGCGGCTCACGCAACAGTATCCAGAAACCAATACGGGACGCGATATCAATGTGATGCCGCTGATGGAAAGCGAAGTGGGCGAGGCACGGGCGCCGCTGATTATCATGCTGACGGCGGTCGGTTTGGTTCTATTGATCGCCTGCGCCAATATTTCCAACCTATTGCTGGCGCGCGCGGTCAGCCGCCAGCGCGAAACAGCGATTCGCGCTGCCTTAGGCGCTACGCGTCTGCGCCTGATCCGGCAATCGCTGGTGGAAAGCATGCTCTTGGGATTGCTGGGCGGAGGCTTGGGTATCTTGCTCGCATTTTTGTTCCTGGAAGCCCGAGTCTTCCGGATCCCGCCCGAATTTGCGCGCATGATTCCGGGATGGGGCAAGATCGCCATCAATGCTCCCGTGCTGCTGTTCACCTCGGTTGTCTCTATCGGTACCGGGCTGATCTTCGGACTGCTGCCTGCCGTGGGAGCCTCCCGGCCGAATGTGAACGATACGCTAAAAGAGGGTGCGCCATCCGCGGGTAGGGGGCCCCGCCGGGGCCTCTTGAGCAATGTTTTGATCGTTGCGGAAGTCGCGCTCTCCCTGGCGCTGCTCGCCACCGCAGGCCTCATGATGAAAAGCTTCGTCCGCCTCGAACGCGTCTCTCCCGGATTCAACCCCGACCGGGTACTCACTATGTTTGTTGCCCTGCCAGGCGCGAAATACACCTCCGAACGACAGGCCGCGAATTTCTACGAACAACTCCTCGAGCGCGTTCAGAATCTCCCCGGCGTCGAAAGCACCGCCGCCGTAAACATGATCCCTCTGGGCAAGAGGAATACCACCTTGTCTATCCGGATCGAAGGCAGACCCGAGCCAAAGCCGGGAGAAGAACCAGGTGCAAATTTCCGCTGCGTCAGCAATTCCTACTTCCGGACGATGCAGATACCCATTCTTCGGGGTCGCGAGTTCGCCAGCCAGGATTCTGCCAGCGGCCAGCCGGTCGTGGCCGTCAACCAAGCCCTTGCGGCGCGCTTTTGGCCCGGCGAAGACCCCATCGGAAAGCGCATCCGATTCAGCGGCCCGCTAGACAGCCAGCCATGGCGAACCGTGGTAGCCGTCGTCGGCAATATACGAAACCAGTTGGATCTGCCCGCACCCGACGAGATGTATTTCCCCCTCCGCCAGCAGACCAGGAACACCATGGCCCTGGTTGTCCGCACGACCACCGATCCACGGAGCCTGACAGAGAGCGTTCGCGCGCAAGTTGCTGCCCTGGACCGCGATCTGCCGGTCTTCGACGCCATGACCATGGAGGATTGGCGCTCGCTCTCCGTCACCCCCCAAAAGATTGGCGGCACCGTAATGGCCGCGTTTTCGGGATTCGCGCTTGTGCTGGCCGCGATGGGTCTGTTCGGTGTAATTGCCTACGCCGTCAGCGAACGCACTCACGAAATCGGCATCCGCATGGCTCTTGGAGCTGGCCGCGGAGAAATCTTTCGTCTGGTCGTTGGGCAGGGAATGCTGCTCGCACTAGTCGGTTTGCTGCTGGGACTGCCGCTCGCTCTGGGAATGGGCCGCGCGGTGGCGGGCCTGCTCTATGGCGTCGCGCCCAACGATTTCACGACGTTTGCCGGAGTCGCTGGAATACTTGCCGCCGTTGCGCTCGCCGCTTGCTATATCCCCGCCCGCCGCGCGATGGGCGTCGACCCAATCGTCGCGCTGAGACACGAATAGGGTAGCGTCTTAACGGCGTGGTTGACGAGTCGCAGACAATACTTTCAAATTCGTGTTGGCCGTTGGCAATAGAGCCGTAAGGAATAAGTGTTGGGGGCAGACTGGGCCCCCAAGGGCAAACGCGGAAGCCAGCGAGTTGCCGCCCGACGCGAGCTCTCGGGGTGCCAGAAGATGGTTAGCACGCCAGCTCGTCCGCGCGTACCCGATTCCGCACCTCGTGCTACATTTGGACTCTGCGGATCAACACCACGTCGCTGGTCTGGGAACCGCGCGCTAGCGCGAGTTGCTGCCCACCTTTCGCCCAGCAAAAGTTGAAGATTTGGCCGGCGGTAAAATCTGTAACTTGTCTCTGAGGGCCAGCGTCGAGGGGTTGCGCCCAGATGTTGGAGACACCTTGCTGGTCCCGAAGGAAAGTCAGATCGCGCCCGTCTTGCGTCCAACGAATAATGGGATAACCCCCAAGAATCGCACCCGGATAGTCGAAGGTCCGCACAGGTTTGCCTCCCGAGAAGGGAATCAGACCAATTCTGTTGGCCCCCGGGCGCGTGTACTCGTTGAAGGCAATCCACTTCCCATCCGGCGAAACAACTGGATACGTGGAAGCGTAGTCGGTAAGTTGTTCCGGGGTCCCGCCACGCAAGGGAACTCTCCACAGCGTATAGTCTCCACCGCGCGAGGAGTTGAAAACTACCCACTTCCCGTCTGGCGAACAAGAGGGAGCGCCGTTGGTGCCTTCCCGCGTGAGCTGCTTTCGGTTACCCCCGTCCTGGTCGATGCTCCAAATGTCTGCCGAGCCGATGGCCCCGGACGCGAATACGATACTTCCGTCTGGGCAAGACGAGGGAGTAGAGAAGAACTGTAAGTCGGCATTCGAGGTCAATTGCCGAGGGTGACTGCCGTCGGCGTCGACCACCCACAATTCACGCTCGCCGCTCGCCAGCGAGGCGTATGCAATGCGGCCCTCCTCGGTCCAGACAAGACCGAACATCCCATCTTGCGTTGCCGCACCGAAACTGATCTGCTTTCCTGGGTTTGGCGATTCCCGGGAATTAAGCCAGAGATTCGAGCGGACCTCTCGTAGCACGCTTACCAAGGCGCTCGAGTCTGCTGTCACATCCAGACCAACGTAATCATTTAAATCGTTGGTAATTCTTCGCGCTTGGCCTTCGGGATAGGAGAGTTCCCAGAGCTGAACCGGCCTGCTCGGCGACTCCTGAGCCCCCAAAACGAACCCGCTCGAATCTGCTAGCCAGGCTACTCGCAAAATGTGCCGCCACCCTTTGGAGCCGATCCGTTTTACTGAACCGTTGGCGACCTGAACAGTCATGACGTAACACTCGCCACCGGAATAGGCGCCGATCGCAATGGTCTTGCCGTCCGGCGACCAGGACATGCCGGAGTCGACAAATATGTCGGGGATCTTGCGCGCCGAGAGTTGCCGCTCTCCGGTTCCGTCGGCCCCTGCCACCATCACGGCCGTCTCTGCCCCAGGGTTTTCGCGTGCAAAGGCCACCCGCTTGCCTTCGGGAGAGAAAGCCACCGGAGAGTCGACGCGCTCCAACAACTTTCGCGATTCGCCCCCTAGCGTCGGTATTTGATAGAGCGTACCTGCCGCATTGCCGCTCGGGCTGCGGACGTAGTAGACGTAGTTTCCATCCGGTGAAAAGGTGAGTCCACCGTAATATCCCTCGCTCGGCGGGATAATCTGAATATCGCTGCGGGTGGCCGTCTGGCGTACCCAAAGGCCGCGCTTTCCCGTTTCTCCGGTGACGTACACTACATACTTGCCATCTGGTGAGATGGCAACCGCACGAGCGCTACCAGCGGTAGTGAGACGCTCGATCGTCATGGTTTGGAAAGCCGCTGGTATCTTCTTTCGGCCCATGAGCCTGAAAATGCCGGCACCGATCAAGGCCAGCGCAACAATTACGCCGAACGAAAGAATCAGCACTGTCGCAATTCGCCACCGCTTTTGCAGAGGCACAACCCGGCCGCTTACCCGCTGTGCGCTGCCGCTGTCTCCCGCAACGGACTTTCCCGATTCTGTTTCGCGCCGCAAGCGCTTCAGGTCGGCGCGCATCTCGGCCGCCGATTGGTAGCGCATCTCTCGATCTTTTTCGAGGGCCTTGCTGATGATCTCCTCAAGCTTCGCCGGTATATCCGGGTTGAGCCGTACCGGCGGCACCGGCGCCCGCTCCAAGATGGCGTGGAAGATCATTCCCGTCGTATCACCAAGAAACGGCAGCTGTCCTGTTGCCATCTGATATAAACCTGCCCCGAACGAAAACAAGTCCGACCGGGCATCCAATGCCTTCCCCCTCACCTGCTCGGGCGACATATAGGACACGGTTCCGACAGTGAAACCGGGGCTGGTGAGATGCTCCTCCACGTCGAGCGTCGCTACCGTCGCTTCAGTTCCGGAAACCGGCTTGGAAACCTTTACCA
>Ga0210398_10004252_pt1 | contig 13479 bp, 11 predicted proteins | sample IncBWC4OmetaG_FD_161047 | JGI IMG/M metagenome (GOLD analysis project Ga0210398, IMG submission 161047) | Forest soil microbial communities from Barre Woods Harvard Forest LTER site, Petersham, Massachusetts, United States - Inc-BW-C-4-O | ecosystem: Environmental > Terrestrial > Soil >... | reverse complement strand
AGCAGCTTCCAGTCTTCACTCGCATGATGCTTGAGGGTGCGGAGACAAAATGACCGCCGCCCGACCTGAAAAACACTTACCTTGGAGCGCGCAGCCTCACGTTGCAGGCCGCGCGCGACCGAGCGCTGAGAAGTTACCTGCTTTCGTTTCCCTCGATTTAGCGAACAAATCTAGGCTGGTTAATATTTATCATGACACCCCGGTTTCGCCATTGCGTCGAGTGTCCGAAGTGCCTCACTAGATGGCTATGACAATCTCTTCGGGCGGACCAGAACTTCGCACGTTCGCGTTAAAGACTTGCCGATACCAGGTTGTTCAGTTCTTCAACCCGATCCAGCGGAGACAGTATTGAATGAGTTTGATTGAGAATTTCAAGATCTCCATCTTCTTCGTAGCCGTCCTACTAGCACCGAATAACCTGCCAAGTCATGCCCACGCGGCAGAACCCGTCGATCCACCTCATTGCGCCGCTCCCACGTATCGGCAGTTCGACTTCTGGGCGGGAGATTGGGATGTGTTTGATGTGGGCAGCCCGATCCAGGTCGCCCACGCCAAAGTCGACGTCATTCTCGATGGCTGCGTCCTGCGGGAAGATTACCAAGGCACAGATGGACACAAAGGTCAGAGTTTCACTATCTACGATACCGCAAGAAATGTCTGGCACCAGACCTGGGTGACCAATCGCGGCGAGTTGCTTCAGATCGAAGGAAAATTGGACGCCGGCGAGATGATTTTGAGTGGCGAAGATCACACAAAACACACTCTCGTTCGCGGCTGGTGGAAGCCTGTGAACGGAGAAGTTCACGAGACCGCTGCCACATCAAGGGATAACGGGAAAACTTGGAATCCATGGTTCGATCTGGTCTTCCGCCCCACAACGATCGCAATGAGCGCAACGCCCGTTGCCGACGATAAAAAGATTATCGCTGCCCTCGACACTCATTATCAGTTGGCCGTCAAAGAAAATGATGCTGCCACAATGGACCGCGTTCTCCCCGACGGTTTTATTTTGGTCACCGGCTCTGGCAAAACGTACAGCAAAGCCGACTTGCTTGCGGAAGCGCGTGGTGGACGTGTCCATTACGAACGCCAGGATGATACCAATCAGACAGTTCGTATTTGGGATGATACCGCCGTGATTACTGCCCTGTTAACGGAGAAAGGAATAGACAACGGAAAGCCGTTCGACAAAACGGTCTGGTTCAGCGATACCTACCTGCGAACCTCGGAAGGCTGGCACTACGTGTTTGGCCAATCCTCATCGCCGGTGTTCAAAGCTTCTCACCGATAGATAGCACACGAACCGACCGAAACGAAGAATGCGACAGAAACGGGGTGTGCGACACAAAAGTGAGAGATCCGGGATTTGCTTTTTTGGGGGCATGTAACCGAGCGTATGTGATACGCTCGGCATATAGGAGGGATCTATCATGTCCCATATGCCTGATGTCCCCGACGCTGTCGCCGCCTTGGAGAGCCAGAAAGCGGCCTTGCTGCGGAAGATCTCCCAGCTGGACGACTTCCGGGCCGGTTCCGTCACCACGACTACGGGGCGCTGTGGCAACCCCCGTTGCCATTGCCATCGCCCCCAAGATCCCGGGCACGGACCTAATTTTCGCCTGACTTACAAAGACAAGGGCAAGACGGTGACCGAGTCCTTTGCCTCTCCGGAGGCACGCCGCAAAACCGAGCGCGAGATTGAGGAATATCGCCGCTGGCAACAGTTGAGCCGGGAATTTGTAGAGGTGAATGCCAGTCTATGCCGGCTGCGGCCGAGCGCCGAGCAAGAGCTGACGGCAGCGAAAAAAAAACTGCAGAAATCATCCGGCAGGAAATCAGCCGGGAAGTAGAGCATCTGCTGCAGCTGCTTTTTTCGGAACAGCGCAATCGGGATGGCCTGGATTTAGAAGCGGTGGAGATGGCGATTCGTTCCGCCATGCACCGAGCGGGAGCCTCCACCTTAAGCCAACTGCTCCAGTTTGAGGCTCCGGGGCCGGAGCAGCGGCAACTCCCCTGCTCCTGCGGCCATACCGCCCGCTATGTGGAGTTACGTTCGAAACCGGTGCTGACCGCCGTCGGAAATGCCGAATGCGTGCGCCCTTACTACCTGTGTGAGCATTGCCATTGCGGTCAGTTTCCGGTCGACGTCGATCTCGACATAGAGAACACGGAACTCTCGCCCGGGGTGCGCCGCATGTTGGCTGCGGTCGGCCATGAAGCTCCTTTCGAGCAGGGTCGTGAGCAGATGGAGTTGCTGGCGGGATTATCGGTTACCACCAAAGCGGTGGAGCGTACGGCGGAAGCCATTGGAGAAGATATCGAAGTTGGCCAGCAGCGCGAGCTTAAGCGTGCCCTGCAGCTGGAGTTGCCGATCCCGATCGGGCCACGCATTCCCATTCTGTATGTGGAGATGGATGGCACCGGCATTCCCGTAGTGCGCAAGGAAAGTGAAGGCCGTGTGGGCAAACGGGATGGCCAACCGGCCCACACCCGCGAGGCCAAACTGGGGTGTGTATTCACGCAGACCACCGTTGATGAAGAAGGCTATCCCCAACGGGACGAAGCCTCGACCAGCTATGTGGGTGCGATCGAGAGCTGTGAGGAATTCGGCCGCCGTCTCTATACCGAAGCTTGGCAGCGGGGTTGGGCGCGAGCGGACAAGAAAGTAGTGTTGGGGGATGGGGCGGAATGGATTTGGAATCAGGCGAATCTACACTTTCCTGATGCCACCCAAATCGTCGATCTCTATCATGCTCGCGAGCATCTGTGGAGCTTGGGCGCCAAACTCTATCCTAACGATTCGCCTGCCCAGAAACGTTGGGTGATGGTGAGGAAAGACAAGCTGGACGAGGGAAAGATCGAACGTTTAATAGCTTTGCTGCGTTCGCAGGCAGCTTCTCGTCCCGAGTTGGCCGAGGACTTCCGCACTGAAGCCAACTACTTCGAAGACAATAAAGAACGGATGCGCTATCCCACGTTTCGCAAGCTGGGATTTTTCGTGGGCTCCGGCGTCATTGAAGCTGGGTGCAAAACCGTGTTGGGTCGGCTCAAACGCTCAGGTATGTTTTGGACCGTGCGTGGAGCCAATGCCATCATTGCCCTCCGCTGCTGTAAGCTCAGCGGCAGATTCGAGGACTATTGGGAGGCCAGACGGGCCTAACCCTCACTTTAAAGTCGCGCACCCACAGAAACGACCGTGGTTTAATGGCTGCTGTTTGTGGCGGGCGGCGAGCGATTCTTCTTATAATCCGAGCATGCTCTCTTCGGCTGCCGGTTCCGACACAACGCCTAAAGCATATTTTGGAGTTCTGCTGCGCCAGTGGCAAAAACACACTCCGCTGGGCGTTGATGGGGAGCCGACCCGACCCAATAAACCTCGCCGATGAGCGAGAGCAGGCTTCTGTTGAGTTGATTCGCCTGGAGGTGAGGGCACAATTACGAGGCATGGTGGTGGCCCAAATGTAACGCAACGGCCAGGCGTCTTGTCGGGGGCACCATCAAAATAAAACGTCGAAGTCGAGCACAACTCGCCGATCGTTATTCCCGAAGAAGGTGCCGTACTGCGGATCGGCAATGTTCGAGTGCACCTCAAGCGGATTGAAGTGGTTGGTCAGATTACGGATTGAACCCGAGAAGCGCACTGCGTGTTTCGAGTCCACCTGGATATCTTTCGCAACTCGCAGGTCACGGGAGAAGTATCTGGGGAAACGATATTGCGGGCCGAAGGATGCAGCTACGTACTGTTGGAACACGTCGGTCGGCTGGTAGGGAAAACCGTTGCGAAACTCCACATGCGGCGTCACCATGATCTTCTTTGGAAAAGCGTAGGAGCCCCAAAGAAGAAACCGATTGGGAATCTCACTGGGTAAGCTTGTTATCAGACCGTTTCGCACGACAGGAAAGGGATAGTTCCCCAGGTAAGAGTTGGCGTCGCTGATATCGCCATAGGCATATTGCCGAACGTAGGAAAAGAAAAACTGGCGATTGGAAGCCGCTCCGACTCGGGCCGTAAACTCGGCTTGTCGCGTGTGTGCCGATCCGGAGTCGCCGAGCACAAACGCATTCTGGTTCTGAACAACTTCCGGCTGGAGCATGACCACATTCTGTTCACGGCTCTGCAGGTACTTCACGCGAAGCAGCAAGAAGCGATCCATGGTGCGTTCGAAGGAGACGTTCCACGCCACGCTGTAGGGGGCAAAATTGCCGTTCTTCTGCGCACTATCGATAAAAGGAAAGTTCGACTGCGCCGCCTGCGCGGTTAGGTTGATGTATTGCACCGGCGGCCCCACCGGGACCCCCAGCAAGTTGTAGGTCGTGATCGTCTGCTCGGGATAACCGCTGAACGCATAAACATCAAGCGGGACGGAATCGTAAAAGACGCCGATGCCGCCGCGAACCACCGTTTTCCCCACGTCAGGGGTCCACTCGAAACCCGTGCGTGGGGCCGCGCGGCTGGTGTAAGTAATTGTCTGCGCTTCGAGACGCAAACCGGCGTCAATCGCCAGATGAGAATTGAGCACCCAGTGGTCCTGGGCAAACACCGCGGGCTCCAAGTCGGTCAGATCGTGCTCGACTCCCCTTGCCGCCTGATTCCGTTCTTTCATTAAGTGCTGGACGACAGCAGCCAAGTTAGCCATGGAATCCCCTAGGCCGCCGAGACTCCCACGCAAACGCAAACTGGTGACGAGGAAGCGGATGTGTAAAATTGGGCAACGTGCCCTATCATGAATAAGACAGCCGCGCGCGGGCGTGGCGGAATGGCATACGCAGCGGACTTAAGGAAAACTTGAGTGCTCGTCTGGGAAACCGGCGATGCAGAACTGCTCAAATTCGGGGAAACCTCAAATGGCAATCCCGAGCCAAGCCCGGAGAGACAACAGCCGGGAAGGTGTAGAGACTAGACGGGCAGCACCTAAGCTTCGGAGTTTTCCGGAGGAGGGTGAAGGGATAGTCCAGACCGCAAACCGGCGTGAGCTCCAAGGGATGTCACGTTCGGGCGGCGAAAGCCGTAGACGGTATGAAAATCCGCAGGGCTTAAACGGCCCATGAGGGTTCAAGTCCCTCCGCCCGCACCACGTTTTGCGCTGGCAGTAGCGTCCGTGGGCGCTCGCCCTGCGTGCACTCGCTCGCTTGGGATGTCCAGCGTCATTCGATGTTGTCGCTCTTAGCGAGGCTGTGTTGCCCACAGAATAAATGGGGGTAAGCGCATCAAATTCGTCGAAGCGCGGGTTAAGTCCGATGTAGAATAAAACAACCACTTCCTCTGCAGGGTCATCCCATGCTGTTGCAGTTCTCCGTGTTACCGCCTTTGAGCGAATCCCCACTGGAGGTGTCTGATGTCTGTCCAAACAGCCAATCTTTTTCGATCGATCTCGAACGCCGCGTGGTCCATCGGTAGAAACATCAATTCACTCATGCCGCTCGGCAAATTGCCTCAACCGTCTTGGGCACCGAGTGCGCTGCCCAGAAGTTGGGAGCGGGTCGCAATGACGACCGGTGTTCCAAGGCGAACACTATCGCTCTGTCCCGATTGCAATCGTGAAGCAGTAGACGGTGTGATCAGAGGTGAGGAGAGTCTAGCCGACTTCAGGGATCGTCCCGGAATCATCGAGGCCGAGATCCTGGAGGAAGCAGGGCGCATTCTCATGCGGAAGGCCTGTGAGAAGCACGGTCCTTTTGAAGACGTTCTTTCGAATCATTCGGCTTTTTTCAAGCGGATGGAGACCCTAGGCTTTGGCAAGGACTTCAATTGTGCGGGCGACGAACTAGTTCACAATCACGGTGCAAACAGTATCAGGACGGGACGCGGTACTTACTTAATCGTCGACCTCACCAACCGCTGCAACATGTTCTGTTCGCCCTGCTACATGGACGCCAACGCCGCTGGCTACGTCCACGAACTAGATATGAAGGATGTGACCGCTGTGTTTGAAAGAGCAAAGTCTTTCAAACCGCAACGAGAAATTAACGTCCTGTTCTCCGGCGGCGAAGCAACGCTTTCACCAATATTCCTGGACGCAATCCAGCACGCTAAGAGCGTCGGCTTTCATCGGCTTCATGTCGCGACGAATGGAATTCGCTTTGCTAAAGAGAAAGAGTTTGTCGCTCGGGCGAGGGCAGCCGGGCTTCACGGCGTTTATCTGCAATTCGACGGGGTCACCGAAGAAAAGAATAGTCACCGCGGAATCGACAACTATACGGAAGTCAAACGCCGCGCTCTGGACAACATCGCCGCGGCCGGCATGAAAACGACGCTTCAGGTAACTGTGGTGAACGGATTGAATAATGATGGGGTCGGCGACATCATTCGATTCGTTGCAGATCACATCGAGAGGATTCATGGGATTATCTTTCAGCCAGTGATGTTCTGCGGTCGAGATGAAGACATTTCCGCTGATGAGCGCTACGCGAAGCGGTATCCGGTTTCTCAGATCGCATACGATTTGCAGGCTCAAACTTCATTCGGCTGGGAGCCGATGCGCGACTGGTTCCCCGTCTCTGCCTATGGAGCATTCGCCCACTTGTGCGACGTCCTCCACCCGAATGCTGAGCTGGGAAGTCTGTTCAACGATATACATCCCGACCATGGGATGTTCTCCCCGATTCTCGTCAACGCTCATACAAAGGAGATCGTGCCAGTTGCCAGGTTCTTCGACGTGGAGCAGTTCGTCCGTGACATCGTCGAGATCGCTGACTCTGGCAGAAAGTCGGCGATTATCAAATCGATGGTCCTCCTTTCCTTGGTACGCAACTTCGATTCTGATAATGCGCCTCCAGATTTCGGTATCGACCAGCTTCGGGGTTTGTTGGCGGACTGCGTTTACCGGGTTGCGGGCAGCGGACCGAACTGGTCCGAGCAGGCGTACGGTTACAACGGCGTATGGAAACTTGTGATGGTCAGCCCTATGGTTTTCCAAGACCTCGCCAACTACGACCTGGCGACGATTTCCCACTCCACGACCCCAATGGCGACCCAGGAAGGTGAAATCAATTTTTGCGCCTACAACGGAGGCCGCTGGCGGAAGATCGTGGAGCACCTCCACCAGACGGCGAGATTGGCCGACTGGAATAGGTCGCACGGCCGCCATCCGATTTACGCCAAGGGCAAAGAAGTGTCTTTGGGCGCAGAAAACGGTGGGAAGGCTGGACTGGTCCAGATTGAGAGGCAACAAACGCGAGCTTAATCTGCGGAGGCCTTGCCCGCAGAGGATTGCATGACGCAAGAGGCAGATATGGGCGGAATACACAGAACTCGGCTAGCGGCGTCGAAAGCCCATCAAAATGTTGTGAAGGAAGCCAAGCGAGCTGCCCACACAATGGGCCGGGAGATTTCCCGCGACCTTCTGTCACCCACGTTAGTCGGGGCTCAGCCTCTCTTTTTTCCTATATGGCCTATCTTCGAGGCTGCTTTCGGCTACCAGGGAGACCTACGGTTCCTACAGTTTTGGTATACGGTAGCTTCGCCTCAATTTGGCTACAGCGACGGCGGCGACGATTTGCCTTCCGATCAGCGCCTGTGGTCTTGGTTTCTCAACCACCCAGTCATCTCCTCATACTTGCCGGAGAACCGATATCCCACCCTCTATGGGAAGTTCCCGTCCGGACCCGGAAGCGCTGCGCTTGAGGAGATGATGGGGAGAGGCGTAGACCTTCCGAACTGCCATTGCCTGCTGCTGGATAGACGAGATCACCGGGCGTACATTTCCCAGCAGGACGAGACCATGATGCTGTTTGCCCTGGCGGAGCCCGCGGAGGGTGACGACCACAACGTGTTTGTGGATGGACTACTGATGAGTCCAGGCAGCGAGAACTACAAGTTTCCCTCAGCTCCAGAGCTGCTGACCGAGTTTCGCCGGTTCCTGGATAGCCAGGTTCCGAGGGAACAGTGTGCCTGATTGTTGTTGGGTGGACGCCGATACTGGTCAGGTTAAGATTGGGTTTTGAGAACGCTGCTTCCCAGCGGCTGAAGAACTATTTGAAAACGCAAGAGATTGCGTCGTGGTGACGTTGAGGAACACTAGTCCATGGTCAAGCCGAATCTCCGCACCAAGTCCATAGGAACAAAGGTCAGCGAAGAGGAATTCGCCCGGCTGGAGCAGGCAGCTCGGAAGGCCTCGAAGACGCTGGGCGAATGGTGCCGGGAGGTGATGCTGGCCAGTGCGAACGGCCAGTCGGAGAAGGTGAACGGAACCGGGCGCGAAGCCCATGCGGTTATGGCTGAGGTGGTGGCGCTTCGAGCGATCCTCCTGAATGTACTTTTCAAGCAAGCGAAGGGCGAACCACTGACAGCCGAGGAGATGCAACGGCTGATCGACCGGGCTGACTCGGACAAGCTGAAAAAGGCACGAGAAAGGCTGGACCAAGCATCAGTTTCCAAAGCGAGTTGAGATGACCCACATTTTCTTTCGGAGTGTCTTTAATAGTCCAGTCGGTCCGCGCGGCGAACTACGGAAGGCTTCCAGGACTGGGGGTGAAAAGTGAATCGGTTATTGGGTCGACGGGAATCGCTGGGCCTGTCGAAAAATTGGGTGTGGTCGACTCTTGTGGCTTTAGTCCTTGCTTTTGTAGCTGGGATAGGAGTTTTCACGTACCAAAACGTCGAGGTCTGGACGCCGTTGCAGCAGTGGTACTGGGTTCAATATTCGAGCACAAAGAATTTTCCCAGTCCGGATGGCACCTACCAAGTGCTCTCGAAATTGGACCGACAGGGGCAACACAGCATGGCCACCGACGCCGACGTGATGCCCGCCCCCTTGCAAGTATGGCCCTCCTTTGCGCTCACGGCGAAGGCGCGGCAGGCGGGAGCGGTTGCTCTGAAGGTGGACACGGTGCATTACACAAGCGCGCAAATGAACCGGATGCTTGCAGAGCAGATTTACCTGGGGCAGACGCCAGGCGATCTGCTACGACCTGCCCGGGTCGGGGCATTGGGAGTTTTTGTGCTCGGGCTCTTACTCGCATTCTCATGGAAGCGGGCACGGCGCCACATCGGAGAAGATGGACGCAGGCTCAAGGGCCCTGAGATGGTGACCGTCAGGAAATTCAATCAATGGAGTGGAGCGGATGGAATCAGCTTCCTGACCACTAAGGGACGAGAATCGCTCTCGATTCCACGATCGTTAGAAAGTAGCCACATGATGATGATGGGAGACTCGGGTGCCGGCAAGAGCGTCTTACAGCGGCAGGTGCTGACCCAGATCGCCGAGCGGGGCGAAACGGCTATCGTGTACGATCCTGCGCTCGAACACACGCCGCAATTTTTCAATCCTGCCCGCGGCGATCTTATCCTGAATCCCCTGGACGCGCGCTGTCCTTATTGGTCGCCATCCGATGAAGTGATGCATGATGCGGAAGCGCTGACCCTGGCCACATCTTTGTTCCCCTACAAGCCGCACGAAAACACATTCTTCGTCGAAGCTCCGCGAAAGGTGTTCGCGCACCTGCTCACATTGAAACCGACACCCGAGGAACTGGTCAGATGGATGAGTCACGAGGAAGAACTAGATCGTCTCTTAAAAGGCACCGAACTGACGGCATTCATCTATCGCGGCGCTGGCCCACAACGCGGTGGTGTATTGGGTGCGCTCAACATGGTTGCTGACAGTTTGAAGCTCTTGCCAAAGGAGAGTGAGACCAAGCAAAGATGGACAACCGAAGAATGGGCACGACAGCATAGTGGCTGGATATTCCTGACCTCGACTCCTCGATTCCGCGATCGGCTATTGCCCCTCATGAGCCTATGGCTGGACACGTTAGTGCTGCGATTGATGAACCAGGGCGATCCCTCGTTGCGCCACGCATGGTTTGTGCTCGCTGAGCTCGCGAGCCTGCAGCGACTGCCGCAATTGCACACTGCGCTGACAGAGAATCGCAAATCCGGGAATCCCGTCGTGATCGGGTTCCAAGGCCGGAGCCAACTTGAAGTACATTACGGGCACGAAGCTGAGTCAATGCTGTCCCAGCCGGCCACCAAACTCTTTTTGCATACTAGTGAGCCTCGTGCAGCGAAGTGGATCTCGGACACGATTGGCGAAGTGGAAATGGAACGCGTTAAGGAGACGGTGAACACGCAGCCCCTCACAATTGCCAAGTCCAAGAGCTATCACAATGAAAGGCGAACGGAGCCGCTAGTACTCCCATCGGAAATCAGCGGGCTACAGCGCTTGCACGCATTGCTTAAAGTCGACAATCTGGTAGTGCCTTTCAGCTTTCCATATCTTGCTCCCGTAAAAACCGAACCGGGCTTCATTCCAAGAGAGATCACACCGCGTGTGGTCGAAATCGGGAAGCGCTCGCCTCAGCCGAGCATCGTGGCGGCGCAGGAGATTAGTCCGCGAGACTCGGAGAACTCCGAAGGCATCGCCGCCGGACAAGAACCCTACTTCGAGTGAGCCATGCTGACAATTTCCAAACCGCTGAGTGCCGGCCAGGCGCAGACCTACCACAAAGAGGAATTCGCTAACGCGCAGGAGAATTACTACTCCGCGGGAGACCGCATTCGCGGCGAGTGGCACGGCAAGCTCGCCACAGAATGGAGCTTGCAAGGTGAAGTGCGTGAACAGCACTTCGTGAGACTGGCGCACGGGCAGCACCCAGTGACGGGCGAACAACTAGTGCGCCACCAAACCGCGCGTGAATACCTCAATGGACGCGGCGAGACGGTGAGCACGATGGATCACCGCGCGGGCTGGGATGCAACGTTCTCCGCGCCTAAAAGTGTGTCGTTAACTGCTCTCGTTGGTGGAGACGATCGCGTACGCCAAGCGCATCGCGAAAGCGTGAAGGTAGCGCTTGGCGAGATGGAGAAATATGTCCAGGCTCGGATCGGCGGAAACCATCCGGCAGAAACGACGGGCAAATGGGTAGCTGCCAGCTTCGAGCACGATAGTGCGCGACCAGTGAGCGGGTACGCCGCACCTCAATTGCACAGTCATGTCGTGTTCTTCAATCTAACGGAAACTCGGAACGGAGAATCGCGGGCGCTGCAACCCCGCGAACTGTACCGCTCGCAGCAATATGCGACTGCGATCTATCGCTCAGAGCTGGCACTGCGGCTAAAAGGCCAGGGTTATGACATTGAAAGGGGCAAGAGTGGCCAGCCGGAGATCAGAGGATACACGCGAGAGTATCTGGACGCCTCCAGTCCACGGAGTCAGCAAATCCAGGCATACCTCGACCAACAAGGTGTACGAGGCGCAGGAGCGGCGCAAATCGCAGCGTATAAGACGCGTGACGACAAACTGCCGACCATCACGCACGCAGAGATGCAGCAACAGCACCGAGACAGGGCCGCGCAGTTCGGTCAGCAGCCCGAGCAGGTGATCCGCGCTGCCCATGAACGGCGAGTCGAACAAGAGCCGCCGCAGAAGCAGCAGCACCTGGAATCGGCCCTGAACTACGCGCAAGAGAAGAATCTAGAACGTCACGCTGTGACCGACGAACGCGAACTGATGCGAGATTCTCTGAAACGGTCGATGGGCGAGGCGAGCTTCGCCGAGATACGAGAGAGGTTCGACAAGCGCGTCCAGTCGGGCGACCTGATTGAAGTAGAGAGCAAGTCGCCAGCCCGCGCGTTTACAACGGAACAGATGATTGGCTATGAGCGCGACAACGTCGCCGAGATGCGAAGAGGACAGAATCTGGACAATCCGTTAGTCAGTAGCGAGACTTTGCGTCACATCGGAGAGAAACATCCACACTTGAGCACCAGCCAACGCGCGGCGGTTGAGCAGATCGCGAGCAGTCACGACAGAATCACCGGTCTTGAGGGCGTTGCGGGTGCTGGCAAAACCACTTCCTTGGCCGCCATCCGCGAAGCTGCCGAGCATGAAGGCTACAAGGTGTTCGGACTTGCACCCACGTCGCGCACCGCGCAGAAATTGGCAGAACCAGGTATCGAATCAGGCACGTTGCAGCGTCATTTCGCCCGAGGCGAGCAGCCCAACGGCGGAGAGAAGAGGCTTTACGTCCTAGACGAATCGAGTCTCGCGAGCACAAAACAGATGAGCGAGCTACTGCATCGGTTGGACGGCGGCGACCGTGTGCTTTTGGTCGGCGACAAGCGGCAACATGAGGCGGTGGAAGTGGGCAGACCCTATCGACAACTACAAGAAGCGGGGATGCAAACTGCACATCTGCATGAGGTCGTCCGGCAGAAGGAACCGGAACTCAAGGAGGCAGTGGAACAGCTTGCCCGCGGGGATGTTCACGGAGCCGTAGCGAATCTCGACCTGCAGGGCCGCGTGCATGAGATAGTGAGCCGCGAAGAGAGGCTAGCTGCAATCGCCCGTGAGTACGCGCGGGAGCCTCAAGGGACGTTAGTCATTTCACCTGACAATGACTCACGACGCGAGTTGAACACTCTGATCCACCGTGAAATGCAGGCCCGCGGCGACGTGAATCCAGAGGAGCATAAGCTCCGAGTGCTGGACTCGCGAAATGAGATGACCGGCGCAGATCGGCAGTGGGCCAAACAATACGGCGAGGGAGAATTGGTGCGCTATACCCGCGGGAGTAAGGTTCTGGGGATCGACCCTGGCGAATATGCGCGAGTGGATCGAGTAGACGCCCGCGAAAACCGTATCACCATCGAGCGCGAGAACGGAGCACAAGAGACCTACGATCCGCGACGGTTGTCGGGTGTGGCGTTGTACCAGGAAGTTCAGCGTGAATTCTCACAAGGCGACCGCGTTCAGTTCACGGCCCCGTCGAGGGAACTACAGGTTGCTAACCAAGAACTCGGTACAATCGAACAAGTTAGCCATTCCGGCAATCTCGAAATCCGGATGGATTCCGGTCGCGAAGTTCGATTCAATATCCGCAAGCATCCGCATCTCGACCACGGATACGCTGTCACCAGTCACGGCAGCCAGGGGCAGACCGCGGATCGAGTTTTGATTCATGTGGACACTGATAAAAGCGAACTGCTGGTTAATGATCGTTTTGCGTACGTGTCTGTATCGCGCGGTCAAAACGACACACACATTTACACGAATGATGCCGGCAAGCTTGGCCGCACCCTCAGTCGCGAAAGTTCCCAGCGTAGCGCAACAGATGGGGAACAACAACAGGCTTCAACTACGACTGAACTGGCTTCGATACGAGGAGAGCGCCCCTCCGAAGAGGGGCGAGGCAATAGCCTGGGAATAGGACTCGCGCCTTAAGGCTTCAGGTGAATATTTCGAGCGATTCCGGACGACTGCGGCGAGGCCGTATGGAACAGGGGCCGTGACGCCAGAGTGCCTAAGGTTTCCCGCCGCATAATAATTCCTCGCGACGACTTCCTGGCAAACGCTGCACCGAGAATAGGGATGAGATAAGGCGCAGCCCGGTGTCTTGCGCCGTATCAACTCAAGAATTTTCTAGGGAGAACCTTCGCGGGGCTAGCCGGAGTTTACTGGGAGTTGAGAGAACAAGCTTGTAAGCAGATATTTGTGAGGGAGTTAGAAGCATTGCGTCGTATTACCCACGTTGGGTACT
>Ga0210398_10004251_pt1 | contig 13480 bp, 12 predicted proteins | sample IncBWC4OmetaG_FD_161047 | JGI IMG/M metagenome (GOLD analysis project Ga0210398, IMG submission 161047) | Forest soil microbial communities from Barre Woods Harvard Forest LTER site, Petersham, Massachusetts, United States - Inc-BW-C-4-O | ecosystem: Environmental > Terrestrial > Soil >... | reverse complement strand
TCGAAATGTTTTCTTCGCATGTGGGAACGCGTATCAGCCAGTGGCAATGGCTCATATCCTCGTTCGACAAGCCAAATTTCTCCGAACCGAACAACAGAGCCACGCGGCTCGCTCCCATCCGCCTGCGAATCAGACGAGCTCCGTCCTCCAGCCGCCGCAGTGGATGATGCAATTGCCGGTGACGCACCGCCGTCGTTCCCACCACCAGATTGCAGTCAGCCACCGCTTCGGCGACGCTGTCGTACCGCTCCGCGCTAGAAAGAATAGACGAAGCGCCGACAGCGGAACGCGCCTCGCGAAATGCCGGTTCGTACGGATTCACCACTCGCAAATGTTGAAACCCGAAATTGCTCATCGCGCGAGCGGCCGCCCCAATATTCAACGGGTTGCGCGTGGAGACCAGCACGATTCTCAGTCGATCGACTTGCGCCGCAGTAGCCAAGGCTGCCTATTCTAAAGCACCCGCCGACAGCTTTCTTCAAGAAAGCTATTCCACGCCCGTCAAGACCGTTAAGGGCTGCCACGGGCCTTGGTGGCTAGCGGGCCAATTCGTAGGCAACGGTCCGAGACGAAATGGCTGCGCAATCAAGTCTATGGGTTTATACTCCGGCGGAAGGTGAACCCATGCGTCCGCGCAGAATCGTAATCTGGTGCATTGCTCTCATTCTCGTCGCCGCAGCAAGTGCGAAAGAACCTCCACCGCTGGTGATAGTCTGGCCTCCGTCAGGCCCACCCGTCCTGCGGTTCAGCTTCGCAAGATTTAAGGAAACAGGCGCGGCCGGCAAGCAGCACAATTACACTTCGGACGTTACCGCTGAGAATCTCTGGGACAAGAAAATCTCCGAAGCTCAATTCACGTTTTACGTTTATGACAAAGCCAAAGTTCGGATCGGAGATGGTTACATCAGCATCAGCGATGCAAGTCCCGGAGCACTGGTTAAATTTCAGACCTTCATTAGCGCGTCCGGAAATATCGCTTCGCTGGAACTTGTTCCAAAAGTGCTCCCGGCTGAATTGCAATCATTTCTTCCCGCGAAAACGATTTCTATTACGGTTAATTCCGTGCCACAGGGAGCAGAGGTGAAACTGGACGGCGTTCCTGCCGGAACGACGCCGAAGATCGTTCAAGTCACGCCCGGGAAACACGTTTTGACCTTCAGTAAGGAGGGATTCAAAACGGGCACTTTTCCATTGGAGACGACTCCCGACGATGTTTCCGGTGGCAGCGTAAGTTACGAACTCGGAACGGCTGCGCACGACACGCTCGAACTCCGCGATGGTTCAGTATTGAGCGGAGATGTGGAATCAATGTCTGCCACCGAAGTAGTGGTTCGCATCGGTGGAACCGAACAGCGCATTAGTCGGAATCAAGTCAAACGGATCGTTTTGATCCAACGTGAATTGCCATCGGAATAGGTATCTAGAACTCGCTCATGGCACTATGACAGCCGAAATTCCGTGTTAAATCCACCCGGTGGTGTGTAACATTCCCAGTCCTGCTCGGGGCAGATATTCAGTGCCGCCTCAGGAACGCATTACGGAGAGACACAAAAATGAAAAGTGTGCCCGCCCAGCCAGTTAACCTTCACGATTCTCAAGACCTTCGGCTCCAATTCCCCTCAGCAATGTTTCGCTTGCTTCCGCTCCTGATCCTCGCGGCGATATTTGTCGGCATTCCCGCGCCTGCTGCGGCGCAGGACAGCGCCTCCGCCGGAAAGTGCCCTCCCCCATCGCGAAACGACGGCACAGTCGAAACGATTCACGGCATATCAGTCGCCGATCCCTACCGCTGGCTCGAAGATCAAAACAGCCCGGAAACACGCGCATGGATTGAAGCGCAGGACCGTTGCACTGACGCGGTGCTCGATTCCTTTCCGGGTCGCGCGCAGATCACCAAACGCCTTACCGCGCTGATGAAGGTGGATTCTTTCGGCCTTCCCGTCGAACGCAACGGCTACTACTTCTTCGCAAAACGTAACTCGGACCAGGATTTATTCGTGATCTACCGCCGCAAAGGCCTCCAAGGTCCGGACGAAGTGCTTGTGGATCCTCACGCGCTAAGCGCGGATCATTCAACAAGCGTAAATCTCGAGGCAGTGTCGCATGACGGCTCGCTCGCGGCCTACGCCGTTCGCGCTGGTGGTCAGGACGAAGTCACCGTCCATTTCATCGACACCGAAACGCGCAAAGAATTCCCGGATCAGCTTCCGAAGGCGGACTATTTCGGTGTATCCATCCAGCCGGACAAGCGCGGCGTGTACTATTCGCGCACCACCGGCGACGGCCCGCGCGTATACCACCACGTGATGGGCTCGGCCGCCGGCTCCGATGCCGAGCTTTTCGGAAAAGGTTACGGTCCGGACAAAATCATCGGCGTCGGCCTGTCCGAGGATGGGCGCGACCTGGTGATAGAAGTTGTTTACGGCTCCGGAAGCACCCGCTCTGAACTCTATTTCATGGACGTCGAAAAAGGTGCCCCGGTGAAGCCGGTAGTGAACGATCTCGATTTCAATTTCAACGGAGAAATCCAGGGCGGCTCGATGTACGTGGCCACGAACTGGAAAGCTCCGCACTGGCACATCTTCCGCGTGGACCTGAAAAATCCCGCGCGCGATTCCTGGAAAGAAATCATTCCCGAGACCGACTCCGCGATTGGCACTTTCAGTCTGGTCGGTGGAAAAATCTTCGTGGAATACGTCCGCAATGCAGTTTCACAGGTGAAAATATTCGACGCGGACGGAAAGCCTGGCGTGGACGTCGCCCTCCCCGCACTAGGAACGGTCGCTGGAAATCGCGGAGCCTGGGACTCGCAAAACGCTTTCCTCGATTTTGAGTCCTTCAACATTCCCAGCAGCGTTTATCGCTTCGACTTGCATACGGGAAAACTCGAAATCTGGGCGGCTCCGAAAGTTCCACTTGATAGTGATGCGTACACCGTCGAGCAAGCTTGGTACGAGTCCAAAGACAAAACGCGCATCCCGATATTTCTGTTCTACAAAAAAGGCCTGAAGAAAGACGGTGCGCGCCCAACATGGCTGACAGGCTATGGCGGATTTGACGTCAACAACACGCCTTACTATGACGTGCCTGCCATCGAATGGGCCGACGCTGGCGGCGTTTTCGCTCTAGCCATCCTTCGCGGCGGCGGCGAGTTCGGCGAAGCGTGGCACAAAGCCGGAATGATGGAGAAAAAGCAAAATGTATTTGACGATTTCATCGCTGCCGGCGAGTGGCTGATCGACAGCGGTTATACCAACTCAAAAAAACTGGCTATCGAAGGCGGAAGTAACGGCGGACTGCTTGTCGGCGCAACTCTTACTCAGCGGCCCGACCTGGTCCAGGCGGTCGTCTGCGAATACCCGCTCCTCGACATGGTTCGTTACCACAAATTTATGGAAGCGCCCTACTGGATTCCGGAATATGGCTCGTCTGAAGACGCCGCGCAGTTCAAATACATCTACGCCTATTCGCCTTATCACAATGTAAAGCAGGGTGTGAAGTATCCCGCGGTTCTCTTCATCACTGGTGACGGCGACACTCGCGTAGCGCCCCTGCATGCTCGGAAGATGGCCGCCCAACTTCAAGCCGCCACATCCTCCGACCGTCCGATCTTGTTGCTCTACGACACCAAGTCGGGACATTCTGGCGGCCGCCCTTTGAGCAAGCAAATTGAAGAGCGCACAAATTTGCTGAGTTTTCTCTTCCTCGAACTCGGCGTCCCCGCAAACTAATCTCCATGCGCCGGAATCGCCGGGGAGGGAGCACGGTGCGGAAAACTTGTCTCAGTAGTGTAGCTTTTGTAGGGGCGCAGCATGCTGCGCCCGGCACGAGTGCTTGGCAACAATTCAGCCGTCGCGCAAAAGCGTTTCCGCGAGTCGCCGCGCTGTTTGATTTCGTGGGAGTGCAGCGTGTTGTGATCGAGATTTGCTCTACGATGTTCCAGCTCAGGACGCAGAACCGCTCATACTGGAAGCAGCCTTCTCCGTTTTGTTCGCGTCCCCGGTCGCTTTAGCACGCAGCAGCAGAACCGGGCAATCTCCCTGTTTCAGCACTTTTTCCGCCACCGTGCCGAATGCGAATTCGCGCCAGCCGGTCATACCGTGCGTCGCGATGACGATCATGTCCACGCTTTCGCCCTGGGCGATTCGTATCAGTTCCATGCCGACGTCGTTCCCCGTTCCAAGTTCCGTGCGCACCTTTACATTTTTCTGTGAGACGGTAGCGGCGAGCTCTTTGAGCTGCTGCGCAGCTTTAGAGTCGAGATTCTTGTCATATTGCCCTTCTTTGAAGATTGATACGCCTTTAGGCAGGTCTTCGATCGCCGGTTGAACGTGGACGAGCAATAGCTCGGCGCCGAAACGCGAAGCCATGTCGGCGGCGACATCCATCGCCGCGCGCGATGCGTCACTGAAATCAATCGGTGCGAGAATCAGTTTGGGTGGCAGCATGGTCTTATGGTTTCCTTTGGCCGCCATCCTAACAGACGAATTCAGCGCAATGTTACGCTCCTGTTGCAGTCCCGTGAATTGTTGGCCGGCTGAGACCCTCAAGCTAAAAACCCGCATCTCTGGGCATGCGATTGATGCCGTTTGAGGCATTTAACGCTTCTTGGTAGCCCGCTGAACTCCCAATCCGGCGACAATGGAATCTGTTCCTGCGCTGGAGGCAAACCGATGTCGTTCAACCGCGGCATTCCTTCGAATAATAACGGAATCGGCGGCGGAGCATTCGTCGCTGCCGCGGCACTTTGGCTGCTGATGGCGCCGGCTACGCGCTCACAAGAGGTCGGATACAGTTATCTGCGCATGGATGTGAACGGCCACACGATTTCAAACTTCGTACCGAATGAAAAGTATTCTAGGGGTTGGCTTGAGATATTGGGCATGGAGGTCAAATCCCCATCGTCGATCACTCATCCGCCCCCTCAACCAGAGCTCAAAGAGGACACGAAGGAGATAGCAAAGTCGGATGGTGACGGCTGGACTCAACTCTCCGCAGCATTGCGATCCGGACGGAGCGGCCCCGGAAAGCTTCACTTCGCAGCCGGCGACAGCGGGGGCATGGAGCCACTTTTTGACGCTATAAAACAGAGTTCCGTAATCCCGCAGGCCGAACTGGATTTTTATACTGAAAATACGGGTAAGTTTGTCGGAAGATTCAAAATCAAGAAAATACGCATTTTGTCGCTCGAAGATATTCCGGCGTCCGCCTGTGGCGCATACATGATTACGGTGAGCTTTCAATCGATCGCAAAAGAATAACCGAAATTGTGGGGCGGCCTCCATTTTCGGCGGGCCGCCCCTTGTTTTTTTGACTGACTGCCGTTTTCTGCCGACTAGTACCCCGTCGGAATCGCCAGGTTATTTATGAACGCGCCGCTGCGTGGCGACTCGTTCCACACCTGGAATCCGGTTACGAAGTAGAAGATATACGCCGCTGCGATACCGCCGCTTGCTCCGTAAATCGGAAATACCGTTTGCCCTCCGACGTCGTAGAAATCAATGTCCTGCATCACCGCGCGGCCCCAGTGCGAAAGATCCAGGAAATCCACGCGCGTTTGGTTGGCGTTGATCGACGATTTGATCGGCACGCCCGCCATCGATTTTTCGCCGGTGAAGAGCAGATCGAGATCGCTCGCGCGTCCTCCCGCTCCTTCCTTGATGATTTGCGAAATCGTGACGCCGAGTTGCTCCCACTGATGTTCCTGCTCCAGCGCGGTATAAGCGATAAGCTTTGAAACTTGATTCGAACCCAACGCCTTGCGGACTTTGTTGATGGCGAGACGCACCGCGCCGGGAGTAATCGCGGAATTGTTTCCGTTCACCACCGGCGTCGCGAGTTCTACCGGGTACGTTGCGCGATTCAAATTCAGCCACGTCCCCGTTGTCGCGTTCGTCTGATGATACAGAATGCCGAACAGCGAAGTCGGCTGCGCTCCGGTAAGGCCGTCATGAACGATCAGGTCGTTGACGCTAGTCCCCGTCGGTAAAGAGTCCACTTGAAGCAGCGAATTGAACGGGTCGACAAGCAAAACATTGGCCGAGCCGCGATTCGTTGTCAGCGTCGGATCGTAAACCTGCACCGTCTGGTTGTAATAGAAAAGCTGAGCGCCCGGAGGTTTGGCCATTCCGAATTGCGCCGCCACGCCGGCGGGCAGTCCCGTTGTCGTGATCGAGCCAACTGTGCCGAGCACGCCGTTGCCGTTCGTCTGCATCACTTTGTCGAGAAACGCGCGAAACTGAAACATCGCGTTCTTCACTTCGCGTTTCGCCGCGTTCTCGATTGCTTTTTCCGGTGCGTTCGACGCGTATTCCACCAGCTTCGTGATTTCTACCGCGTGCCGGAAAAATACCGGCGTCACTTGCGCCACGTCGTAGACGGTGCCCGAACCCCGTCCCAAATCTCCGCCGTCCATGTTGGCGAGGCCTGCTTTGCCTCCCGGACGGATTTGCAGCGGCAAGCGCATGTTCCGCGAGCTGACGCGTTCCACGTCGCCGCGCTGCTGGATCATGGTCAGCAGGATGTCGTCGCGCTCGTACAGCAGCGGAAGCTTGTCCCGGACTTTCTCCAGTTGCAGCGCAACCGATTGCGCATTTTGCATTTGTGCCATGTGATTGAATTCTCCCTTGGGATTGACGATCCGAACGGCGAACGGTGGCCGATCTTCGGCCTAGTCCGGCGCAACGCGGTAAACCCGCATTCGTAGAGCGCGGCGTTCGGAATCGTCGAATGTTTTTAGTTCATCTAGTGCCGGGTGTCCTCCACGGATGATTGCGAGAAAAAAATCTGTTGAGCGCGGCAAGCGTTGTACCGCGCACGAAGAGGCGTTTGAATTGCTCATTTCTTGAGGCTGGAGAATACTGGCCATTGGTACAGGCCTCCTGCTGGCCCCCAGGACAGTTGAACGCTTTCCGGCCGGAATACAAACTGTACTTGCTAGGAAGTAGGCGAGCGACCCCTCCGCTCGTATCCATCCCCCTTCGTGTGAAACCGGAGCAAAAAATCTATACTGAGGTGCCGTTTACGATGGGACTCAAAAAGTTAGCTCTTCTTGGAATTTTTCTGGGGGCCGCTGCCTCCGTCGCGCCTTCCGTGCGCGCTCAAAGTTGTACGGCGTCGCAAGCCGCAGCCGTCCAGTGTTTCGTCGCCAATGCGGTCACCACCAAAATCACTAAACCGCGATACGGGATGACTCTGGCGCAATTTGAAGCATATGGTGTAGCCGTCTCGCAAATCGTGCAGACGCATCACACCTATCTCCTGCTTGTGGGAATGGCCAGCGCGATTTCAGACGCACTTCCTCCCACAAATGAGAACGGCTCGGCGAATTTGTCCGCCCAGGATATCGCGGTGTCGCAAATTGTGGAGGCCGCAATCGCGGGTAACTTTGTCGCCCCGCCGGCTGGCACCACTGCCCAGGATTTGCAGTGGTTTACGCTCGACTTGGTGACGGCTATGAACGATAACGAAGGCATGCTGCAGATGCTTACGCCCGGCGTCGGCTTCCGCATGGTCGATTCCTACATCGTGACCGGTACCTCGGATGGAAAGGTGAACTGGACTCTTGTGGACTCCAGTCTCAGCACCGCAGTGGACAATCTCATGACCGCTGGGCTAATGAAGCTTCCCGCCGACCACACAGCTGCCCAAGTGAAAACGCTTGTCGATTCATTGGCGAAAGCCATCTACGCCTACAAAGTTTCCACCAGCCGCGCCACTCTGTAGGCTGGCGCCGTCGGTGTAAACTCACTTGAAACAACGCGTCAGACGCAGGCTCTCTCGGCGTCCCTAGTCTTTGTGACGACGTGCGGGCCACGTGATGCGTCGCCGAAGGCCTTCCATACCTACAAATTCAAAATATCTGCGTCGGACATCCGCGCGTAATTTATCTCCCGCGGTCCCATCGAGTGACGCCCTTCGGCACCCGCGCCGCCTGCTCCGCCGATGTCAACGCGCCGCTCGGCGGTGCGTTGGCGTTCGCGGCGTTGCTGATTCGCGGAAACAACCGTGGTAGTCCATTCGTTCAACACTCGCTTGGCGACGCCAGGAAGAGCCTGACGCGCTCGCCCGGTTATCAGCGACACAACCGCCTTCTGGTGGTCCCTATCGAGTGCGCCTGAACGGAACGCATCCCGCATTTGTTGTGTCAGCGTGCGATTTGCCCGCAATGTGGAATCCAGCTCGCGGTAAATTTCTCCCACCACGCGATTGCGCGCGCTTTTTGAAATTCCTTCCGGAAGCAGACGGTCCACCTGCGCTTCGATCGCCTCCACCACGCCCTCGACGGCCGCGGCGTTCGTCGAATGAAAGAACTGCTCTTGCGCAGGAGTGGCGGAAACTGGCGAGTTGACGATCGCGTGTTGTGGAACGGAACTTGCCGGGCTTTCAGTCCGCACACCGTGTCGTAGATCTGCAGTCGTGGGCTGTTCACCAGCCCGCGCATGCGACGCGGCGGAGCGAGCCGCGATCGCGGGGAATGTTACGCCTGCTGTTTGCGCTATTTGTGTCATCGCGCGGGCGAGCGACGCAAACGCGACCGGATCCATTTCTGCCACCGCTCGCGCGAGCTGCGCATGATCTTCCGGACGGCGCGAGAAAAACAACGCGTCCATCCGATTCAGGTCTGCGAGCATTCCGGTAGCTGCGCGCGCCTCTTCGGGCGTCGCAAAGGTCTCGCGGTATGCCTTGGCATCGCGCCACGCCGCACGCAATTCCGGGGCGGCTTCGAATGCAGCTTTCAGGTGCGCGGGTTCCGCGGCACCAGCAACAACGGCCGCGTCAGCTACCGCCCCAAGCGAGTTGCTGCCGATCTTGGCACTGTCATCCTGCGGAGTCTTGCGTGTCTCGGCGGCCGAGGAACGCGTTGCTTGATCAGCCGAGTCTCCGCGCTCACCATCTTTCGCAATCCCCAATTCGAGGCCATCGAGGCTATCCGCTTCTCGCGCCGCGTCCGCTGGCGCTTTGGCGCCCCGCAAATCCCTTCGCCTCACGTTCGTCGTCAACCCAAGAATCTCGTCGTCCGTAGCGCCGGGACTCGGTCGTCCGGAATCCGCCGTCGGTCGCGACTGCGGGTCAACTCGAGGCTCCGCTACGACATCTTGAGGCTTTCCCATTGTGGGATGGCTGGCAGCCATTTGCTTCTCCCGTGTTATCTATCGGATTCTCGCTCTTGACATCCGCGGGAACCAAAAGTTAGAATTTTTTGCATGGCAAAAGTCCAGTGTACGCTATCGTACATACAACAGAATCAGCAACCTACAGACTATTCTGTCGGCAGCGTCGACTTCCCCGCTCCGACACAACCACATTCTATTTATCCTCTTGGAGAAGCCTATGAGTAACAAAATTCTTATCATTCAGCCGTCGCATTACCATTCGAAAAACGATCGAACCGTCTTCAAAACGCGTATGCGCACGCTCGTCCCGCTCACGCTTCCCTACCTGGCGGCGCTCACCCCGAAGGGCTGGGATGTCACCCTGGTTGACGAGCAGCTTCAGGACATCGACTTTGATTCCAAGCCTGACCTGGTGGCTATCACGTCCTGGACAGTTCACTCTATTCGAGGCTACGACGTCGCCCGCAAGTTCCGCGAACAAGGCATCCCGGTGATCATGGGCGGCCCGCATGTCTGGTTTCATCCCGACGAAGCCGCCGAGCATTGTGACGCAATCGGAATCGGCGAAGGCGAGCCGATCTGGTCGAAAATGCTGGAGGACGCCGCAGCGGGGAAATTGCAGAAAGTTTACCAGGCGCCTCAGATGAAGAGCATCGCCAAACTGCCCTTGCCCCGCTGGGATACGTTAGATCTCAAAAGATACGGCCCGTTCAAGACCTTCTCGCTTATGTCATCCCGCGGCTGCCCCATGCAGTGCGAATTCTGCTCCGAGCGTCTCTACCTTGGCGGAGGCTTTCGCGTCCGGCCGGTAGAAGATGTGATCGAAGACATCAAGCACACCGGCTCGAAGAATGTTTTCTTCGGCGACAGCGATTTTGGCGGCAAGCGCGCCAGCGCCATGGCTTTGATGGAAGCGATGATTCCGCTTAAGCTGCGTTGGTCCGCTCTGTGGACTTCGTTTCTATGTTACGACGACGAGTACATGGACTTGGCGCAGCGCAGCGGCCTGCTGCACGTCAACATGGGTCTGGAAAGCATCGACCGCGCCACACTCAAAGGTATGAACAAGAATTTCAACAAAGTCGATCGCTATAGCGAAATGCTCGGTAATCTGCGCAGGCGCGGAATCAGCTATTCTCTAAACTTTATTTTCGGATGGGACACCGAACAGCAGGGTGTTTTCGAACACACCCTCGAATTCCTGCACAAGGAAAAAGTACCCGTTGCCTACTTCAATATTCTCTGCCCGGAAAAAGGCACCATGTTCTTCGAGAAAATGAAGGCGGACGATCGGATTCTGCGACTCGAAGACATCGGCCGCTTCCCCGGCGAGTTTTGCCACATCAAGCCTAAGAATTTCAGCGCCGAAGAAATCGAGAAGAACGTTCAGGACATGTACCTGAAGTTCTACAGCTGGAAGTCCATGCTCAAGCGCCTTCCTCCACCGGTGACGCAGTCAAATATCGCGTCATGGGTGGTCAATATTTCCCAGCGGAAACTCGCGCAGCGCTCCCAAGGCGAAAACAACAACAACTTCGACGCATACTAGTCATCGTACGCTGGATCGTAGCGCAACTTGCGCCCGACAAAATTGCTGCCAAGCATTTCCGTCGGGCGCTTTCCCCACGTGAAAGTATCTGTGCACCGACCTCCGGTTTCACTTAGTTATCCACAGTGATTCCTACAGGTAACCGTACGAGTACAGGTCTCGCTACAGCTAAGCTGAACCAAGTACGTGGCTTATGTAGCTCGCCCGTCACCCCAGGTCGCAATTGTCTCGAATTGAAACGAAGGTACTATTCCCTCGCCCGCCACTCGCTTGTACATCTATATATGCCAGCGCGACCTGACCCTTCTTAGGGATCCCGCGCTAATTCATTCGGACGCGCGCCACGTCCGCGAAACTCTGAGGTGGGGGAATGAGCACTACATCAATTACTTCCGCAGACGCCAAAGCCGCAGCCGCCGAAAATGCCGCTCAAGTGGAACGCCGCCGCCGCAAACGCGCAAAAATTTCAGCGCAAGTTCATGTCCGCGCAATTGATTCTCCCGAGCCCTTTGAAGAAGTGTGCAAGAGCATCGACGTCTCACGCGACGGCTTGCTTTTCACCGCCACTCGCGGCGGTTACTGGAAGGGCCAGATTCTTGACGTCACGTTTCCGTATTCCACCGCCGCTGCCGCGTTGAACACCGCGCAACGAGCTGAAGTGGTGCGCGTCGCCGAACAAGATGGTGGAAACTACGGCGTCGCTGTTCACTTCACCGCGTCCAAAGCCGCGTTGAAAAGCGACGACAAGTCTGCCACAAAAGGCGACCCATTCGCCGCCGGCCACAATTCATCCATCCCTGCCACCCAAAAGAAACAGCCATCGGTCGTGCTCGCAGTGGAATCCGACCAGCGCACCGCTGACGTCATGCGCAATATCCTCAGCCAGGATGGCTATACCGTGATCGTAGTGCCGACGGCTCAGGAAGCACTCGAGATTTTGCGCACCACTGTCCCGGCCTGTTTCCTCGCGGAAGTGGAAGGCAAAGACATGAGCGGCCACGACCTCTGCCTAATCATCAAACGCAATGACCGCTTGCAGCACGTGCCCGTAATTTTGCTCACACGCGCCGCCCAACCCGCCGACTACGCCGCCAGCCATCAACTCGGCGCCGTCGTCTGCATGGCCAAACCATTCAAGCCCGAAAGGCTCCTGCACGTCGTTCGTTTGGTCGCTCCGCCGCCACAAAACAAAAGCGCCTACGGCAGCTCCCGCTCCGCCACCAACATCGAACGTACTCTGTAACGGCTAGCCTGGCTCAGATGGACGTATGAAATTGATTCGCAAACACGCCAGACGCTGGGTTTACGTTCTCCCGATCCTTCACCTTTGCGCTTGCCTAGTCAGTATGATTGGATACGTAATTCCAAGTTTGCAGTATTGGGGGATTGCGTTTACGTTCATACTCCTGTGCGACCTTCCGATTTCAGTCGTCGCTTACGCACTAGGTTGGAAACATCCCGCCATTGCAACCATCTGGATTTTTGTCGTCGGCACTTTGTGGTGGTACGCCCTTAGCCTTGTGTTTGACAAGTTTATAGATCGTGGACAGGCGGGACAACCCTTAATTCCCAAGAGCGATGTGACTGCTTCGGCTCGTCCCCGGGACTAGTCAATCTAACTTCAGTTAACCGCCCTTCACGGAACAGTTCTGATCGTGAGCACGATAGTTCTCGCCGAGCCTCTGCTTCTGGCGCTTAGTGGCTTCCTGAATCCGGCGTTCGTCCGGATGGCTCTGCATGATGAATGTTGCCTGTGGCCATTTGTTCTTGTATCGACAGAGGTCGGCTTCGTCCATGTATAGCGTGTTGTAAGACGGGCGCTCTGGACCGAAGCCTGGCCATGGGTCATCCCACAAATATGCTATTCCACTCTTGCCCATAGAAAATGATCGATAGATCTCACCGATCGGCATGAATTTGTAGATGATCTCCCCTCTGCCTTCTTTAAGCTGAGGATTTATGTAAACGCGGAGTTCGTATGTCTCAGGTGCAATCTTTTTCCCGACGAATTCGACGTGGGATTGGCACCCCCAATCATAGATCTCATCTTCTATAGCCTGGACTATGGCCTGCCGGTCCTTTTCCGTAACCGCCGTAATCCCATTTTGGACGGTTGCGCCCGGAAACAGGAATCCCAGCCCCAACCCAACCGAGACCAGCAGCCACTTGGTCATCCTAACCCTTCCTCAAGGCAGCACGACGATTCTTACGTCGCTGTCCTTCGTCGCATCGCCTTTGCCGGTCGGATTTGAAAACGGCCCAAATACTGCGGCAGGGGCTTGTCCTTCTGCCCAGCGGGGAGGTCCTTGGCCGTATTCAAGGTAAAAGTGCTTTGCCCCGTTAGTTGGATCCGGCTGTTTACCAGCCCGATGTGCGGCATAGACCGATTCTCCGTGCGCATCGTACGCCTTGGAACCCATCGTTCTGATTGCTTTAACTTCACCCGTTTTTTTGATCTCATCGCTTGCGAGGCCGCCCGCCATCCCTGAAGCAGCCCGGTTTTGAATCACGTGGGCCATTGCAAAGCGTGCTTGCTGCAGGTCCCAGTCGCTTCCGGGCCCGTTCCCTTTCTGATCTGTTGTCCGGAGACCAGCAGTCTCATTCTATATCTCGTTTGCCAATCCCTCGGGTGTCGTGGCAGGGTCGTAACTGTCTCCCCTGCCTCCGTGCCGTCTTTTGTGTGCTGGTTCGTGTTGCGGTCCCGCGGCACTTTGTTCCTCCTCGCTCATGCGAGCTAATTCTATCGCTCGTCCAAACGTCGGGTTGATGTAGTACCTGCCGTTAATGAAAGGCATCGATATATCCTCCTGCAAGT
>Ga0210398_10004250_pt1 | contig 13480 bp, 10 predicted proteins | sample IncBWC4OmetaG_FD_161047 | JGI IMG/M metagenome (GOLD analysis project Ga0210398, IMG submission 161047) | Forest soil microbial communities from Barre Woods Harvard Forest LTER site, Petersham, Massachusetts, United States - Inc-BW-C-4-O | ecosystem: Environmental > Terrestrial > Soil >... | reverse complement strand
AGGTTCGTTTTGGTGCGCATCCAGGGGATTCTCCCGAGCTCTTCGGCCTATTTCGCTTCGGCTTTTGCAAACCGGAACGAACGAATTCAGAATTGGCGTGATCGCGTCGCGCTCCGAACGTAACGGTCAGTTGCTCTTGCCCGTGGAGTTTGCCTCGTTCAGCACTAGAACCAAGATGCGGCCGTCGGAGTGGAAGCTGCCGCCGCTCGCGGTGTAAGCATCGGTGAGCGGATCGGCGGGCGTCACGTGGGTGCGCTCGATCACCAGGCCGGTGCGCGAGAGAGTGTCGTCGACATACTCGCGTTCGCCGTCAACAGCCTGGTCAATTTTGTGGGTCACGCTGTTGTTGCGTTGGTCGCGCTCGAAGCCGATATCGTGGGTGGCGGCGACACACCAGAGCGGGCGTCCGTCCACGACGTAGGGCGATTTCCAGACGCGCAGGTGATTGCGGGACATCGCTACGCGCACCGGCTCGGCACGCGCGAATCCATAATCTTGCGGGCGGTCGAAGAGGTAGAGCGTGCTCATCGGCAAGGTGAGGTAATCTTTTTTCTCGAGCGAGTCAATTACTGCGTTCATCACGGCGTCTTGCACGGAGCGGTCCACGCGCACCCAACCGGCTCTGGTGAAGCCTTGCACCACTTGCTCTTGCGTGCCCACGAGCAGGATGTTAACCATGTCTCCGGGCTTGCCCTGCGGATCGGAAACTCGCCGCGGAATATTTCGCAGAAGCGCCGGAGTGATCCCCAGCACCGGCGTTTCTGGCGGCCCGCCGATGGCCATCGCGGCGGCGGTGCTCAGTCCCGGATTGAGCACCGCGATTTTCACCTGAAAATTTCCTTTCGCGACCTCCGCGTCGCGCAAACTCTGATTAATTCCCAGGAACAGGCGGCCCGCTACCGGCGCTTCATAATCCGTGCTCGCGCCAATGGCGAAGGGTTGCGCAATATTATCATCGCCGAGACGCCCGATCAGCGAGCCGTGATCTGCGTTACTCACGGCGTACTCGTGGATCAAATCCCCAAAGCCGCGCGCGAGGCCATCTGGCCCGAACGATCGGCCGTCGGGATGTTTTTTGTCCGCTGGATAGGTGACGGTTCCCGTGGCGCTGAAGCGCAGCTTTTCTCCGGCGCGCAGATCAATTTTCGTATCCACCCACTGTTTGGCGGCGTCGACGTCAATTTGGTAGGAAGTGACGGAGGCGGTGGAACCTGATTGCGCGGCGGCCGGCTGAGAGGAAACGGCCAAGAGAGCGGACAAGATTGCCGCAGCGAGAAAATGAAGCGTAAGAATTCTGCGAAAATTCACGGCTTGTTACCGCACATCCCGCAATCGCGCGCCGTAGGACGCGCTATTCAATCCCCCGAAAGATTCTTCGGCGATTTCTGGTTCAGCGTGGCGATCAGCAATTTGGCGCAATCTGGCGCAGGCTCTCTGCCAAAGAGCACCACGCCCATTGCATCCACGGGTTTCCCGTACAGAACTGTGTTTGCGCTGTTGTCGGGGCGCAGCGTGGACCCAGCCAGCGAAATCCCCGCGAAGAGCCCGCGCGCCCGCGAATAAGAAAACACCTCGGCATGCATCCTTACATCGGTTTCGGCCGTAACGTTCCGCCCCACCGGACCTGCCGCCACGGAAGCATCGGCTCCCAATTTCACCTTGCTGGTCAGAATACTGCTGGCGGCGCGGTCGTTCATCAGCAGCAGCACAAAATCCGTGGCCTGGCCGCCCAGCTGCACGCCGAAACTGCCGCCTTCCAGAGCCATCATCGTCGGCGCGCCCCACGGCCCCTTAAAATTGGGGCCGCTGCGGCAGGTCATCAGTCCTCGTCCGTAGCTCGCACCCAGAACGAACGCTAATTTCACCACCGAAGGCAGAACCACCACACATTCCGCCTTGCCGATAACGCTCCTCGGAATGTCGTCCGGGATGTTCATGATCTCTTTCATCACCCGGCCGGCATCTTCAACGCGCCCGCATTCTTTTTCAGATGCAGGCGCGGTGAGCATAAGCGCCGCGATCAATCCCGCGGCGGCAACAGCTTTGATCATCAAGTCTCCCGATTCGTTTCGAGCAGCCCGGACTGCTGATCAGCGCCAGGGCGCGCCGCGCGGAGCCCTTCCTGCGGCCCAAAAACGCAGTTTCTTCGGACCGCAGTGAATTCTACATGGGCGGAGAAAGCACGGCAACAGCAGCGCCCGGCGTTGTCCTGCGTGGCCCCCGGGAAAAGATCCGTAAATCGGCGGCGGCTATTTACTTCGGACGCAAGTTTACCTACCATGTGCGGTGCCAGCGAAGCCGCTCCTGGGCGAGCTCTTGCTTTGCCGGCCCCCGAGAAAGCAACCAAAACCGATGCCACGTACCGCACGACTGGTTGTAATAGAACCGAATGGTGTTCGCCGCGAAGTCGCCATCACCACCACGCCGTTCCGCATAGGACGGCAAGCCGGCAACGAACTGACTCTGCGCGACAGCCGCATCAGCCGCGAGCAGGCGCAGATACTTTCCGTCAACGGCAACATGGTCCTGGAGGACATGGGCAGCCGGCACGGAACGTTCGTCAACGGCCAGAAAGTGATCAAGCACGAGCTGCAGCCGAAAGACCAGGTGGATTTCGGCATGGCGGATTCCTACAAGCTTGAATTCCTAGGCGAAGGCGCGACGATCGAGGAATTGGTGGAGCGCGTAGAGGCGCCGGCGCCGACGCATTCCGGCTCGCGCGAACTGTATCACCTTGGCGTGCTGCTGGAAGTGGCGCGCACGCTGGGCACGGGGCTTTCGTTGGAAGACGTGCTCACAGCCGTGGTGGACGCGGCCATTCAAGTGACGCGCACCGAACGCGGCGTGCTGCTGCTGGCGAACGAATCGCACGAATTGCAGATGATCGTGGCGCGCGATGCGCAGCGGCGAACTTTGCGCCCGGACCAGCTGCAGGTTTCACAATCCGTAGTGAAGCGCGTGGCGCAAACGCGTCGCGAACTGATCGTGAGCGACACGGGCGAAGACGGCGGGATGAGCCAGCAGGAAAGCGTCGCGCGGCTAGAGCTGCACACGGTGATTGCGATTCCAGTGGATAAGCTGCCGGTGATCGAAACGCTGGACGCGACGATTTCCACGCGCCAGGGCGAATTGCTCGGTGTGCTGTACCTGGATAGCCATGTGCCGTCCAGCGCGTTTTCCGACCTGGACCGCGAGGTATTGCGCACGCTGGCGCGCGAGGCGGCGACGGTTGTTGAAAACGCCCGCTTGTTTGCGTCTTCGCGTGCGAAACAGCGCTTGGACCATGAGATTGAAATAGCCAGCCAAATTCAGAAACAGCTACTGCCGAAATCGCTGCCGAATTTGCCGGATGTAGCTGTGGCTGGTTCGACGCTTTCCTGCCATTCCGTCGGTGGCGATTGCTTCGACGTGATCGCGCTTGGCGGAGGGCGGCATGGATTTTTTGTCGGCGACATTTCGGGCAAGGGCGTTACGGCCGCGCTGCTTGCCACTTTGCTGCAAGGCGTCTTCTTCACCACCGCCGCGATGGATATTTCGCTCCCGGGGGTTTTCTCGCGCGTGAATCAATATTTGTGCGAGCGCACGGGCGAAGATCGCTACGCCACAGTGTTCTACGGCATTCTGGATAGGCTTGGCCGCTTCGAGTACGTGAATGCCGGGCACGTGCCGCCGCTGCTGAAACGCAAGGCGGGCGGCCTCGAAGGCCTGGGCTCCGCGAATTTCCCCGTGGGCATGTTCTCCGAAGCCGAATACCAGAGCGCGCGCGTGCAATTCGAGCCTGGCGATTTTCTGGTCATCTATACAGACGGCGTTTCGGAAGCGACGAACACGCGCAATGAATTGTTTGAAGAGTTCCGGCTGCGCCAGATCGTGGAAGACTTTACCGGCGAGAACGTCACGCAACTCGGCGATGCCATCCGCGAAGGGATGCGCGTATTCACCGAGGGCGCCGCGCAGTCCGACGACATCACCATCCTGGTGATCCAATACAAAGGTAACGCGTCGTGAAACGCAAAGCCGCTCAGCCCAGCGAAGGCGGTTTGCCGCTTGAGACGCTCGAGCAGGTAGTGGCGACGCTCAATCCGGAAACCGAACCCGGGGAACTTGCGGCACAAATGGTGTGCATATTGGCGGCGCCGGGGCGATTGGAAGGGGCGCGATTGTGGCGCGTGGTGGGCGGGTTGCCGTCGGTGTGGCAGGAAAGCGGCGAGCTGCCCAAGGCGGATGCGGCGCGCATCGAGCGAGTTCTGCAGGGGAAAGATTCGGGCGCGAACGGCAACAGTTGCACGTGGGTGCTAGGGCACGGCGCGCACCCGGTCGGAATTTTGGAAGCGTGGCCGAAGGGACCGATCGATCCCAGAACGCGCGGATGGCTGGAACTTTTCCGGCGTTATGCGGAAGTGGCGCTGGAGAGCAGCGAGCGCCGTCACGCGGTGATTGAGCTTTCCACGATTGTGGAAGCTACCAAGCGGCTGAATTCCACGCTGGATCTTGCCGAGCTTCTGAACATCATTTTGCAGCTGACGACGCGGCATACAGGCGCTGAGCGCGGCACCGTGTTCCTGGTGGACCGCGAGCGCGGCGAAATCTGGTCGCTCGTCGGGCTGGGCCTCGACCAGCACGAAATTCGTCTGCCGATTAACCGCGGGATTGCCGGCTGGGTGGCGGAGCACGGCGAAACCGTGAACCTGGAAGACGCTTACGCCGATCCGCGATTTGAATCGGAAGTCGATATACGGCTTGGCTTCCGCACCAAGTCGCTGCTGTGCCTGCCGATTCGCAGCAAGAGCGGTGAACCCATCGGCGTGCTGCAGCTGCTGAACAAGAAATCCGGACCATTCACGCACGCCGATGAAAACCTGCTGCGCGCGATTTCCGATCACGTGGCGCTGGCTCTGGAAAACGCGCAGCTGCACCGCGATTTGCTGCACAAGCAGCGCATGGAGCGCGATCTGGCCCTGGCGCGCAGCATTCAGCTGGGGCTGCTGCCGGAGCGCCCGCCGTTGCTCGACGGATTTGAAATTGGCGTGGCGCACCGGCCATCGCTGGAGGTTGGCGGCGACTATTACGATTTCATCGCGCTCGCGCCGGATACGATTCTTACCGTGGTGGCGGACGTGGAAGGCAAGGGCGTCGGTTCGGCAATGGTGATGGCCAACCTGCAGGCGACGCTGCACGCGCTGCTGGCGCATTTGCATTCGCTCGAGCGTTTGGTGGAATCGTTGAATGACATGATGCTGGCCGATACGCGCGGGCAGAAGTTCATGACCATGTTCGTGGGCTTGCTGGATCAGCCGCGGCGCACCTTGCATTACGTGAATGCCGGGCACGTGCAGCCCGCCGTGGTGCGCGTGAATGGCGACGTGGAATATCTCACCGAGGGCGGCATGGTGGTGGGACTCTTCGCAGGTGTGCGCTACGAACGCGGGCACGTCAAGCTGCATCCGGGTGACGTGGTGGTTTTCTGCACCGACGGCATAACGGAGGCGAATAATTCCTCGGAAGAAGAATTCGGCACGCAGCGCCTGGTGGACCTGGTGACGCGCGAGCGCCACCTGCCGGCGCAGGATATTGTGCAGGCGGTGATGACCACAGTTGACACTTTCTCGCGCGGCGGCACCCACGAAGATGACCGCGTGATTCTGATTTTGAAAGTGTCCTGATTAGGCAGCGCCTCAGGGATTGCCTCGATACTTCTCGAAGAATCTGACCACGCGGTTTTCGTAATCGGCCGGGGCTTGTCCCAAGGCTGAGGCGTGTCCCGCTCCTTGCACAACCCATAACTCTTTCGGTCCCGTCGCTGCATCGTAAATGGCCTCTGCGTGGCGGCAGGGAATTCTGTGATCATTCGCACCGCAAATCAGCAGGACCGGGAACGGGCGTTGCGCCACGGCTTGTTCCGGCGAGACTGCGTCGGGATCGAAGCCACCTGTTCTGGCTACCGCACGCATCGCGAAAATCGAAGCGGGGCGCAAGAGCGTCTTGCCGATGAACGGGCTCACATCCAACCCCGCGTAGTCGTAGCTGACTTCACGAAGACTTGCAAACGGATCTTCGGCGGAGACCGCGGCGATGCGCGACTCGACGGCTGCGGACTGCAGCGCGATCGCGGCGCCCATGGAAACTCCGTGCGCGTAAAGATAGCGAACTTTTTCGCTGGCGTACAGCGCGTCGGTGATCGCTACCGTGTCGTAGCGTTCTTTCCAGCCGTAGGTGGCCATGTCGCCACCGCTTTTTCCGTGGGCGCGCGAATCCATCATCACGACGCTGTACCCGTGACGGAGAAGAAATTCCGCGTGGCCCAGATCGCCGCTGCGATTGTCGGAGACGCCGTGGAAAAGCAGCACCCAATCGCCATTTGCTGATGGCGGCACGACTTTCCAGCCGCGCAGTTCGACGCCGTCGTTCGCACGCACCGTGAAATCTGTTTTCACGGCGCTTGTGCGCTGCAATGTTTGTTCAGTTTCCTCCACGCGCTCCGGATTGTGATTTGCGGGATGCAAAACTCCTGGGCCGATGGCGTTGCCAATATATCCGGAGGCGGCCGACAACAGAGCGAGTATGACGATTGCGATGCCGGTCAACGAGCGCATGCGAACTCCTAGAGATGTTACGAGATCAGACGGTCCAGTGTTTCAGTGGCGTGCCGGAGAGTCGCGCGGTTGATACCAAGGCTAGGTGCCCGTGGAAGAGTAGTGGCGCGTCCCGAAATTCCAGAGTGAGATTGCTATGCTGAAGAACACCACGGCAACGACTGGCACCAACGGGGCGTATTGCGGGGAAATGGTGCGGCCGAGCATGCGCACGCTGGGATAGAACGAGGCCAGTCCGAAGGGAACGATCCAGCAGAGAAAAAATTGCACCACAGGGCTGTAAATCGAAAGAGGGTAGCGGCCGAAGGCGATCACGTTCCACACGGGCGGGTGCACGCCGATGCGGTCTTCGAACCAGAACGACACCGTGCTGAGGATGAGGAAGACCGAGATATAGATGATGCCGGCGCAGAGGCCAAAGAACAGTAGCATGGCAAATTTCGTCGAAGTCCACGCGAGGCCCAGCCGGCGCGTCGCCCACCACATGCAGAAAACGCCGGTCGCGACTTCCTGCAGCGATTCGATGCGGAAAGTCTCGAAGAGCACTTGGAAGAGCGAGGAAATTGGCCGCAGCAGCACGCGATCGAATTTTCCCTCGATAATGTAATTGTTCCCGAAATCGTAGAGGTTCAGGCTGACGACGTTGAAGAGGCCATAGGGAATCAGCGAGAAGCCGTAGAGGAACAATACTTCTTCGAAGCGCCAGCCCGCAAGCTGCGGCACTTTATTGAACAGGACGACGACGAAACTGAGTGAAAACATCGTGGCGGCAAAGCTAGTCGCGAGGCTGATGAAGAAATCGCCGCGGTAGCTGACGCGCACTTTGGCGTACTGCGAGAAATAATCGAAGAACAGGAAGAAATGGCGCTGCATCGCGGCGATTATGCCGGTAATGCCTGATTTTTCCGTGATGGGCGTTGTCGCTGGCATGATTTGCGTCGCGCCGGCGTTTCGCCGGCAGGTCTAGATTCGAAATCAGCAAAAACGCCGGCGAAACGCCGGCGCTCCGACCTACCCTCCGTGAATTGTGATTTTCTGCGAGGCTCGCTCCCACCACACATGCGCGAGCCACAGCAGCGCGATTACCCACAGCCATTGAATCCCGAGCGCACGCAGCGCCGCCGTGCGGTCCAGCTTGCCCAGATAAATTTGCAGCGGCGTGTAAGCGATATGCTCGAATGGCAACCACGCCAGCACTCGTTGCACCCGCTCCGGAAAAAACGACATGGGAATCAGCAGTCCAGAGAGCAGCTCAATCAGCCAGTATTTCGCGCGAATCAGCGCGAGGATGGATTTCAGTGGGATCGCGCACGTGCCGATCATGAAATTGATCGCGGCCATCAGGAAAAAACTACCAAACACCGCCACCAGAAATAGCAGAAAATTCTCGCGGGACACCGGGCCTTGCACAGGAAAGACCAGCGCCACCACGACGGCCGTCGGCAGCGTCAAAAGCCCCAGGCGAAACGCAGATTCGCCGATCGCGCGCGAAATCCACATCCACTGCACGGAAACCGGCTTGATCAGGTCCATGGCGATCTTGCCTTCAATCACCTCGTACGCCATTTCCTGGTCAATCGTGTTCCAGTAGAACGAGCGAATCATCCAGCCAACGCTGACGTACGTGATCATCTGCGCCAGGTCGTATCCCGCGATGGCGATGCCGCCGCGGTACACCGCGCTCCAGATAAAGTAGTACACGGTGACGTTCAGGAAGTACGTGATGATCCCGGTGAAGTAGCGCAGCCGGAATGCGAGGATGTTGACGAATCCCACCCGCGAAAATTGGGCGTAGGGCACCAGCGTTTGCACCCAGCTGCTCACACGCTCACCTCAAGATGTGCCTCGCCGGCGTAGATGCGCTTGATGATTTCTTCGATCGGCTCGTCTTCAATGAGCAGGTCGCGTACTTCCACTGCGTCCAGGATCTTCCGAATCAGGTCGGATGTGGAAACCTTCACGCGGTCGAAGCGGATGCGATAGGTCAATTCGTCCACTTGATCTACTTCCAAGGCATCGCGCGAGAAAGCGTCGAGGCAGTCGGCTTGCGTGCGGTCCTTCAACACGAATTTGATCTGCTTGGTGCGCAGCAGTTGCTGTTTCAGCTGAGCCAGGTGCCCGTCGTACAGGACTTTGCCGTGGTCAATAATCATAATCCGGCGGCAGAGCTCCTCGATGTCGTCGAGGTCGTGGGTCGTCAGCAGCACGGTGGTGCGGAATTCGCGATTGATGGCGCGCAGAAAATGGCGGATGTGGTCTTTGGCGACCACATCGAGGCCAATCGTCGGCTCGTCCAGGAACAGCAGTGGCGGATTGTGCAGCAGTGCGGCTGCCAGATCGCAGCGCATGCGTTCGCCGAGCGAAAGCTTGCGCACCGGGGTATGTAGGTAATCGCGAATATTCAAGATGGCATCGAAGTGCTCCATGCGCGCATCGAAATCACGCTGCGACACGTCGTAGATGCGCCGCAACAGCTTGAACGATTCGACCACCGCGATGTCCCACCACAGCTGGGTGCGCTGGCCAAACACCACACCGATGGTTTTCACATACTGGCGGCGCTGGCGGTAGGGAACGTAGCCATTGATGCGGATTTCGCCGCTGCTGGGAACCAGAATCCCGGTGAGCATCTTGATGGTGGTGGATTTTCCCGCGCCGTTGGGTCCGATGTAGCCGACCATTTCGCCGCGTTCGATGGTAAATCCGACGCGATCCACCGCGGCCACGGTGCGGTAATCGCGAACGAAGAGATTTTGGATCGAGCCCCATACGCCTTCGCGCCGCTTGAAGCTGCGGAAGTGCTTCGAGAGCTCGTGAACGTGAATTAAGGAGTCGGCGCTCATCCGATTGGGAATTCTAACATTTACGGGGGAGCAGCGCTGATTCTGCACGAAGGCTTCAGACGCCGGATAGCGCATCCGCGGCGCGTGCCACCCCATCTGGCTGCTTAGACGCGAGAAAGTGAAATTCGGCGCGACAGAATCGTGAGGGATTTGCGCCGGCGGCGCGCCAAAGACGACGCAGCTGCCGCGTCTATTTGCCCGCTAGCCTTTGTGGCAGACCGAGCAGTGCTTGGCTTCGTAGTTTTCCATCGTCACTTCGAACATGTTGTTGCATCCAATACATACGCGATGGATCTTCGCGGGCGGCTTTTCGCCCGGCTTGGTCTGGGCGCTGTGCGAGGAGTGCTGATTATGTTGTGGCTCGCTCATAGCCGGATTCTAGCATGAAGCGAATCCCGTGGTCCGGCGCAACTCGTCATTTACACAGAAACCCCGCGTAGCATCCGCCGGGATCCGAGCCGTAGCACTCTTGCGGTGTTTGCGCGGGCAAGCCGGGAAAGGGTCTGCTACAATTTTACAGCTTCGGGGGAAGCCTGCGTCCTAGCGGTGCGTGAAATTACATGCCGGCCAACAACAAGCCAAAATGGGTGATTGCCAGCCTCGCCGTGGCGTTGGGCGTCGTGCTATTGATTGTGTTGGCAGAGCGCGGGCCGGCGCCGCAAGTGCAGATTGTAAGCGTTACGCGCGAGGATTTGACCGCGTCCATTACCGGCAACGGCAGAGTGGAGCCAATTTCACCCACGGTGGCGCGCGCGCAATTTCCTACGTTTGTCGCGGACGTGAAAACTGGCGAAGGGCAGTCCATCCACAAAGGTCAGCTGATTTTGACTTTGGACGCCGCCGATGTGCGCGCGCAACTCTCCCAAGCCCGTGCCGATTTGCTTGCGGCACAAATGGAATTGCGCAACGCGCACTCCGGCGGGCCTCCGGATGAAGTAGCGCAGCTGGCCGGAAATCTGCAGAATGCGGAAACACAGGTCGCAAGTCTGGAGAGAACGCAGCAGGCCCTGGCGCAGTTGGTGGCCAAGGGCGCGGCCACGCAGGAAGAAGTCGCGCAGAATCAGACGGCGCTCGCCACCGCGCGCGCGAATTTGCAAATCTATCAGCAGAAGAAGGCGGCGCTCGAGCAGCGCACGTCCGTAAATGTGGAGAGCACCAGCCTGCGCCTGCAGCAGCAGCAGGACCTGGTAGCCGCGCTGGAAGAAAAAGTTCGTTCGGCCATGGTGATCGCTCCGGCCGATGGCACGCTCTATTCCCTGCCGGTCCGCAAGGGTGATTTTGTGAAGTTGGGTGACGTGCTGGCGGAAATGGCGGACCTGCGCCATGTGCGCGTGCGTGCATTCGTGGATGAACCGGACCTGGGTTCGCTCGGGCAGAATCAGGGCGTGCAGGTATTGTGGGACGCGATGCCCAACCGCATATGGAACGGCAAAGTGGAGCAGGTGCCCAAGCAGGTGGTGGCGCGCGGCTCGCGCAGTGTGGGCGAGGTGCTCTGTTCGGTGGATAACGACAAAGTAGAGCTGCTGCCGAACGTGAACGTGGAAGTGCGCATTCTAGTTCACGAACAGCGCGGCGTGCTGGTGATACCGCGGGGCGCGGTGCGTTACGACCAGGGGCAACATTTCGTGCTTGCTTACGACGGCGACGCGGTGCACCGGCGGGATATCCAGGTGGGAGTCGCGGGCGCCGATAAATATGAGGTGCTTGCCGGGCTGGCCCAGGGAGACAAAGTGGCGCTGCCTGGAGACGTGGATTTGCGCGATGGCATGAAGGTCCGAGCCGCGGAGGCTAAATGAGAATGAGGCACGCCGGTGGTAGCAGTCGCGCGAGAATTGCGAACCTGCTTCGCGTGGCCTGTGGTGCTGCGGCATTCCTGCTGCTTAGTGCGTCAACTCCAACCGCGCAAGCCGCAACAGGCGCGACGCACACGCCGAACGATCCGAGCGCGCTGCCTTTCTCCAGCGTCATCGCCGCCGACGCCTCGGCTCCGATCCAGACGGCACAACGTCAGTTCAACGCAGGAAATTATTCCGCGGCGATCACCACGCTGCAGTCCGCGGTCACGCAAAATCCCAACAGTGCTGAGGCTTACTACTGGCTGGGACGCACTTATTACGAAATCCGCGACTATGACAATGCGATTGCGGCAGCCGAGAAGTCCGTCGCGCTGGATGCCAAGAATTCTGTTTATCATCAGTGGCTGGGGACAATCTACGGCGGCAAGGCGGATCGCGACCGCAGTTTTTCTTACGCGCGGAAAGTAAAAAAGGAATTCGAAGAGGCGGTGCAACTGAATCCTCAGAACATTTCGGCGCGGCGCGATTTGGAGGAATACGATTTACAAGCGCCGTGGGTCGTCGGCGGAAATAAAGATGAAGCCAAGGCGCAAGTGGATGCGATTGCCGCGCTCGATCCCGTTGAAGGCCATCTGGCGCGCGGCGTCTATGATATGGATGGCGCGAAGAAATCCGATCTAGCCGAAAAGGAATATCGCGAAGTTCTCGCCGCCAGGCCGGCCAAGATTGACGCGTATCTGGAAGTGATCGCTTTCTTCCAGCAGCAGAATAAGCCCGCGGACATGGATACCGCGATTCAAGCCGCTGCGCTGGTGGCGCCGAACGATCCGCGCCTGGGATATTGGCGCGCCGCGTCCTTGACGCTGGCCAATTCGAATCTTGCCGACGCTGAAAAATACCTGAAGGCATATCTGGCCAGCACCTCGGATCGCAGCGATTGGCCCTCGCATTCCGCCGCGCGCGGTTGGTTGGGCCGTGTGTACGAAGCGCAAGGAAAACGCAGCGAAGCCGCCGAGCAGTATCGCGCGGCGCTGCAGCTTGATCCTAACGACAAGGACGCCAAGACGCGGCTGGATCGTCTGGCGAAATCCGCGCACTAAATCCGTGAAAGGTTCGCTCGAAACTCGCACCTTGCAAACCGCATCTCATCCGGTGATGACGCCTCTTACGCCCGCGCAGCAGACAACTCCCATTCTGTGGGCGGAGACCTGGAGCCTGGCGCTGCAGGAGCTGCGCGGCAATAAAGTGCGCGCGATGCTCACCATGCTGGGCGTGATCATTGGCAGCGCCTGCATCGTGCTGGTCGTCACCGTCGCTCTGGTCGGAAAACGCTATATTGTCGGACAGATTGAAGGCGTGGGCGTAAACATGATTCATGCCGAGCTGGTTCACACCGGCGATGCGCAACGCATCACGCTGGCTGACGAGATCAACTTGGCGGATATGGACGCAGTCAAAGCCGCACTCCCTCACGTGTCGGTGGCCGCAGGGTCGCATGATATGCCGATGACGTTCGTCGTGAACGGAGTCAGCCGTCCGGTCAGCCTGGTGGGCGTCACCGAGGATTTTCAGACCATTCGCCGTTTCCTGATTCTGCGCGGGCGCTATTTTGACCAGGACGACATGAATTCGCGCAGCAAAGTCTGCTTGGTCACCAGAGAGCTCGCTGAATTAGCGTTTCCGAATGAAGATCCGTTGGGCAAGGACATTCGCTTGGGAGATTTGCATTTCACTGTGATTGGCGTGTTTCACGAACGAACCGCCACGTTTGGCTTGACGGAAGTTACCAGGAATTCCGTGATCGTGCCCATCGGTCTCATGAAATATTACACGGGAGAGGAATATCTTCGCACGCTTTACGTGCAAGCGGACCGGCCGGAAAACGTTCCTGAACTCACGAAACAGGTTGGTCAGTTATTGATCAGCCGCCACCGACGCGGCGCGGAGTATCTTTCGGAAAATCTGGATTCTCTGCTGGATTCCGCGCGCAGGATTTCCATGGCGCTGACGGTGTTGTTAATCCTGGTCGCCACGATCGCGCTGACCATCAGCGGCATTGGAATCATGAATATTATGTTGGTGACGGTGACTGAGCGCACGCGTGAGATTGGTATCCGCAAAGCGATCGGCGCGCCGCGCGTTGCCATCCTCTATCAGTTCCTGATGGAAGCGCTGTTAATCAGCGGGACCGGCGCGCTGCTGGGTATCGCGATTGCCGTAACAATTCCCATGGTGCTGAATATTGTGA
>Ga0210398_10004249_pt1 | contig 13480 bp, 13 predicted proteins | sample IncBWC4OmetaG_FD_161047 | JGI IMG/M metagenome (GOLD analysis project Ga0210398, IMG submission 161047) | Forest soil microbial communities from Barre Woods Harvard Forest LTER site, Petersham, Massachusetts, United States - Inc-BW-C-4-O | ecosystem: Environmental > Terrestrial > Soil >... | reverse complement strand
TAGAGGTGACCATCACTGCCGATGGTCGCGCCGTCAACATTTCCATCATTAAGGATCCCGGCATGGGCCTCGGGGAAAAAGCAGTCGAGGCCGTTCGCACCTGGAAGTTTCGACCAGCTGCAGGACCGAGCGGCAAGATTGTCGCCGTGCAAGTGCCGATTGAAGTGACTTTCCGGCTCTATTGATTTCCCCTATTGCCTTAGTTACCGCCTTTCAAATTGATGCCTCGTTCGCCTGCAATTCTCGCTCGAGGCTTAGAATCTTCACTGCGGGCAACCAAAGCCCGATAGAAGACTTCTGACTAGCCGACTGGTGCCCGCCTCCAGATGTTGTCGGGCCGAACCGTGAGGCGGAGACGGAGGCCTGCGCATGGGCGATCCATTTCTTCGCTCTTTTTCCGGCAACGATCCCACAACGGAATCCTGGCTCAATAGAGTTCGAGAAAACCTGGGCCAGCTTCTTATTCCTTCGCATTTCAAACCGTCTTCGGCGAACGGCGCGCCCATCCATCTCCTGAAGTTCGATCGATCGCTGAGGCCAGCGCGCGCCCAAGGCGCTTCCCTGATTACGCACGGCGCGGTTTTCGCTTCACTCCTTTTTCTGGTGGCCCATGGGCCGGGAGTGCCGGTCGGCACGGGTATCCCTGATTCGACGCCGCTCCGTCCGCTCACATTTCGCACCGCCGTGTTTTCTACTCTTACGAACGCGCAGCCTTCTGGCGGACGTGGCAGCGGCGGCGATGAAAACCCCGTTCCTGCAACGCATGGAACTCCTCCGCCGCACTCGTCTCTGGTGATCGTCAAACCCACGCTTCCACAAAACCAGGATCACGTTCTTCCTGAGCCACCAACGATTTTCGATTCGAACGCGGCTCCCGTCCTGACTCCCACTGAGGAGCTCGGCTTGCCCTGGATGCCACGAGACACGGCATCTCCGGGCCCCGGCAAAGGACACGGCATCGGGTCGAAGGATGGTCCTACGATGGGCGATGGTGGAATTGGGCCGGTCGGCGATGGCACGGGAAGCGGTCCCTATGCGCCGGGGATCATTCCGCCCGCATGCGTATATTGTCCGTATCCGACGTACACCGACGAAGCGCGGCACGGCAAAGTGCAAGGTTCGGTGACCCTACAAGTTCTCGTGGGCGCGGATGGACGGGCGCAAGATGTCCGCATCGTCAGAGGTATTGGTTTTGGCCTGGACGAGCGCGCCGCGGAGACTGTGCGCGGCTGGAGATTTGCTCCCGCGCGAGACGGAGCAAAGCATGCGGTGGCCACGTGGGTTACCGTCGAAGCCGTCTTTCGCCTGTTCTGACTTTTGTCCGGCAACATCCGCCCGACGGTGGAGGATCCTAGCGGGGACCGCTCGGATGAACGGATAGACTCTGCCATGAAGCCCATCGGTTTCTTGCCAGCAGCTCTGCTTTTTCTGGGATCTGTGGCCGCCGCCCAGCAAGCTAAGTCCTTTCGCGATCAGCAGTTACAATACCCGCGAGTCCGCGCCGCCGCCAAAGAGAAGGACGATGTTCTTCGGCGCAGGTGTCGGGAACGGAAGATATCGTATCCGCCGCGTGCCATTCTGTTCCGCGCCTTCAAGAGAGAGGCGCGCCTCGAACTCTGGGCGCTGGACAATACGGGAGACTCTTACATTCTCGTTAACTGCTATGCGATTTGTGCTACTTCCGGAGTGCTTGGGCCGAAACGAAAATTCGGCGACGTACAGGTGCCAGAGGGATTCTACGAACTCGATTGGTTCAATCCACAGAGCAATTTTTTCCTGAGCTTGCACGTCAGCTACCCAAATAGCGCGGACCGAATCCTCGGCTCGCACGCGAATCCCGGGGGAGATATTTTCCTTCATGGGAATTGCGTGACCATTGGATGCCTTCCCATCACCGATGAAGGGATCAAGGAGGTCTACTGGCTCGCTGTCGAGGTTCACGCAGCGGGCCAGCGGCACATTCCCATCGAAATATTTCCTGGAGAGCTGACCGAAGACGGATTTAAATGGCTCGCAAGAAGTCATCCGAACCAGCCGGAATTGCTCGCGTTTTGGAGCAATCTCCGCGAAGGCTTTGACTTGTTCGAGAAGGATCATCGCGCCCTAAAAGTCACCGTAGCCGGCAACGGCAGGTATAGATTCAACGAGGAGCGCGGCTCCCGAGAGAGCCGCTGATTTTCTGGCCCCCAACGCTCTTGGGAGTAGCATTTCCGCATGCCTTAGGAATTTAGCGAGTGGGAAGAAGAGCCAGAGCCGCAGCCGTCACTGGCGCGTAGCGGCACACCGCCGCGCAAGCCGAAAGGGATTGGCGTGCTTGATCCGCCGGGTCCTCCCCGAAGGCGACAGGGTTTTCGCGCCGCCCTGCCGGGATCTTTTCTGACGCGTTTACTCGGCGGGCTGGGTCCTGGCAGGCCTGGTGGTATGCATCTTCTTCTTCCTGCTGTTTTTCCGGTGGTGAGTGATTCAAGCAACACAAGCGACGCTTCTGCTACCTGGGGTGTAGACAATCTGTTAGGATTCCGGCATGAGACGAGCAACCGGTATTTCGTGGGCTATCCTTGCCGTTCTGGTGTGTTTCGTGCATCCGGCGAGCGCGCAGACCTCCCCCGCCACTTTGGATATTACGGCGCGGATTACGCCGACGGCTGCGCGGCCGGAACCCGTGCGGCAATTTATGTTCTACGTTCTGACCAAGAGCTACGCGGACATCGCCAAGGAAGTCGAAGAAGCAGACGTAGTCCCGCCGCGCGATGAATTCATCGAGGGATTGAAAGTGTCGAAGGAATTGAAGACCTGGCTGAAGGCTCACGAAACGCTTGACCTGACGATTCCTGACCTGGACAAAATGCTGACGGCGGATGACATCCTGCACACGCCTGAGTTTTTGACGGCTTACCAGCAAACGAACGGCGGCGGCGTAACCAGCGGCATGCCCAAACCCAAATTCAAGGAAGCGGACAAAACGGAACATCCGGAGAAGTACGAAAAAGACAAGCAGGCGTACTACGCGGCACTGAAGAAATTCATCCAGACAAATCCGTCGACAATTTCTGGGATGGAGGTGGAGCTGGACGCCGTAAATCCGCAGAGGAAGTGGGCCCTGATCACCAGCAATCAGAAGAGACGCGTGCAGAAGCTGGCTCCGGAAATCGCGCAGACAAAATATCTAGCGGCCAAAGTGGAGACGGATTTGGATGGACATGCGTTTATTCGGCAGCTGGCGCCGGGCAATTACTGGATCAGTTCGCTGAACCTTGACGCCAACATCGGTGACGCCCGGGTGCGCTGGGATGTGCCGGTTGCCATTCAACCCGGGCAGGCTTTCCGCATCGAACTCACCAACCTGAACGCAGCCGACACCATGGCAGCCGTGACGCCATAGGTTAGGCCGGCCGCGGCAGCCATGGGCACACCTCTGCTTTGGCTGGTTTTCAATCTTTTCGTACTCGCCGCGATTGTATTGGATCTTGGTGTCTTCCACCGGCGTCCCCACAAAATGAAAACGCAGGAAGCGCTGACCTGGACGCTCGTCTGGGTTGCGCTGTCGCTTGCGTTCGGACTCAGCGTCATGCATTTCTCCGGCTCCGAGCGCGGGCTGGAATTCTTCACCGGGTATGTCGTCGAAAAAGCCCTCAGCGTGGACAACCTCTTTCTGTTTCTGGTGATTTTCCGGGCGTTTGCCGTTGATGAAAAGGTTCAGCACCGTGTTCTGGAATGGGGAATTCTCGGGGCGCTGCTGATGCGCGGGGCGATGATTGCCGCGGGAGCGAGTTTGATTGAGCGGTTCAGCTGGGTGCTGTATGTGTTCGGAGCCTTTCTGGTATTCGCAGGATTGCACATGCTGTTTCTGAAGAAAGTGGAGATGCATCCCGAGGAGAACCGTATTTCGCTGTTTGCGAAAAAGTACCTGCGCGTCACGAAAGAGTACCAGGGAAGTAAATTTTTTGCTCGAAATGGTGGAAAACTCTTTGCTACGCCTTTGTTTGTGGTGTTGCTGATTGTGGAGATCACCGATATGACCATGGCCGTCGATTCGATTCCGGCGGTGTTTGGTATAACGCGCGACCCTTTTATCGTGTACACATCCAATGTGTTCGCGATTTTGGGTTTGCGCGCCATGTATTTTCTTTTGGCCGGGGTCCTGGGGCGGTTGCGGTATTTGACGCCGGGCCTTTCTTTTGTGTTGGCGTTTATTGGGGCGAAGATGATTGTCGATCCTTGGGTGCACATTACGGTGGAGATCTCGCTTGGGATTGTCGCGGGGATTTTGTTGGTGGCGCTGGCGGGTTCCCTTCTGGTTGGTCCAAAAGCAAAACAATGAACCGGCGGCTCCGGTTGGGCGAATTCCCGAAGATGATTTGGACCGGGGTGTTGGCCTGTCTGCCCTGGCACAACTTCCTATTGGAAACCAAAATGGCGGTGCTATGAAACAAAAAACAGACGTCTTACAAGGCCCATTGGCTTTAGTGGTCCTCAAGACTCTCGATGTCCTGGGACCGCTGCACGGCTATGGAGTCGCGCGGCGCATAGAGCAGACTAGCGGAGATCTGCTGGCCGTAAATCAAGGGACTCTCTATCCCGTTCTATTGAGGCTGGAGCAAGAAGGCGCGATCGCGTCGGAGTGGGGTGCCTCGGAGAATAATCGCAGGGCGCGCTTCTATCGACTGACAGCGGAAGGGCGCAAGCAGTTGCAGGTCGAGACCCAAGACTGGGAACAAACGGCAGCGATTATTGGTCGGTTCTTTGAAGCCAAAGCGGAGGATTTGTCATGAGATCCGTGAGGCGCTTCTTCACTCGTCTGGCCAATCTGGCGGCAAGGCCGGCCCAGGACGAGCAATTGAGGGAAGAGATTGAGGAACACATCGCTCTCGAAACCGCCGAATCCTTAAGCTGGTTTATCCCCAATTGAGGCACGACGCCGGGCCATGCTGAAAATTGGCGGAGTGGAAGCGATGAAACAAGACTATCGAGCCGAGGGAGGCCTGCCATTGATCGAGAATTTGGTGCGCCACGTGCGCTTTGCTCTCCGCAGGAAAGCCGCCCGTCGCGACCTACGTTCGCTGCCAGCGTCCCCTGAAGCCAGTTGTTGCCATCGGGCCATCCCACTTATCGAGACGGTCTCGAGTCAACTTCCGCAAAGTAGCCGTGATGTTCAAAACCGGGAGGGCGTGCCGTACAAACTCACGTGGGTCGCAAATTGATCCGAATCGATCCGCATTGATCCGGCCATCGAAATCCAACGCGGCTATTGCAAGGAAACGGCTTCGCGCTGTGACACGATCGACAAGCACGCGGGCGGCAGGCCAAGGTACGCGGACGCTAGCGTACGCCTGCCATACTTAAGTGCGCCTACCTATTATTACCTAGTTAACGACACAAGGGCATTTGAGGCTAGAAAGGAGGGCACACTGGTGAGGGAGAGGGCACCGATTGCGAGGAGTCCGAACCGGGGTGGTTACCATGAAGATGAGTGGTTATTTGTGGGCCGCTTTGTCGGTCCTGATCTGTTCGCTCGGCATGGACCTGTTGCTCGATTCAATTCGTCATGCCGGGCCGTATGCCGACGAGTATGTTCTGCTCGGGGCAACTCTCACAGCACTTGGGTTGGCGACGATGGGGATCCGATTTGGGCAGTACTGGCAAACGCGAGCGATGCCGGGGCACATGCGGCGCGGTTCACACTTCAGAAGCAGGTCGGGAAGGGCAGGCAATTCTTAGGAGATACCAGGCGGAGAGCGGGCTGCTCCGGGAGAGGGATTCCTTGCTGGAGCTCTAGCGCGGGGGGATTGCTGCGGGGATTTTGCCACGGAACGACATTTGCCAAACACTTGTTGCTAATGCTCGGAAGATAGAAATAGAGTGACTGCGCTGGGAGGTGTAGCGTGCCGAAGCGCGCGTCAGCAGTGGAATCCATTTCGCCAGCTTTTGCCCGGACAAAGCAGCTGCTTTTCCGGCCGTTTCGCTTTGGGATTTGGGCGCGGCTGGCGGTGGTGGCTCTGGTTACCGGGGAGGCTGGAGGCGGCGGAGGTGGTGGGGGAAGCCTGCCGAACTTGAATACGAATCGAGGCGGCGATCATCACTGGGCCAATTACTGGTCTGATCGCTGGGCGGGGGCGGCGCATCTCGTCAGCACACCGAGATGGGAGGAGATTCAACCTTACATAGGGTGGATCGTGGTGTGTGCGGCGTTGGTTCTGGCTGTGCTGCTCTTGTGGATTTACAGCGACTGCGTTTACCGGTTTATTCTCTTGGATGCGGTGGTTAGCGGGCAGTGCCGGTTGCGTGAGGGGTGGCGGCGGTGGAGAAAGGCTGGGCGGCGATACCTTTTGTGGGCCGTCGCGTTCGGGTTCGGGGCCTTTGTTTTGGTGGCGGTCGTGGCAGGAGTGCCGGTTTTGCTTGCGTATCGCGCGGGGTGGTTCGAGCATCCGGACCAGAATCTCGGGGTATTGATCGGCGGGGGAATTTTGCTCTTGCTGGTAATGATTTTGCTGGTGGCGGTGCTGGCGATCATCGACATGCTGGGGCGGGATTTTCTGGTGCCGGTTATGGCCTTCGAAGAAGTGGGGGCGATGGAGGGCTGGCGCAGGGTGCTGGCGATGATGGCTGTGGAGAAGCTGGCCTATGCCGGATATGTGCTGATGAAGATCGTGCTGGCCATGGGGGCCGCGATTATTTTCGCGATCCTCAATTTGATCGTGGTTTTGATTTTGTTGATTCCGCTGGGGCTGCTCGGCGTAATCGGATTCCTGATCGGGAGGAGTGCGGGAGTGAGCTGGGATAATACTTCCGTCGTGTTGCTGCTGGCGGCGTTCGCCCTGCTGGCGTTGGCGGGGCTACTTTACGTGGTGGGATTTGTGTATGCGCCGGGGCTGGTGTTTTTTCAATCCTACACGCTGGAATTCTTCGCGCCACGATACGGGCCGCTGGGGAGCAAAATGTTTTCGCCGAGCCCGCCGATGATGCCGCCGACGCCTCGAATCCCACCAGGGGAACCGTTGCTACCGCCGGAACCGTCGCCGACGTAGAACGTAGCCCCATCGAAGGGGCAGCTGGTCGATGATCTGCGGACTTCTTCACCGTTCAATCGTCTTCGAACATTAATTCGTCGACGTAGCACCACATCCAGTTTTCGCCGGGCTCCAAGGAGCGGACAATGGGGTGCTTCATCGAGTGGAAATGTTTGGTGGCGTGCTTATTTTTTGAGGAATCGCAGCACCCGACGTGGCCGCACGTCAGGCAGAGCCGCAGGTGGACCCAGGTATCGCCCATCTTGAGACATTCTTCGCAGCCCTTGGATTTTGGTTTGACCGGGCGGATTTGATTGAGGTGCGTGCAGACATCGGCCATTTTCTTCTCCTGAAACGATTACTTCGCGGCTTGGATCGGGATGCGGACTTGAAAGCGAGTGTTGCCGGGGACAGAACTGACACTGATGTGGCCACCGACGTTTTTGATGATGCGATTGACGACATCGAGACCGAGGCCGGTGCCTTCGCCGACGCCTTTGGTGGTGAAAAAGGGATCGAAGATGCGCGACAGCGCTTCCGGGGGGATGCCGGCGCCGTTGTCGGCTATTTCGACGAGCACGAAATCGTTTTCGTGGGCCGTGCGGATCGTGAGCTTACCATCGCTCTTCATGGCGTCGGCGGCGTTGTCGATCAGATTGGTCCAGACCTGATTGAGTTCGCTGCCGCTGGACATAACTTTGGGAAGATTGGGGGCGTATTCGCGGATGACCTTGATGCCGCGCTTGAGCTTGTGATTCATGATGGTAAGAGTCGTTTCGAGGCCGCGCTCGATGTCGACCTCCTGCATGGGGCCTTGATCCATATAGGAGTATTCCTTGATGGCTTTGATGAGGTCGGAGATGCGGGCAGAGCTGTGCTCGAGCTCTTCGGCAATGCGTTCCATTTCGAGGAGCGTGGCGAAGCGCGTGAGTTCGGGGCCAAGCGATGCGCCCGCGGCGGCAGCAAAGCTTGCGAGGTGAGCGTCGGTGAGGCCTGCGTCGGCCAGGGATGGCGAGAGCTTCCAGGCGTCGGCGACCTTGTGCGATTCGAGCCAGGACTGGATGGCTTCTTCGCGCTCGACGCGGGCGAACTCATCCTTGAATTGCGCCGGCTTCACTGTGGCTCGGATTTCCTCTTCGCGTTCGGCCAGCAGGCCGCAATCTTCGGGGCCGATCTCTGTGGTGCGGGCGGCCTCGCGGAGACGGACCAAGCAATCGCGCAAGGCTGCCGCGGAACGGCGAGCGGCTGCGGACGGATTATTGAGCTCGTGAGCAAGACCAGCGGAAAGTTTGCCGAGGGCGGCGAGCTTCTCGTGCTGTTGTTCAGCGCGGGTGACGCTGCGAACGCGGTCGGTGAGCAAACCGACGAGGCGGCGTACCAGTTCCGGCAATCTTTTAAAGAGTTCCGGGAATTGACTGACGGGAAAGGCCAGGAAATGCGTGGGAAGAACGGCCCGACCGGTAACAGAGATCACTTTCAGACGCGAGAAAGGAAGCATGCCCGTGACGTCGCCGGCGGTAACCACAAATACAGGTCCGTCGGCACTCCCGTGTTCGTTCCTGGCACGCATCTCGCCTTTCAACATCACCATCATGAACTCTGCCGGGTCGCCTGCGCGCATGATGATTTCACCGGTGGCGACATGGTGCTCCTGACATTGGGAAATAAACCAGAGGAGTTCTTCGCGAGGCTCGCCCTCGAAAACGCGAATCTTTAGAAGTTCAGCAAGAAGCTCTTCGGCGTGCGATGGCGTGGGACTGTCGGTCATGCGCGTCCTGCTCTCCTGATCGGCGCTCATTGTACCTTGGCCAGATATTGATGCATGAATTGAACGACCACAGCGCCTTCGCCGACGCCGGAAGCGACGCGTTTTACCGAGCCGTGGCGGACATCACCGACTACAAAGATGCCCGGGACATTCGTTTCCAGCAATCCGGGATCGCGGTCGAGGGTCCAGGAAGCGGGGCGCTTGCCATCGCGGAGGAGATCCGGGCCGGAGAGGATGAAGCCGCGCTCGTCTCGTTCGATGAGAGTGCCGAGCCAATCGGTTCGCGGCTGCGCGCCAATGAAGATGAACAGGCTTGAGGCAGCAAGCTCCTTGCGAGTGCCGCTGGGCTCACACTGAACGATGATGCCGGTTAAGCGCGTGTCGCCCTGGACTTCCACGAGAGTGGTTCGTGTCCAGACTTCGATCTTGGAAGTTTTTTCGATTTGCTCGATGAGGTAGTGGGACATGGTGCTAGCGAGCGACGGGCCGCGCACGAGCATGACGATTTTTTCCGCAAATTTGGAAAAGTGCATGGCGGCTTGGCCCGCAGAATTAGCGCCGCCGATGACGTAGACGGTCTCGCCGCGACAGGCGATGGCTTCCGAGGTGCCGCCACCGTAATAGACGCCGGCACCCTGCAGACGATCGATGCCAGGGACGTCCAGGCTGCGCCATTGAACGCCCATGGCGAGCAGGAGAGCGTTGCAGGAGATTTCAGCGCCATCGGCAAGCTTGACGAAGCGATAAGGGCCGTCGATGCGGAGGCCAACAACATCCTGAGGCGAAAGAATTTCGACACCAAAACGGCGGGCTTGGGCGACGGCGCGGCGGGCCAGGTCGCTGCCGGAGAGACCGGCTGGAAAGCCCAGATAGTTTTCGATGCGAGAGCTGAGGCCGGCCTGGCCGCCGGGAGCTTCGCGTTCGATCATAACCGTGCGCAGGCCTTCCGAAGCGCCGTAGACGGCTGCTGCGAGGCCGGCGGGGCCGCCACCGACGATGGCCAGGTCGTAGAAATCGGTCAGGGCGTGGGTGCGGAGACCGACTTTGTCGGCTACCGTCGGGAGAGGCGGCTCGGCCAGCCTGGTGCCATCGGGGAACAAAACCAAGGGCAGCGTTTCGGCTTCCGGGCCGAGGGATGTGATGAGGGTGCGGACTTCGGGATCGGTTTGGGCCAGCTCGACGTCGATCCATTGATACGGAACCTGGTTTCGGGCCAGAAAATCGCGCAGCTCATAGGAGCGATTGGACCAGCGTGTACCGAGAACGCGAATGCCTTCGTACAGCGGGCGGAAGGTGGAGTTCCAGTCCGCGAGCAAGTCATCGATGGCCGGAAAGAGTTTTTCTTCCGGCGGATCCCAGGGCTTCATTAGGTAATAGTGGATGCGGGCTTCGTTGATGGCGTCGATGGCGGCAGTGGTATCAGCGTAGGCGGTGAGCAGGGCGCGCTTGGCCTGAGGATGGATTTCCATGGCTTCGGAAAGGAAGCCGACGCCATTCATTTGAGGCATGCGCTGGTCAGCGAGGAGCAGGGCCACCGGATTATTGCGGGTTTTTAGCTCGCGAAGGGTGGAAAGGGCGGCGCCGCCGGAGCTGGCGCGCATGACTCGGTAACGGTCGGAATAGTGACTGCGAAGGTCGCGCTCGATGGCCCGCAGGACCTCCGGGTCGTCGTCGACAGTGAAAAGCACTGGTTTTGGCATATCCCTCAGATGATGGGGAGGGGAGATTCGTTGCAACTTTCGCACCAGGTTCCGAGCTTGGGCTGATTCTGCCTACCTGGTCACGCTACAATCTTCAAGTCGCCTATGTCCGGTCCGCTCAATTCGGCTATTGCGGGGCTCTGTGCCGCGGAAGCTTCTGCGCGCGATGCTGCGGCCGCGGAGATCTATGCGGCTGGTCGGGCGCCGGCGGAGCGGGTGGTTGGGACGTGGTGCAGCGATGCGGAATTATCGGGGTTGCTCTCTGGGCCGAAACCGGAAGTGACGGTAGGGTTGGCGGTTCAGCGCGAGACTTTCTCGAAGATTCGCGCGGCGCATAGCGTTTCGCGTTTGGCGGAGGTGCCGTCAGATCAGGACGCGGAGGAGTTTGAGCTACATTTTGCCAATGGAGTTTCTTTGGACATTTTGACCTCGAGGGCTCCGGGGGGCGAAGGGGCGATTGCGCGGTATTTGGGGAAGTTTGGAGAGGGCGTGCAGCAGGTGGAGTTCCGCTGCACTAATGTGGACCGGGCTGCGGAAATATTGAAGGAAAGATTTGGGGTTGCGGCGGTGTATCCGGAGACGCGAGCGGGGGCGGACGGAACGCGAATCAATTTCTTCCTGGTGGCGGCTCCCGGCGGCGGAAAAGTTCTGATCGAGTTATACGAACGGAAATGATGGAACGCTCGTTCTCGTTGGGCCCACTGTCCAATCAAAAAGTACGGCGTTTCGTATAGTTTGGTAACGTATCTTCGGTTGCCTTCGCACAAGGTCGGCCCAATTTGCTCTAGCAGGGTGGCGAGGTCCCGTGGTGTGAGGCTTTCCTGCTGGCTCCTCATCGCTGTACGTGCCGCGTGGGAGTGCCATTGGGTGACATCAATGAATTCGCGATTTCCTTTTGAAGCATGCCACGAGTGCGAATATCATGCCCGCATATGTCGTTGCGTCCCAAAGAGAAGTAGAGAAGCGACGCGATGAGACGAGCTGATGCGACCGATGCGGTTGCTCCGAATACAGTTATGACCTAGAGATCGTGCTCCAGGCACGGAGGATTTCGCCGACCGTCCATGCTTGGGCTATCGAGCCGCGGGGGATATGCGGCGGGTCGCCATCGAAAATCTCGGCAAGGGTGCCGAGACCTAGCGCGCCGATGTGCGAGCCGAGTGGCTCGAGGTAGCGGAGTGCTACCGGGGGATCGTTGTAAACGCGAAGGTGGCCTAGCGCGAACGGACCTAGCAGCCAACCCCAGACGGTTCCTTGGTGATAGGCGGCGTCGCGGGATCGCTGATCCCCGCCATACTGGCCTTGATAGTTGGGTTCGCCGGGGGCCAGGCTGCGGAGGCCGTGGGAAGTCAGAAGGCGCTCCGCGCAGATGTCCACAACGGATTTCTGCTGGTCCCTCGGCAGCGGACTTACGGGCAGGGAGACGGCAAGAATTTGATTAGGCCGGAGGGCGGCGTCTTTGCCGTTTTTCGCGGCGCCGGGAACATCAATCACATCGAAGCAGCAGTTTCGTTCCGCGTTCCAGAATTTTTGAAAGCTATTCTTGGCTTGCGCTGAGAGACCTTCGTAGTTCTCTGTGGATTTGCTTAGAAGACGCGCGAACTGCTCCATCGTTTCGAGGGCGTTGATCCACAGGGCGTTGATTTCGACGGGCTTGCCGGTGCGTGGCGTAACGACCCAATCGCCGATCTTGGCGTCCATCCAAGTGAGTTGGATGCCGGGGCCGCCGGCGTAGAGAAGGCCGTCGGCGGAATCGACGTGAATGTTGTAGCGCGTGCCTCGGACATGGGCGTCAATCATGTCGGCGAGAACGGGATAGAACTTCTCGAGCGTCGCGGTGTCTTGCGTGGCGGCAAAATATTGGTGAACCGCTTGGAAATACCAGAGCGCGGCATCGACGGTGTTGTATTCCGGCTTGCCGCCTTGATCGGGGAAATTGTTGGGGAGCATGCCACGGTCAACGTAAGGCGAGAAGGCGAGGAGGATCTGGCGAGCCACCTCGGACCGGCCGGTGGCGAGCGCCAAACCTGGCAAAGCGATCATGGTGTCGCGGCCCCAATCGCCGAACCAGTGATAGCCGGCGATGACGCTGCGGCCGTCTGGTTCCTCCGGGAGGCTGCGTTTGACGACGAATTGGTCGGCTGCCAGGACGAGTTGGCGAAGCCATCCGGGAGCATTGCCGAGAGATTTTTCGTTTTGCGCTTGCCATGCTTCGAGCAAGGAGGATTCGTGAGTGGCGCGTTGGGCGCGAGAGGCCACCGCATCGAGCGGGGTGATGGCTTCGGTGGTCGCGACGATGGTGAGACTCTCGCCGGGGTTCAACGTAGCGCGAAACAGCGCGGCGAAGAGATGGTCTTCGCGATCTTCGAGGCCGCGCTCTGTTTCCATGGGGAGTAAACAATCGCGATACCACTGGTGATATGGCTCGCAGGACGCTTGAGCGCTTTTTAGAAAGAACGGGGTTGCCCCGTCGAATGGGAGAACCATGACGCCGCCTTCGACGCGAGAAATTTTCATGCGCCAGTCGCCAGCGTGAGTTAGAGAATGAAAATCGCGGTAGTTGACGAGGGCCTTGAGGTCGATTTCGAGAGGACTGCTGGCGCGCGAGAGGGTGTAGTGAATGAAGGTGGTGTTTTCGCCTTGAACCATCCAGACGCGCTTTTCGAGCAGTGCGTCGGCGAGCGCGTATGTCCAAACGGGAGTGGTGCCTTCGAGACGGAAGCTTTCGAGATAGAGAAAACCTCGCGGGTCGACGGCGCCGCTGGCCCAGCGGTGGGTTGCGAGCGTGTAGGTGGCACCGGCGTAGCGAACGGTTTCATCGAGGAACGCGACCAGCTCAGTGCGGCCGAGCGGCGGCTGAAGGGCAGCGACGAGAAGGCCGTGATAGCGGCGCGTCGCGCCACCGCTGATGGTTGCGGAGGCGAAGCCACCGATGCCGTTGGTGACCAGCCACTCGCGGGATTCGGCGGCGGGGAGATTGCCGCAGATTTCGCGCCCGAAGCGAA
>Ga0210398_10004248_pt1 | contig 13483 bp, 9 predicted proteins | sample IncBWC4OmetaG_FD_161047 | JGI IMG/M metagenome (GOLD analysis project Ga0210398, IMG submission 161047) | Forest soil microbial communities from Barre Woods Harvard Forest LTER site, Petersham, Massachusetts, United States - Inc-BW-C-4-O | ecosystem: Environmental > Terrestrial > Soil >... | reverse complement strand
CACCTCGCAGCTGCCGCCGCCAAGATCGATCATCAGGCAGCGTCCGCGCGCGCCGCGCTCGTTGTTGACCACGCCGAGGTGGATCAGGCGGCCTTCTTCAAGTCCGGAGATCACCTCCACGTTCCAGCCCGTCTCGGACTTCACCCACTCGACGAAGGCCGGGGCGTTGCGCGCATCGCGCATAGCCGAGGTGGCGACGACGCGCACCGTATCCACCAAATGCGTCTGCGCGGCCTTGTGGAAGCGCTTGAGAGCGCGGATGGTGGAGGCCATGGACTCCGGCGAGATGACGCCGGTTTCAAAAACGCTGGCGCCCAGCCGCGTGACCTCGCGGTCCTCATAGAGCGTATGCAGCTTGTGCTGCTGCACGGCGGCAATCTTCAGCCGGCAGGAGTTTGATCCGATGTCCACGGCGGCAAAGGTCGGCATCTGCGGGAACGTACCTCGCGTTCTAATCTACATGGTCTGGCAGCAGGCTGCGCGGTGGATTTGCAACGCTTCGCGTGGCGGCATCATCTCAAAAGAGACTGCTATTCTGAAGCTGACATAGCCTATGGCGACACTCGACATAAAAGCCGCGCCGGACTGTGTTCGAACAAACACCGAGTGCGAGGCGTCCCGCAAGACCCCGCGCGCAGGCTCCATCGCGCTTCTGCTCGCGCTCTTTCTCGCCATCTACGGGGCCACGCTGTGGACGCCCGCGCTGCTGGACGACGCCGATGCGACCCACGCCGCGGCCGCGCTGCACATCGCCAAGAGCGGCGACTGGGTGACGCTCAAGGTGGACGGCGTGCGCTATCTGGAAAAGCCGCCGCTTCCCTACTGGATGGTGGCAGTGGACGACCGGGTTCTCTGCATGCGCGGCGGCGGTTTTGATGAGAACCTCGCCGCCTTCGCCGCGCATCTGCCGGCAACGCTCGCCGTCTTTCTGCTGGCGGCGCTGGGCTACTGGTGGGCGCTACTGGCATGGGGCGAACGCGCTGCCTTCTACACCGGATTAGGCCTGCTCACCTCGGCGGGCGTGTTTCTGTTTACCAGGATATTTATTCCAGAGGCGCTGCTCTCGCTCTTTCTGTGCGCGGCGCTCTTCTGCTTTCTGCGCGGATTGGAGCTGCGCCGCTCAATCTATTTTTACGGCGCGGCCGCGCTGATCGCACTGGCTGTTCTGACGAAGGGCCTGATCGCGCCGGTCTTTTTTCTTTCTGCTGCTGGTGCCTTTCTTTTCGCCACGGGAGAACTCCATCGCTGGCGGGAACTCCACATTGTTCGCTGTACTTTTATTTTTCTGGCGATCGCCGCGCCGTGGCACATACTGGCCGGGGTGCGCAATCGCGGCGGCATGAACGGCCGCGGCTTCTTCTGGTTCTACTTCATCAATGAGCACGTGCTGCGCTTTCTCGGCCGGCGTTATCCGATGGACTACAACAAGCTGCCCGCCGCGCTCTATTGGAGCCTGCACATCGTCTGGCTCTTTCCCTGGAGCTTTTTTATTCCGGCCGCCGCCGTAGCAACCTGGCGCTGGGGGAAGACGCAGCCGCGATACAGCCTGCGCAATGCAGACTTCGCCACGCGCACCACGCTGCTGCTCGCGATCTACTCCGCCATCGTGCTGATCTTCTTTTCGTTCTCGACCAACCAGGAGTACTACACCTTTCCCGTCTACCTGCCGCTGGCGATGCTGATCGCGGCAGCGGTAGCGCAATGCGAAACAGCGCAGAGCGAAGCCGGCGGCCCGGAGCAGGCAGAGCACCACTGGATTACGACCGCGCACGCCGCACTCGCCGCATTTGGCGCGGCTGTGGCGGCTGCGCTCTGCTACGGCCTGTGGTCGTCGCGGCATATGCACTATGTTCCCGACATCGGCGGCCTGCTGGCGCATCGCGGCGTGGGCCACTACACGCTCTCCATGTCGCACTTCTTCGATCTCACCGGGCCGTCGTTCGCTGCGCTGCGGCTGCCGGCGGCGCTGGCGGCCGCGGCCTTCGCCTTCGGGCCGGGCATCGCATGGCGGCTGCGCGCTCTGCATCGGCACCGCCCGGCAACCATCGCGATCGCGCTCACTGCCGCCGTATTCCTTGTCGCGGCTCACATCGCGCTGGTGCGCTTTGAGCCGATGCTGTCCTCGCGCGACTTCGCCGACCGCATCCAGCAGACCATCCGCTCTCAGCCCGGCGACGAGAGTGCCGAGATCTATCTCTACGGCGACCAGTCCTACGGCTCATCGATCCCGCTCTACACCGGGCGCAGCGCCTATCTCGTCAATGGCCGCAGCAGCTCGATGATCTGGGGTTCGACCTACGCCGACGCACCGGATATCTTTCTGACCGGAGACGACCTACTGGCTCGCTGGGGGACCGGCGCGCGCAAGTTCCTCTTTGTGCCCATGGAGGAGCGCGATGCCGTGGACGCGCTCTTCGCAACCCGGCCCGATCTGCACCCCGTGCTGCTGGACGAGACCTCCGGCAAGGAGCTGCTGACCGACAGGCCGCTGAATCCCATGCGAGAAGCTCCTGTGGCCGTGCAAGAAGCGCCTGCGGCCGTGCAAGAATAGCTGCTATGCGCAGTGTGCTCTTAATCGACGACGACGCCATGAGCCGCGATCTCTTCTCCGTTCTGCTGGAGGGCGAAGGCTATGCCGTGCGCACCTGCGAAAATGGCGACGCCGCGCTCGCAGCCTTGCGGACCGGCAAATCCCGGCCGGACGCCATCCTCAGCGACATGCAGATGTCCGGCACGACCGGCACCGCGCTGGCAGAGGCTCTCCGCGCGCTCTGCCCGCGCAGCGTGATCATCGGTATGAGCGCATCGAAGCCGTCAGGCGGTCAGCTGAAGGGTTTTGATGCCTTCCTGCTCAAGCCGTTCGACGGCGCGCAGTTCACCAAGGCGCTGGGTTCCCTGAATTCCGGAACACCCGCCGAGACAGCCCCGGCCGGGAAAAGCCAGGTGTCCGACCTTGACGAGGCCGTGGTTGCACCTCTGGCCGCCGCCATGCCCTCCGGGCAGCTGGGCGCGCTCTATGCGCTCTCGCTCTCGGACACCCGCAAGCGCGTTGCCGCCATGCGGCAGTCGCTGGCGGCAGGCAACGACGACGCCTTCCGCGGTGAGGCGCACGCAATCAAGGGAGGTGCTGTTATGCTGGGTGCCTCCGCCGTGGCCGAGTTGGCGCGGCAGATGGAGGAGGCGGGTATCTCGGCTGATGCTCCCGGCCTTCTGGACGATTTAATCGCCGCCATCACGCGACTTGAAGGTATTCTGTTGCTAACATTGCCCAGACATACGACCAGTTCCACGGAGACACCATGAAGGACGCGGCACCGAAGAGCAAATCGCCAGTGGCTGCAGCTCCATCCGCCGCAAAGCCCGGCTCGACAGGCATTCGCATCGTCGTCGCCGACGATCATCCCGTGGTCCGCTTCGGCGTAAAGAACATGCTGATGCACGATAGCGGCTTTGACGTGGTGGGCGAGGCCGAGGACGGCGACGACGCCATCACGCAGACGCTCGAACTCGAACCGGACATTCTTCTGCTGGATCTGCAGATGCCGCGCCTGCCGGGACTCGAAGCCATGCGCGCCATCATGGGGCGTTCGCCGCGCGTCAAGATCATTCTGCTCACCAGCACCGTCTCCACCCAGCAGATCATCGAAGCGCTGCAGATCGGCGCACGCGGCATTGTGCTGAAGGACGCCGTGGCCGGCGATCTCTCCACGGCCATCCGCGCCGTCTCTACCGGCGACTACTGGATCGGCGGCCAGCGCGTCGTGAACCTGGTGAAGGCTCTGCACGATCTGATGCAGCAGGCCGCGGAGATGCCGGAGCGCAAGACCTATGGCCTGACCCCGCGTGAGCTTGAGGTGGTTGGCTGCATCGTGGAAGGCTGCAGTAATAAAGACGTCGCCAGGCAGTTCACCATCAGTGAAGAGACCGTGAAGCGCCATCTCTCGAATATCTTTGACAAGACCGGCGTCTCGACGCGGCTGGAGCTTGCGCTCTTCGCCATCTCGCACAAGCTCGTCGCACCCACGGAGTAGCCGCGCCCGCGGAATAGCTGCTCTGAGGCAACGCGTCCCTGGGTTGCCTCGAAATATCTTTTTTATCTCGTCAACATTCCCTTACAACAGGACACCTCTCTCTCCTGAAGGGGCATCACACCTGATGTCGCGCATCTTGCGCTGCCCGCGGATTTCCAAGTCCGCTCAAACATCTGTAAGGAGACCATCCTCTATGAAGCTTAAGTCCTCTCTCGCGGCACTGGCTGTGCTTGCCGCCATGTCCACACCGTTCCATCTCTCCGCACAGGAGCCGAACCCCACAGCTAACACTGCTTCCGTCCCCAATGGCGGTCAGTCCTCTGGCACGGACGCCAACGGCAATCCAATCTTTGTCGTCAATACCGTGGAACGCGAACTGCCTGCGGTCAACTACTTCCACCGCAGCGGCTCTACCCATGTCGGCATGCAGGGTACGGAGCTTATGTCCGGCGCCACGGGCGAGGCCAAGGTGGCGAGCGAACGCGGCCGCCTGACCATAAACCTGCACTTTGAAGGGCTCACTCCGGCCAACGGCTTCGGCAATGAGTATCTGACCTATGTGCTCTGGGCGATTACGCCGGACGGACGGCCCGAGAACCTCGGCGAGATACTGCCCGACGGCACCCATGGCGACATCAAGGTGACGACGAGCTTGCAGAGCTTCGGCCTGATCATCACCGCCGAACCCTACTTCAGCGTCAGCACGCCGAGTGACGTCGTGGTGATGCAGAACGTGATCCTGCAGGACAAGACCGCCGGCGTGATTGAGCCGGTCATCGCGCATTACCATCTGCTGCCGCGCGGCCAGTACACCATAACGGCAGGCGCGCACACTAATGTGGATCCGATCACGCGCGACGAGCACTCGCCGCTTGAGCTCTACGAGGCGCACAATGCCGTACGCCTGGCCGAACTGGCCGGTGCGGCGCAGTACTCGCCCGATACTCTTGCCGGCGCGAAGACTGCCCTGCTGAATGCCGACGAGATGGACAAGAACAAGCATCGCGACGAAAAGGTGGAGATCACCTACGCGCGTGAGGCCGTACAACGCGCCGAGGATGCCCGCATCGACACCCTGCGCAAGCAGGCTGCCGAGCGCGCCAAGAACGCCGAGAACGCCAAGAACCAGGCACAGGCCGACGCCGCCACGGCGCAACAGCAGGCAGCGGATGCCCAGCAACAGGCTGCTGACGCCCAGGCTGCCAAAGCCAAGGCGGATGCAGACCGTGCTGCCGCGGAAGCCGCGGCTGCCGCGGCCCAAAACCAGGCTGCCGATGCGGCTGCCCAGGTCACCGCTGCCCGCGAGAAGCTGCGCGCGCAGTTGAACGCCATTCTGCAGACCACGGAGAATGCCCGCGGCCTGATCGTGAACATGTCGGACGTGCTCTTTGCCACCGGCAAGTACACCCTCAAGACGAATACGCAGGTCTCGCTGGCGAAGGTCGCCGGCATTCTGCAGGCCTACCCCGGTCTGACGCTGCAGGTGGAAGGTTATACCGACAGCGTCGGCGGCGATGACTACAACCAGAAGCTCTCCGAGAATCGCGCCAACGCGGTGCGTGACTTCCTCATCAAACAGGGCGTCGCGCCGGGCAGCATCACCGCGACCGGCTACGGCAAGAACGATCCTGTCGCCGACAACAGCACAAAGGAAGGACGGCAGCAGAATCGCCGTGTGCAGCTCGTGGTCTCCGGTGCAGCCATCGGCATCACGGAATCGCAACCGCAGTAAAAATCTTTTGCAACAAAATAAAAGGGCCGCTCCAGACAGGGGCGGCCCTTTTTATTGCATACCTGCAAAAAAATTTAGTCGATGTGCAGGGTCCAGCCCAGTTCCCCGAGCTTGACCTCGATCTCCTGGAGTGCCGCGGCCAGCGCGCTGCGCCGGTGCGGATTGCTGGTGCGTTCGGCCAGGATGCGCTCGCGCTGCAGCTCAAGTTCATGGCGGCGGCGCTTCCGCTCAGCCTCTTCCTTGTGCGCTGCGTGGTCATCCAGCTTTTTGGTGGACGGTTTGGCGGATGCTGCTTCAGCCTGCCGCTCTTCAACGGACTTGCTTTCCCAACCCTTCGACATAACTCTATTGTACGCAACCGGCGCAATCCCGGTCTTCTCCACCATGCATCGCGCGCGATATGCACACGGGCGGCGTAGAATATCCTTTCTGAGCGGTAGCCCTTCGGCGCCGGCGCAGCCGATTATCGGATTGAAACTATCCTGGCTTTCAAAACATCTATTTGGTTAGCATAGAACCTCTGCCCGCATGCCCTTTATCCCTCATTCCGGTCCTCTACCAGCGCGCCTCGGTCCGCGCGGCTGCGCGGTGTAACCGATGTGGATCGTACGCCTTGCGCTGCGGCGCCCCTATACGTTCGTTGTGATGTCGGTGCTTATTCTTGTGCTGGGCATCGTCAGCATTATGACGATGCCGACTGACGTCTTTCCCGACATCGACATACCCGTCGTTACCGTGATCTGGTCCTATCCCGGCATGAGCCCGGATGAGATGGAAAAGCGCATGACCACGATCAGTGAGCGTGCCATGACCACGGCCGTGAACAACATCCAACACATTGAGTCGCAGTCGGTCGACGGCATCTCCATTATCAAGGTCTTCTTCCAGCCCAACACGGACATCGGCAGCGCCGTGGCGGAGGTCACGGCCGTCAACCAGACGATTCTGAAGATCCTGCCGCCGGGCACAACGCCGCCGTTCATTCTGCAGTTCAGCGCATCGAACGTGCCGATCCTGCAGGCCGTGCTCTCCAGCGATACACTCTCTGAGGCTGACCTCTATGACCTCGGGCTGAACTTTGTGCGCACGCAGCTGGCAACCGTGCAGGGCGCGCAGGTACCTGCACCCTACGGCGGCAAGGCGCGTAACGTCACCGTGGATCTGGACCTGGACCAGCTCTACGCCAAGGGACTCTCGCCAACGGATGTGGTGAATGCGCTTACCGCCGGAAACCTGATCCTGCCGGCGGGCGACGCCAAGATCGGCGATCTCGATTACGTCGTGCGCACGAACGCGAGTCCTGACGTGCTGGCGGACCTGAACAACCTGCCCATCAAGCAGGTGAACGGCGCCATGGTCTACATACGCGATGTGGCGCAGGTGCATGACGGCTTCTTCCCGCAGCAGAACATTGTGCGCGTCAACGGCAAGCGCGCCGCATTCCTGACCATCATGAAGGCGGGCAGTGCCTCCACGCTGGATATTGTGAAGAAGGTGCGAGAGGCACTGCCAAAGATCCAGGCGAACCTGCCCAAGGAGCTGAAGATCGATCTGCTCTTCGACCAGTCGGTCTTCGTGCGCGCGGCACTCACGGGCGTGGTGAAGGAGGCCGCCATCGCGGCGACGCTCACCGCGCTGATGATCCTGCTCTTCCTGGGCAGCTGGCGCAGCACGGTGATCGTGGCCATCTCCATTCCGCTCTCGATCCTTACCTCGCTGATCGTGATGAAGTTCCTGGGCGAGACGCTGAATACCATGACGCTCGGCGGGCTGGGTCTCGCCGTCGGCATTCTCGTCGACGATGCGACCGTTGAGATCGAGAATATCCACCGCAATCTCGGCATGGGCAAGGATATTGAGCCGGCCATTCTCGACGGCGCCGCGCAGATCGCCGTGCCCGCCTTCGTCTCGACGCTGGCCATCTGCATCGTCTTTGTTCCGGTCGTCTTCCTCTCCGGCGCGGCCAAGAGCCTGTTTACACCGCTGGGCATGGCCGTGGTCTTCGCCATGATGGCCAGCTACCTGCTCTCACGCACGCTGGTGCCGACGATGGTGAAGTTTCTGCTGGCCAGCGAAGTGGACATGTATCAGGACCATGAGGCCGAGCATCACGATCTGGCCGCGCAACATGCCAACTGGGTCTGGCGGCTGCACTTCCGCTTCAACAAGAGGTTCGAGCAGCTTCGCGCGCGCTACTCCACGCTTCTGCATTGGGCCCTGAGCAACTACCGCTTCACCCTGGGCTGCTTCCTCGCCTTCGCCCTGCTTACGGCGTGCCTGGTTCCCTTCATTGGTGAAGATTTCTTCCCGCAGGTCGACGCCGGCACATTCCGCCTGCACGTGCGCGCGCCCGCCGGCACACGCATTGAAGATACCGAGCAGATCTTCGGCCAGGTCGAGGACACCATCCGCGATGTGATCCCGCCGAAGGACATGGGCCTGATGCTCGACGACATCGGCATCCCCAACGGCAATTTCAACCTCGCCTTCGGCGACGGCAGCCTGACCGATGTGCAGGACGGAGAGATCCTGGTCTCGCTCAATGAAGGTCACAAGCCGACGGCGATGTATCGCGCGAAGCTGCGCGAGATGCTGCACCAGAAGTTCCCGGACTGCGTCTTCTACTTCCAGGCGTCGGACATCGTGAACCAGATCCTGAACTTTGGTCTGCCCGCGCCAATCGACATCCAGGTCAGCGGCGGCATAAAGAACTTCGCCGCGAACTATGCGCTGGCGCAGCAGATTCGCCAGAAGGTGACGGCCATCCCCGGCGCGGTGGACGTGCATGTGAACCAGGTGATCTATTCGCCGGAGCTGCTAGTCAACGTGGACCGCACTCGCGCGCAGACACTTGGACTGAATGAAGGTAACGTGGCCAACAGCATGCTCTACTCTCTCGCGGGCAGCGGCCAGGCCACGCCGAACTACTGGCTGAACCCGCAGAACGGCGTGAACTATGCCGTGGTGGTGCAGACACCGCAGTACAAGGTGAACAGCGTGGACGCGCTGAATGCAACGCCCATCACCTCCGGCACCTCTACGGCCGCAGGCGGAACATCACCGGACGGCGATCCGAACTCGCCGCAGCTTTTGAATAACATTGCGCAGGTCGAGCATGCGTCCACGCCCGCCGTCACCAACCACTACAACGTGCAGCCGGTCTTTGACGTCTTCGTGAACGTGCAAGGCCGCGACCTCGGCGGCGTGGAGTCCGAGATCAACCGCATCCTGCCGGACTTCCAGAAGAATGCGCCGCGCGGCACCTTTATTTCCGTGCGCGGACAGGTGAAGAGCATGCATGACTCCTTCACCGGCCTCGGCTTCGGCATGATCTTCGCCGTTCTGCTCGTCTACCTGCTGATGGTGGTCAACTTCCAGAGCTGGCTCGACCCCTTCATCATCCTGATGGCGCTGCCCGGCGCGGCCTGCGGCATTATCTGGATGCTCTTTCTCTCGGGAACAACCTTCAGCGTGCCGTCGCTGATGGGTGCGATCATGACGGTCGGCGTGGCCACGGCGAACTCCATCCTGATGGTGACCTTTGCCAACGACCAGCGCCGCGCCGGAATGAACGCCTTTGACGCGGCAGCCTCTGCCGGCGCCACCCGCCTGCGCCCGGTCATCATGACGGCGCTGGCGATGATCATCGGCATGCTGCCCATGTCGCTCGGTCTGGGCGAAGGCGGCGAGCAGAATGCGCCGCTGGGCCGCGCCGTCATCGGCGGCCTGCTGGTCGCCACCATGACCACGCTGGTGATCGTCCCGATCTTCTACAGTTTGTTGCGCAAGAGTGAGCCGTCTAACATAACAGTAGAGGAGCTTCCGGAGTAGCAATGGCCGACTTTCTAATCAACCCGCCCGAACCGCAACAGCGCAAGCCGATCCTGATCGCCGTTGCGTTCTTCCTGCTGCTTATCGTGATCGCACTCCTCACGCTGCTGCCGCGGCTGCAGCGTGATCACGCTCTCGAACAGGAGTCGGCCGAGAATGCCGGGCCGCCGCCAGTGAGCACGGTAACGCTTGCCACTGGAGCCAGCACCGGCCTGCTTACACTCCCAGGAAGCGTGCAGGCCTTTGACCAGACGCCCATCTACGCGCGCACCAACGGCTACGTGAAGGCGCGCTACGTCGATATAGGCGACCACGTGCGCAAGGGCCAGCTGCTCGCCGTCATTGAAGATCCGCAGACCGACCAGGCTCTCCGTCAGGCGCAGGCAGCCGTGGTGCAGTTGAAGGCCGCGCTGGCGCAGGCGCAGGCGAACGAGCATCTCGCCGACGTGACCAACCAGCGCTGGGCTGAGCTCTATAAGCAGGGTGTTGTCTCCAGGCAGGATGCTGATACCCAGTTTGCCGGCTATGGCGCGCAGGCTGCTGCCGTCAACGCAGCCGATGCCAACATCGCCGCCGGCCAGGCGAATGTTCACAGCCTGCAGGAGCAGCAGAGCTTCGAACGCGTGACCGCGCCGTTTGACGGCGTCATTCTGGCGCGCAGCATTGACACCGGCTCGCTCATCAGCTCGGGCAGCGCCAACTCCGTCACGCAGATGTTTGCTATAGGTCAAGCGGGTAAGGTCCGCGTCTTCACCAACGTGCCGCAGGCCGACGCCGCCAGCATGACCAGCGGGCAGAAGGCCACGGTCGCCATTCGCGAGCTGCCGGGCAGCAGCTACACCGGCACGGTGAACCGGACCAGCGACGCCATCGACCCCAGCACGCGCACGCTGCTCGTCGAAGTGGATCTTGAGAACAAGGACCAGCGCATCCTCCCCGGCATGTACGCCACGGTGCAGTTCAGCATCGCGGACGCAGCGCCACCGGTAATGCTGCCGGACAATGCGCTCATCATGCGCTCGGCGGGCCCGCAGGCCGCGGTGGTGGACAGCAGCAACGTCGTCCACTTCCACAATCTCATCCTCGGGCGCGACAACGGAACCAGCGTCGAGGTGCTCAGCGGTCTTCAGCCCGGCGATGTCGTCGTTGAAAGCGCCGGTGACCGCGTGGTGGACGGCGCGCAGGTGAGGCCGGTGCAGACCGCCGCGCCGCAGCCGTAACGCAGGCAAGATAGAATCAAGCTGTGATCGTTCAGATTGAAAAGCTGTCGAAGGTCTACGAGGGCAAGGGACAGGTCGTCGCCGTAGACGGCATCGACCTCACCGTGAACGAGGGCGCGCTCTTCGGGCTGCTCGGCCCCAACGGCGCGGGCAAGACCACCACCATCAGCATCTGCACCACACGCGCACTGCCTACGCAGGGCAGCGTGCGCATCGCGGGCGTCGATGTGGTCGCGCATCCCGCGCTGGCCCGGCGGTCGATCGGCGTCGTGCCGCAGTACAACACGCTTGACCGCTCCTGCACCATCTTCGAGAACCTCTACTTCCACTGCCTCTACTTCGGCTTCTCGAGCGGCGAAGCGCGCAGCCGGACGAAAGAGTTGCTGGCGCAGTTCCTGCTCTCCGAACGCGCGGAGGCAAGGCCTGCAGAGCTCTCTGGAGGTTTAGCCCAGCGCGTACAGATCGCACGCGCCATCGCGCACCGGCCCAAGGTGCTCTTCCTCGACGAACCCAGCGCCGGGCTCGACCCGCAGAGCCGCATCGCCATGTGGGAGGCCGTGCGCAACCTGCGCCACGAAGGCATCACCGTGGTTCTGACGACGCACTACATGGAGGAGGCCGACGAGCTCTGCGACCGCGTCGCCATCATCGACCACGGAAAGATCCTCGTGGAAGACTCACCCGCCGCGCTCAAGGTCTCGGGAGGCGCCGAGACACTCTACGCACTCGACCTGAAGCGGATGGACGATGCCGAGACACTGGCCGCGAGCATTTGCACCGTGCGAAACGTTACGTGTGTTGAGGTGAAGCCGGAAGGCGTGCGCGTCTTCGCGCAAAATGCCGACGGCCTGCTCGCCGAACTGGTGCAGGCGGCCAACGGCTACGGCCTGCGCGACATCCGCATCACCGAACCGAGCCTGGAGACGGTTTTCATCCGCCTGACGGGCCGCGATCTAAGGGAATAAAAAATGCCGGCGACGCCACAATCCGAAAGCGGTAACGCAACACGCTACGCGCGCGCCTTCCAGGGTCTGCTGCTGCGCGATCTGCATGTGCTGCGCCGCGAGATCTTTCCGCTCATCATCCGCATCTGCATGAATCCTCTGCTCTTCCTCTTTGTCTTCACGTACATCATGCCGCACATGTCCGCGGGTGTGAACCCAACCGCTGCTCTCGCCAATAGCAGCGGCGGCGGCTTTGGGACTGTCATTCTTCCGGGCTTGATGGCCGTCGCGATCATGTTCAGCGGCATCGCCGCGGTAGCGCTTCCGCTCTCGCAGGAGTTCGGCATCACCCGCGAGATCGATGACCGCGTGATGTGTCCGCTGCCCGTCGCCTTCGTCGCGCTGGAGAAGGTCGTCTTCTCCGCATTGCAGAGCCTGGTCGCGGCCGTCGTGGTCTTTCCGCTGGCGTACTACATCCCCACCGTACCGGTGAAGGTGCACGTCACCAGCTGGCTCTTCCTGGTTCTTGTGCTCATCCTTGCCAGCCTGGTCGCCGGTGCGCTCGGCCTGACCATCGGCACCAGCGTGAAACCAGCGCAGATCGGCCTGATCTTCGGCGTGGTCGTGATGCCCATCACCTTCCTGGGCTGCGTCTACTATCCGTGGGCGGGATTGAAGTACATTCCGTGGCTGAAGTACTTTGTACTCATCAACCCCATCGTCTACATGAGCGAAGGCCTGCGCGCCTCGCTCACGCCCACGCTGCCGCACATGCCGCCGCTCATGATCCTGGCGATGCTTACGGTCTCGCTGGCGGTGCTCAGCACGATAGGTATCCGCGGCTTCCTGCGCCGCGTCATCGGTTGAGCGAATACCTCAGGGGCTAAAGCCCGCACCGTTGCTATGTCGAGAGGTCCGGGCTAAAGCCCGGACCTACCCAGAAACAAAACCAAACTGACCCACTATTTGAACCCCAGCCAGGCAATCCCCTCTCTCGCGCATCGCGCGAGCTACGCGAAGCAATTAAAGCGCCCACGGCGCCTACGCAATTCCATCATAGGGAAAGAAGATGGAAAAGACCGTGCCAGAAGGCGCCTCCGTGCGGCTGCGCACATGCAGAGCGCCCGCATGCTTCATCACGATCTCTTCGCTCACCCAGAGTCCAAGCCCGGTACCGGTCGCCTCCTTGGTGGTGAAGAACGGCTCGAAGATGCGGCGGCGCACCTCCGCCGTCATGCCGGAGCCGGTGTCGGCGATGGTCACACGCACACCCGCTACACGCTGCTCGCCAAACCATGCCTGTTCCGGACGAACGCGCAGGCGCAAACGGCCGCCGCCGCGCGGTATGGCCTCTATGGCATTGCCGATAAGGTTGGCAAAGAGCTGGCGCAGTTCGCCGCCGAAGCAGCGCAGGTCCACAACCGGCATATACTCGCGCAACACCACCACGTTCGCGCCGTGGATGCGCGCATTGTGCAGCAGAAGCACGGAGTCCAGTATCTCGGCGAGATTGCACGGCGTGGGCTGCGTGGACTGACGATAGAAACGCAGCGTCTGCTGCGTGATCTGCGAGACGCGGCTCAGCTCGCTCTGCGCCATCTCGGAGTACTGCCGTGCCTCCGTATCCAGCGACGGATGGTTGTGCAGCAGGTAGAGCAGGTTCGTGACCGCTTCCAGCGGGTTGTTGATCTCATGCGCGATGGAGGCCGCAAGCCGGCCCGCCGC
>Ga0210398_10004244_pt1 | contig 13495 bp, 15 predicted proteins | sample IncBWC4OmetaG_FD_161047 | JGI IMG/M metagenome (GOLD analysis project Ga0210398, IMG submission 161047) | Forest soil microbial communities from Barre Woods Harvard Forest LTER site, Petersham, Massachusetts, United States - Inc-BW-C-4-O | ecosystem: Environmental > Terrestrial > Soil >... | reverse complement strand
CTATTCCGTCGGTGTCAACGGACATATCCTTCGTCTGCTGCCTACGATGGGCTTTGCGGTCGGAGTCTACAGAATCGTCGTCGAATTTACGCCGCAGGATCAAACCGATTACGCGATGCCGGTTCCCGTGGAGCAAACCGTTACGGTCGTGCAGTAGATAGCAGATTCAACGAAAGTTCGTGCGCAGAGATCGTCAAAGACTTTGCGCGCGAACTTCGCTGTTCTTCGAACAAAGCACTGCCGCCTGGAAAACCTTGGCGCTGCCGTCTGTGAAAGTCACCTGGCGCATAGTCTGCCGCTTCCACTTTTATGGAAGGTCGCCAGAGTTAACACGGTGGCCCGCCATACATCGGTAATGCAAACCCGTCGTCGGAATTGGTGACCCTCCCTACAGTTCAGAAATTTGCAAACTGCACTAAAATTCCAATCAGCAACTAATTGAGACTTCACTGTGGCGACAGTTCTTCTAGCCCGGCAGTTGCTGACTCCACTCGAGCGCATCGACGATGCCGCGCTGGTGATCGAGGACGGAATTATTTCGGCGCTTGGGCCGCGCGAGAATGTCTCACTTCCCGCAAATGCCCGAACCATCGATTTCGGGAACTCGATTCTTACGCCGGGAATGATCGACATCCACGTGCATGGCGGCGCCGGACACGACGTGATGGAAGGTTCCGGCGAGAGTTTGGCGACCATTGAGCGCTTGATGTTTCGCCATGGTGTAACCAGCTATTGTCCGACGACCGTCACCGCGCCGATGGAAGAAACTCTCAAGGCCCTGGCGGCGTTGGCCAAAGCTATGGAAGACCAGGAGCAGCGCGGCTCCGATCATTCCGAACGCGCACGCTCTCTGGGAATCCACCTCGAGGGTCCGTTTCTGAGTCATGCGCGCCGCGGCGTACATCCCTCGATGCATCTGCAGCCCGCTTCAAAGGAAATGTTCAACCAGATGTGGGACGTTGCCGGTGGACGGGTGCGAATGCTCACCATCGCCCCTGAGCTGGAGGGCGCGCTGGACCTGATCAGCGACGTTTCACAGCGCGGGGTGTGCGTCAGCATTGGTCATTCCAATGCGAATTTGGCGCAAGCCAACGCCGGTATTGAGGCGGGAGCGCATCACGCGACTCATAGCTTCAATGCCATGCGGCGGCTCGATCATCGCGATCCTGGCCTGCTGGGCACGATTCTCACCGACCGAGGCCTCACCGCCGACATCATCGCCGACGGAATCCACGTCGAACCGGTTGTCGTTGATCTCTTTCTGCGGGCGAAGGGCGTTGACGGCGCAGTCCTGATCACCGATGGCATCAGCGCGACCGGCATGCCGGATGGAACCTATCGTCTCGGTTCATTTGAAGTACAGGTGAGCGATGGCCGGTGCGAATCACATGGAAAGCTTGCCGGTAGCGTTCTGACCATGGATCGCGCCGTTCGCAACGTGATGGCCTTTGCCAATTTCAGTTTTCAAGACAGTATTCGCCTGGCTACGCTAAATCCCGCCCGCGTTCTGGGCATCGAACACCGCAAAGGCGTCCTGCGAGTGGGAGCCGACGCCGATGTCGTGGTGTTTTCTCAAGCTGGCGATGTGATGCGGACCATCGTGGGCGGAATGCTCAATTAACCCAGCAGGCAGGCAATAGCTACTGTCGCAATGGTTGCTCCGGATTCACCCGTCACCTCCCCAAGTGACCGCAATCACTGCCCTTGCGGCCATCCTGAGCGAAGGTCAAAGAGGAGAGGTAGATGTTCCTCCCAGCCTTCCTGGATGGCCATAGCAGGGCCGCACTCCGCCGTGTGCGCAGTGTCTGGCAGTCGCACATCCCATCGTTATGTCTGCTTGTACTGCTGTCGTCTGCCGACTCGCAGGCCGTCGATACGACCTCGCATGGAAGTGCTGGGTTTGGGAGCGGCATTTTACTCGGCTTGGTGCTTGCGGTTCTGGTTGGTGTACTCGCACGCACCCGGGTCAAGAGCGTAGAGCGACAATCGGCAAAATGGAAGGAACTGGCGGACCATCGCGAGTACGAACGCAACCTTGCCCAACAGGAACTGGCAAGGAGACTGGGCGAGGAGCGCGAGCTGGCCAAGGAAAAAATGCAGTTCGAATCCCAGCTGACCGAGTACGAAAAGTACGCCTCACTGGCCCAGCTTGCTCTTGGCGCTGCGCACGAGATCAACAATCCGCTGCTGGGAATCCTGTCGCACCTTGAACTGGATTGGAGAGATGCCACCGACGAGCGGCGGGAAGAAATCGAACAGTGCATTGAAGGAGCCAAGCGCATTTCCTCGGCGGTGCGAGGCTTGCTTGACTATGCGCGGCCAGGACCGCTGACGCTCAGCAAGGTCAACCTGCAGCGACTCACCAGCGAGACGGTGAAGTTCCTGGAGCATCAACCCATGTTCCGGCAAATCGAATTACAGAACTGCGTCCCCCACGATCTGCCCAACCTGAGCGCCGATGCCAACCAGTTGTCGCAAATCCTGATGAACCTGTTGCTGAATGCCGCCCAGGCAACTTCGCCGGGTGGAACCATCACCATTCTGGCCGACAAAGTGAAGTTTGCCGATGTTATCGAGTTGCGAGTGCGAGATACCGGTTGCGGAATTCCGGCTGATATTCTGCCGCATGTCTTTGAGCCGTTCTTTACCACCAAGCGCGGTAAGGGCACTGGATTGGGGCTAAGCATCACCCAAAGTTATGTACGCAGCCACGGCGGAGATATTTACGTGGAAAGCATACCCGGAGCGGGCACCACGGTGCGGGTGACGATGCCCATTCGGCAGGCGGGTAAAGCCGTGCAGCACAGCGAGGAGGTCATCGCTTAGCCATGGCGCACTCCATTCTGATCGTCGACGATGAAGCGCTTACGCTGCGCACCATTGGACGCGCCCTGGAGGCTGAGGGCTACGAAGTCCTGCTCGCCTCCAGCGGCGAGGAAGCGCTCAAGACGGTAGCTGAAGACAAGCCCGCTCTCGCGCTGCTCGATGTCGTTTTGCCGGGCATCAACGGAATCGAAGTGTTGCGCCAGGCGAAAAAACTCTCGCCCTCGACCATCGTGGTGATGATGAGCGCCTACCACATGGTGGATCGCGCCGTTGAAGCCATGAAGTTGGGCGCCTACGACTACCTGATCAAGCCCTTCCACATTGCAGACATGGTCAACGCCATCCAGCGCGCTACCGAGATGCTGGCGCTGCGCGTGCGGGTTCACGACACGGTGGAGACGGCTAAGGGCCGCTACGATTTTGAGCGCCTGGTTACCCAGAGCCCAGCCATGCGCGAAGTACTGGAAATGGCGCGCCGCGCCGCCGACAGCGATCACACCACAATCCTGATCCAAGGTGAAAGTGGCACCGGCAAAGAGGTGCTGGCAAAATCCATCCACTACAACAGTTCGCGAGCCCAGGCGCCGCTGATTGCGCTCAACTGCGCGGCGCTGCCCGACACGTTGTTGGAGAGTGAGCTGTTCGGTTACGAGCCAGGGGCCTTCACCGACGCGCGCCGCCGCAAGGAAGGGCTGATCGAGAAAGCTACGGGAGGCACGCTCTTCCTTGACGAAATTGGTAATACGTCGTTCAGCTTGCAGGCCAAATTGCTGCGCGTTCTGGAGGAAGGGATATTTCTCCGCCTGGGTGGAACCAAGCCTATCCAGGTGGATGTGCGCATTATCACGGCGACCAATAAAGTTCTGAAGGAAGCGGTTGCCAAAGGTGAGTTTCGCGAAGATCTTTACTACCGGCTGAACGTGTTGCCGCTGTTCATCCCGCCGCTGCGCGAGCGTCGTCAAGACATTCTGCCGTTGGCGCTCGACATCGTGCAATTTTTCAACAACGAGCTGAAGAAGAATTTCGTCGGCCTCACGCCGGCTGCCGCCGACTTGCTACACCGCTATCCCTGGCCGGGAAATATTCGCGAGTTGCGCAACGTCATCGAGCGCACCATGATCCTCTCGCAGGAGAGCGAGATCGACGAGGAAGCTTTGCCCGAGGAAGTCCGTGACTATCACGAGGCGCCACCCCCTGAGGAAATGTCATCGTCCTTCGACCTCTCGCCCACCGGCGATCAGTTCGTAAGCTTGCGCGAACTCGAAGACCGCTACATCCACGAGGTACTGAACGCCACCGGCCAGAATAAGACGCACGCCGCCCGCATCCTGGGAATCCATCCCACGTCTCTGCTGCGCCGTCTGAAGAAAACGCCCGAACTGGTGTAGCCGCATCGCAATACTAACGCTGTACAATAGTATCGTGCTGCGTTAGTATCGAACAGCGATGATCGCCAGCTTTCGAGATGCCGAAACAGAAAACTTGTGGCGCTCGGGCAAGAGCCGTCGCTTGCCTTCCGATCTTTACCGCCGGGCATTTAAGAAGCTGGCCATCTTGAATGCGGCGGTTGTGCTCGATAACTTAAGCGTGCCGCCAGGAAATCGGCTGGAAGCACTTCGTCGCGACCGAATAGGACAACACGCCATTCGGATCAACGACCAGTTCCGGATCTGCTTCGTGTGGCGCGACGGGAATGCCTTTGATGTTGAGATAGTTGATTATCACTAGAAGCCGAGAGATTGACGAGGGGTTTATGTCGACTGCTAAAAACAGGGTCTTTGCCGTCCATCCAGGAGAGATTCTCAAAACCGAGTTCATGGAGCCAATGGATATCAGCGCATATCAACTGGCAAAATCCTTGAACTTTCCGGGCATCTATCAAGTTGTACGGGGAGAACGATCGATCAGCGCTGATACTGCGATTCGACTGGGGAAGTATTTCGGTTTGCCGGCGCAGTTCTGGCTCAACTTGCAGAATGATTACGACTTGAGACTGGCCGAAGGCAGTGGCGCTGGAAGAGGAATTCGCCCTCGAAAGATAGGTGACGAAGCTTTGCGGACTGGCAGTCGCTGACCGCTGACCTCCGTAATTAGCAACTCTCACTACTGCAAACTGCGAGGGTAGCCCTGCAAAACGCAGTGGTCGACCTTCCGCATTCGGCACCGCCTCTCCTAACTCCTTTAGAACTCCCGCCCTTTTCGGGAAGCGGTTTGCACCCCACGTGCACGTGTCAAAGCCGAGCACGATGTCATGACGAGCCGCCCCAAGTTGACCAGCCAGATGCTGACCAGCCAGATCGGCCACCCGTCGCAGCGTCCTCCACTCCGCCCCGTCGTCCCAACGTCAGAGCGGAGCGAGTAAGGAGGCTTATGTCGATCCTATTTGTCCTGCTTACATTTCTCTTGATTCTCACGGTCATGTACTTCCGCCGCCCACAGGATGCGTTGAACGGACTGCGAGTCGCGCCGGCAAAGAGCGTTCGTTCTCCGGTCATGCTGAAGAAAGTCGGCTTCGAGGTTCCCGAGGGATATTGCTTCCATCCCGGACACACCTGGGTCATCGACGAAGGCCGGCAGAATGCCCGCGTCGGCATCGATGCTTTCGCCGGCAACTTGTTCGGCAAGATTGACTCCATGGAACTCTCCGATCTGAATCGTTGGGTGCGGCAGGGACAAAAGCTATGCACGGTGACGCGCGAAGGTCAAAGCATTGATCTGCTCTCACCCATCGAGGGCGTGATGACTTCGGTCAATCATGAAGTTCTCAAGAACCCGAACCTGGTCATCGACGACCCCTACAAGAATGGCTGGTTGTGCGTCATCAAAGCTCCCGAGATAGCGACTAACGTAAAGAATCTTTTGCAAGGCCCGATCGTGTTGCCGTGGATGCAGAACAGTCTCTCTCGCATTGGAGCGATGGTTCAGCAACTTACTCCCGCCTTGGCGCAAGATGGCGGTCTGCCGATCAAAGGCCTGCTCTTCCAGGTCGACACCAGTGCCCGGGAGCAGCTGGTGAAGGAATTCTTCCTGACATAGAGCAAACCGCACAACGACACGGAGATCGTCATGGCACAAGAAAAAGCATTACTCATCGACATCAAGCGCTGCATCGGTTGCCTGAGCTGCGAAACGGCGTGCAAGCAGCTCCACGGATTCAGCCCGGAGCCGGAACCAACTCTTTCCGACACGGCCTTTACCGTAGTCGAGGCACGCGGCGATAAGTTTGTTCGCAAAATCTGTATGCACTGCGAAGACCCAGCCTGCGCTTCGGCTTGCCCGGTGGGAGCGATCGGCAAGACGTCGCTCGGCCCGGTGGTCTACAACGCCGACAAATGTATCGGATGCCGTTATTGCATGCTGGCCTGCCCTGATCAGGTTCCGCGTTATCAGTGGGCGAAGCTGGCGCCATTCGTGAAGAAATGCGACTTGTGCGTCGACCGCATCAAGGCCGCCAAATCAACCGCTTGCGCCGAGGCCTGCCCGGTGCAAGCTACCGTCTTCGGCAATCGCGACGATCTGATCACCGAGGCTTGGAACCGCATTCGCGGCGACAAGTCCTACGTCCCGCACATTTGGGGAGCCGAGGAACTCGGCGGAGGCAGCGTGCTGTTCGTCTCCGATGTTCCGTTCGAGAAGCTGGGATTCAAGCCCGCACCCAGCGGCAACCAACCCATGCCCACGCTCACTGCCAGCGCGTTGGGTGACTCGCCGAAAGTCGTGATCATGGGCGGCACCATCCTCTCGGCTCTCTACTGGGTCACGCAGCGGCGGCGTGAGGTTGCCCTGGCCGAAGCCGAAGAGAAAGCCACTATCAACAGGATCAAAGGCGAAAGGAGCTAGCCATGATCGCGCGAATTAAATCAGAAATTACTTTATGGCGCGTCATTGTAGCCATCATCTCTGTAACCGGTATTTATGCGACTTACATAAGATTTTTCCAGGGACTCAGGGCTAGCACCAATCTCAGCGATCAGATGCCGTGGGGCTTGTGGGTTGGTCTGGGAACACTCTGCGGCATCGGACTGTCGGCAGCTGGTTTCGGTATCAGTGCAGCGGTTTATCTTCTCGGCATGGAACGTTACCGGCCCATCCTGCGCGCGGCCATCCTGATTTCATTCCTCGGCTACATGACAGTTTGCATCGGGTATCTATACGAGATCGGCTTGCCCTGGCGCTTCTGGCATCCCATCGTGATGTGGAACCACAAGTCGGTGCTGTTCGACGTGTGCGTCTGCATCATGACCTACACCACCGTGCTGACTTTTGAGTTTGCGCCCGCGCTCATCGAGAAGCTGCCGTGGAAGCAGTTTCGCGAGACCATCTTGCATTATCACCACAAGATCCTGATCGGCGTGGTGCTGGCGGGCGTGCTGCTGTCATCGATGCATCAGTCCTACCTCGGCGGATTGTTCCTGATCGCGCGCGGCAAGGTTCATCCTCTGTGGTACTCGCAATACATGCATGCCATGTTTTATCTGTCGGCAATTCCCGCGGGGCTGGCGCTGACGGTGATGGCCATCTACCTCTGCATGCGCTCGCTCAACGTGCGCATCGACTTCAGCATCCTCAGCGACTGCGGCCGCATGATCCAGCTTCTGCTCATCGTCTATGCATTTTTCAAGGCGCTTGACTTGCTTGCCAACCAAGCCTTCGGCTACGCCTTTCAACGCACCAATGAGGCCGGATATTTCTGGCTTGAAGTCTTGCTCTTCCTGGCCATCCCTATCACTCTCTTGAGCTTTGAGAGCGTGCGATCGAATCCCGAGAAGCTGTATTGGTCGTGCGCGTTCGTGGTCGCTGGATTTATGGTCGACCGGCTAAACGTGTCGATTAACGCCCTGCAAACCGCGATGGGAACGCACTACGTGCCGAAGTGGAGCGAGTTGGCGTCGAGTGTGTTGGTGATTGCCGTTGGGGTGATCGCGTTCCGTTACGCTGTCATTTACCTCGACATTCTTCCCAAAGCGCTGCCCAAACCAGCCAACCGCTGGATGGCGAATGGTGGACTTGCGGCGCAAGCGTAACCTCGGCTTGCTTTTCCTCCTGACGACTAGGGGCTTTGCGCCGGGCGAGGCCCCGGAGGTTTGCCATGACCACCACGCAGCTTCGAGAACTAGGACTGGGAACTTCAGATCCATTCGACGAACTAGCCCGGAATCCTTCGCTCGCGTTGGAAGAAGCAGCGGCCGCGCTCGACCTCGAATCCTGGATCGTCAATCGGCTTCGCCATCCAGTTGAGGAATCGACTTCCTACCTGCAACTGGTGCGCGACTCCGGCGACGTGGTTTGCGTGCCGCTCTTCCAGGTGCGGCACAGTGTAGTGTTTGCATCAACCATCGGGAGCCTGTCGCTGAAGCCCGATCTCCAACTCAACACTTGCGAAGCCATTGCGATGGAACGCACCTGGCAGGCAGCGCTGTTGGGACTGCCTCTTGACGGAGCGTCCTACGGCTTAGTCTGCGATCCGGATGATCTGAGCGAGAGGGAACTGATGCGCTTGCTTAGCTCTGCGGCCCGGCGTCTGCGATTCCAGCTGGGAAGTCAGTCGATCATCTTTCCAGGCGATGGCTGCCGGCGCGAGTGTATGGCAAAGTTGTTTGCTGAAACGCGGGGTAGTGGCAACCTGATCGTAGCCGGCAAACCCCATTGTCTTGGCGGGCTGAATCTCGATTACTTCAAAGCCGAGAGCATCGCGGCTATCGTTTCCGCCGAGCTTCGTCGCACTGGAAAAGCACCAGCGACCGCCAGTGTTGCGATTCAAGGCTTCGGCTCTCTTGGACAAGCGATCAGTGAACGACTGGCAAGCACCGGCCTTATCATCGTCGGGCTTAGCGACAACTCCGGTGGCCTGTACCGCGCCGACGGCCTCATTCTCGACGACATTCGCTCTCATTATGATCGCGAGCCGATCCTGTTCGGATATTTTCAGGCCGACCACATCAGCCGGGCCGAACTGCTGCAATCCAAATCGGATGTTCTGGTTCTCACCTCCGGCCCAAATGAAATTCATGGCAACAACGCGACCACAATTTCTGCGCCCTTGGTCATCGAAGCCAGTTGGAACGCGGTGACCGCGTCAGCGAAACGGAATTTGGCAGAACGGGGAATCCGAATCATTCCCTGGTCGATCTCGACCAGCGGCGCACAATTGGGCGCCTGGTTCGAAAGCTGCGGGACACACATTATTTCCAGCTCAGAAGACTTACTCTTCAAGACATATGCCTGCGTCGATCGGACCTTGACGGCAGTCGATCGTTACTCTCATGACAATAAAGAATCAGTAAATCAGGCGGCACGACAGCTCGCGATAGAACGGGTTGCAGCCGGCGTGCGAGCGTGCGGGCAGTAGCGCTGTTTCCCTTGATCGCAATTCGCCAAACCTGGACTGACCATAGCGGCCTTTCTCGGGCCATGTAAAAGTTTCCTCTCCGCAATGGGAAGCATCACCTTAACTCCCATATTTTTCTGTTCTGCACCTTTGGCCAGAACCGTGCACTCTACATGCGAGTGCATGGCGCCACTAGAGAAAACGCACAGTCTTGATTAGCGACAGAGGTGCTTATGACAGCTGTGATTAATCCGGGGGTGTACATGCGATCACGCCGCAGAGCCATTCTCTGCTTATGTCACGATACAGATGTCCTTCAGGTTCGCGGCATGCTACTGGAGCACTTTGGCTATCAGGTTTTGTCGACAAGTTCTGTGGAGGATGCAAAGGTTGCCGCGAAAGACTCGTGTCCCGACATGCTGCTGATGGACAACAGCTATCCCGGCATTGATGTTGAGCAGGTTGCCAGACAGGTCAAGTCGATTTGTCCCACCATGCTGACGGTAGTGCTGTCTCCCTACTTTGGAGTGCGCGCAGCTTCGCGTGGCTATGTAGACCGCTTCGTCGCCAGGGACGAAGGTCCCGACGCCTTGATCGCCCAGATTGAGGAGTTGTTTGAACAATCCGGTGGCGGCGAAGAGACCAGGCCGACGATTATGTAAGTGCAATCTAGTCCGACCCTGTCCCGCGTTTTACAAGTCCCGCGACTTTGCAACCTTGGACAGGTCCACTCTAGGCGCATCCTAATGTCTGCGAGGAAATGCGGGCTGGCACAAAGTAAAGCACACCCGCTCAGCTTTCCCTCTCCGTTCGTATCGTGAAGCTCTCTTCCTGACGATCAAAACGCACATGCAAGACGTTGGGCTGGCAGCAGACTTGGCAGTCCTCGACGTATCGCTGCAAATTTCCGGCGGACTCGTCGATCTCGGTGACGTTCCACTCGCCGCAATAGGCACACTGAAAACTAGAGGGCATGCAGAAATCGTAACCTGAAACGCAGCCGGCAGTTTCCCGAATGCGACTACCCATATGGGAACGCGTTCTATTTCGGTCAAACGATAATGCCCCACCTCATTTTCGCTTTTCATTCGTACGTCGATGAGTTCGCAGCATTTAGCCGCAAGCTGGCGCTTTGCCCGCAAGTTGGTATTGCGTTTGCATTTGCAGAAGATGCCGCTGCAGAAGTCATGAGTAGCAGCAGGCACGGTGACCCCGATGAAAACTGCTGCAAGCAACTCGGTGCTGCTTCGTAACTCAGAGCCGGGTACTCCGCCCCCGGTTATCTTGTTAGTCGAAGACGAATCGATTGTGCGTGAAGTGACACGCGAGGTGTTGGAGCACGCTGGCTATCACGTGTTGCCGTCCTGTGGCCCGGAAGAGGCCCTGCGGTTGGCTAAGCAGCATGAAGGACAAATCGGCCTGCTGCTGACCGATGTGATCATGCCGGGAATGAATGGCGCAGACCTGGCTGAGCGCCTGCAAAGCATGAGGCCTGATTTGATTACCGTCTTCATGTCGGGATATGCGGAAAGTGATGTTGTACGCAACATGAGACGGCAGGCAGTCATCCACATCGAAAAACCCTTTACTGTTGAGATTTTGCTGTCGCGGATCGCGGAAGCGATGGGAACAGGCGTCAGGAGTCTGCCTGAAGTGGGCCTGCCCGATCTTTCCGCCTAGGGAAGCTCCAGCGTGGTCTTTTGCAGATCGGTTTCATGAATGGGAATCCTGGGCTTGGAGGCTGGAACCGGCCCGTCTGAAGCCGACGTGCGCACCGGAGCGGCCAGGATCACGATGTCGACCCTTCGGTTGAGCTGCCGCCCTTGGGCACTGTCATTGCTGGCAACCGGGTGGAACTCTGCAAAGCCTGCAGCCGACAGTCTTTGGGCCGAGACTCCGTGATCTTCGATCAGTGACTTCACCAGCTCAGTCGCCCGTGCAGTTGAAAGTTCCCAGTTGGAATTGAACTGCGAGGTGTGAATCGGCACGGTGTCGGTATGTCCCTCGACGCGTACCCCGCAAGCGTGCTCTTGCAGGACCAATGCAACGCGCGAAAAAGCATCTTCGGCTCCAGGCTTGATGGTCGCCGAGCCGCTGTCGAAGAATCCTACTTCACGTAAGCTGATCACCAGGCCCTCGGGGTCCATGCGAAGCGCTACCTCATTACGTTTGATCTCGGCTGCTAGAGCGTTCTCCAGCTCCATCCGAATGGCGTCGAGATTTTCGTCCTTGTGATTCATCTCAGCCAGGCCAAGGTTTGAGCTTGCCAAGCGCGACAGGTTTCGTGCCGGGTCGCCTGCGGCGGTGGCATCGGCCGACGCACCCTTATCGGCAGTCGCGCTCTCAGGCACGCGAGGCTCATTTTCGAAAACCCCAAGCTGCTGAAAGGCAGCTTCGATCGCGCCCGACAACCGCGCAGCTTTCCTTTGATCAATCCGCGCCGAGGCGTAGAGCACCACGAAGAAAGCAAACAGCAAGGTTACGAAGTCGGCATAGGACACAAGCCAGCGCTCATGACTGATATGGGCGGCAGGCTTCCGTCGATCCTTCATCGAGAATCTCCCGCTGCCATTGGCATTGCCTTGGGAGCGTCCTGCAGAAATCCGAACAACTTGCTCTCCAGCATTCGCGGATTCATGCCTTCGAGGATGGAAATTACTCCTTCCAGGGTCATTTCGCGGACGATCTGCTCCTCCCGGATCCGCAGCCGCAGCTTGCCGGAACTGGGCAGAAAGAACAGGTTGGCTGATCCGACTCCGTAGACAGTCGCGACAAAAGCGACGGCGATCCCTTTCCCGACTTCGTTGATGTTGTCCAGGTGCTGCATTACCTGAATAAGGCCCAGCACCGCCCCAATAATGCCAATGGTGGGAGCAAATCCTCCAGCCGACTCGAAGACTTTGGGTATGTTGTCTTCGTACTCGGACTGGTTGTCGATCTCCAGCTGCATCATCTTGCGAAGTTCTTCAGGCTCGGTGCCGTCCACCGCCAGCATCAAAGACTTGTGGAGAAATGGGTCGGAGATGCCCGGCAAGTCGGCATCCAGCGAAATCATTCCATTTCTGCGAGCCTTGTTGGCAAAAACCACCAGTTGCTGTATGACCCGCTGCGGCTCCAGTTTAGGTTCGAAGAAGACTTGGATTAGCCGGCGGAAGGCCGAGGCAACGACGGTCAAGGGATATTGCAACAACACCGCTCCCAAAGTTCCGCCAAAGACGATAATGGCTGCCGTTGGCTGCACTACCTGGGAGAGCTTGCCTCCTTCCAGTAACAGTCCGGCGACGATACCGCCTACCCCCACGATCAATCCCGCGAAGCTGCTCTTATCCACGGTCGGGCTCTTGCGCAGTCAGATTGGGGAAGCAAGAAACATGATCAGCCCTAACCTCAGATTGCTTTAGCTGCGGGGAAATCTCCGTGCCAGTCAAAATCGAGCGGCGGAAGTCGCGAACCCGCTCGATGACCTGCTCGGTAGTCTCGCGCACCAGCAACTTTTCTCCGCTCAGCAGGGTAATGACCGTGTCCGGTGATTGCTCAACGTACTTGATGAGGTCGCAGTTGACCGCTAAACGTGAATTGTTCAAGCGGGTGAGCTGGATCATAGAGACTCCTCCGCCGGGGGTGGATCAGCCAACTCATCGGCAAAAGTTGCCGGGTGCTTGAGGTGATCTGGATATACGCATGCATAGTAATGGCTGGAAAACCGCGACGGTGTGCTGGCATGAGAACGGCTTAATGTGGCGGCCGGAAGGTTGACGGCGAAGAATTTCTAGAAGCTATCTCGTAAATCGGGTTTGAAAGGGCACGGCTTCAGCCGTGCCGTACGAGTCGTTTGAATGAGGGGCTTCAGCCCCAGAGGTTACTCGGGTTGGAAGCGTTGCGGGATTTATGAGATGGATCCGAGTTGGAAAGTTGCACAGCGATTAAAGCAGCGCCAAGCCTGGGCCGATGGAATGGGTGTAAAGGCAGAAGGTTCCGCCGGTCAGAAAAACCCCGGCAGTGCACCTGCGGGAACGAGCTCCAGTGGAGCTCGGGCAAGGTGGAACCATGAGAGAGGAGCTATCCCATGGCAATCAGTATTCTGAATAACATCCCATCCCTTGCCGCGCAGAACCAGTTGTCCATCACGCAGGCGAACTTGCAGAAGACCTTGGAGCAGTTGGCTTCGGGCTCGCGCATCAATTCCGGCGCCGATGACGCCGCGGGCCTGGCCATTGCCGACGGGCTGCAGGCCAACGTTACCGCCCTTACCCAGTCGGCCATGAATGCCAACGAAGGCGTTGGAAAACTGCAGGTCGCCGACGGCGCCCTGTCGCAGGTCACCACCCTGCTCAATCGTGC
>Ga0210398_10004243_pt1 | contig 13496 bp, 7 predicted proteins | sample IncBWC4OmetaG_FD_161047 | JGI IMG/M metagenome (GOLD analysis project Ga0210398, IMG submission 161047) | Forest soil microbial communities from Barre Woods Harvard Forest LTER site, Petersham, Massachusetts, United States - Inc-BW-C-4-O | ecosystem: Environmental > Terrestrial > Soil >... | reverse complement strand
CGCGGCAGGCGGATCAATCTGCGTTGCGCGGCGCTCATGCCGACAATGAGGTGCGCGAACAATTCATAGCCATTCTGGGGCATGATTTGCGCAATCCTCTGCAGGCGATCTACTCTGCGGGTGTCTTGCTCGAGAAAAAAATCTCGGACCCGGCGCTCCAGGGCGTCGCGTCGCGCATCAGAGTCAGTGTGAAACGGATGTCTTGTTTGATCAATGACCTATTGGATTTCGCGCGGGCGCGGCTCGGCGAAGGAATGGGCGTGCGCGTCGAGGAAGTCGAGGATATCGATGCCGGCCTCAATGCGGTAGTCCGGGAGTTTCAAGACGGGCAGCCTGAGCGTCAAATACTCGCGAACATCAGCGTGACGCGCAAGGTGCGCTGCGATCTTGGACGCGTGCAGCAAGTCGCGTCGAATCTGATCGGCAATGCACTGAAGCACGGCGCGCCTGAAGGCACGGTCAAGGTATCCGCGCAAGCCGAGGAATCGGATCTCGTGCTCAACGTTTGGAATGCCGGTGAACCGATATCGCCCGAAAACCTCGACAAGATCTGCGAACCGTTCTGGCGCCACTCGTCGACGGGGAATCGCGAAGGACTCGGGCTGGGTTTATATATCTGTTCCGAAATCGTGCGCGCTCACGGCGGCACGCTGTCCGTGACGTCCTCGCAAGAGAGCGGCACCAGTTTCACCGCGCGGCTGCCGTTAGATGCCGATCATCTTGACCAGGATCCCGGCAATACTCGCGCCCACTAAGGGACCGACGATGGGGACGAACGCGTAGCCGAAGTCCGAGGTCCCCTTGCCGGGAATGGGAAGCACGGCATGCATGATACGCGGACCGAAATCGCGCGCCGGATTGATGGCATAGCCGGTGGGGCCGCCCAAAGACAAGCCAATTCCCCACACCAGAAAGCCGATCAAGAAGGGGCCGAGTCCGGGGCTTAGTCCCACGCCGGTACCGTATTTTGACGAAATGGCGGCGGCGACCAACACCAGCACGAAGGTGCCGATGATCTCGGTGAGGATGTTGGCGAGCGGTGCGCGGATGGCGGGTATGGTCGAAAAACAGGCGAGTTTATCCAGCGGGTCGGGCGTCTTTTCCCAGTGCGACAGATACGTGAGCCAGACCAGCGCGGCGCCGGCCATTGCGCCTAAGATTTGCGCCGGCACGTACACACTGAGCCGGCTCCAATCTCCGCTCGAAATGGCGACGCCGATCGTCACCGCCGGATTCAGATGACCATCGCTGCCGATTGCCAGCGAGGTGAAGACCCCCGCCATGACCGCAAAACACCAGCCGGTGGTGATCACGATCCAACCAGATTTTTCTCCCTTGGTTTGGCGCAGTACGACATTCGCCACGACGCCGTTGCCAAGCAACATCATGATCATCGTGCCGAGAAATTCGCCGAGAAATGCCGAATGCATACTGTCCCCTTCGCTATTTTTTTTGAGACCATCACCCGAGATTTTGATGGTTCGACTACTCGATCCAATCCAGCGAGCGGCCCACGGCTTTTTGCCAGGTGCCGAACAGCGCCGCGCGGCGATTTTCCGCCATTTGCGGATTCCAGCGCTTGTCCACCGCCCAATTGCTGACAAGATCCTCGCGATTGCGCCAGTAACCTACCGCCAAGCCGGCCGCGTATGCCGCACCCAAGGCGGTGGTCTCGGTGATTTTCGGCCGCACCACCGGCACGTCGAGAATGTCAGCCTGAAATTGCATGAGCAGCTCGTTGCCGACCATGCCGCCATCGACGCGCAGCTCCGGAATCTGGATCGAGGAATCCTCGCCCATCGCGCCGAGCACTTCACGGGTCTGGTAGGCAGTCGCTTCGAGCACCGCGCGGGCGATGTGCGCGCGGGTGACATAGCGTGTCAGACCGATGATGGTGCCGCGTGCGCGCTCATTCCAGTGCGGCGCGTAAAGCCCGGAAAAGGCGGGCACGAAATACACCCCGCCATTGTCCTCGACCTGGCCTGCGAGCTTTTCGACCTCATTGCTGCTGGCGATCATGCCTAGGTTGTCGCGCAGCCATTGCACCAGCGCGCCGGTGACTGCGATCGATCCTTCCAGGGCGTAGCACGCCCTTTCCTTGGCGATCTGGTAGGCGACGGTGGTAATCAGCCCCGCGGTCGAGGCGATGGGTTTCTCGCCCGTGTTCATGAGCAAAAAACAGCCCGTTCCGTAGGTGTTTTTCGCCTCACCCGGTCGAAAGCAGGCTTGACCCACCAACGCTGCTTGCTGATCGCCGAGAATGCCGGCGACGGAAGTGCCCAACAGGGCCGGCGTCCTGACGGCACCGTAGACTTCGCTCGACGCGACGATGCGCGGCAGCACGGCGCTGGGAATCAGAAATTCCTCCAACAATGCGGCGTCCCAATCCAGTGTTTGAAGATTCATCAGTTGGGTGCGGCTGGCATTGGTGACATCGGTCAGGTGCAGCCCGCCATCGCTTCCGCCGGTGAGATTCCACAGCAGCCAGGTATCGATATTGCCGAACAGGAGCTCGCCCGCTTGCGCCTTGGCACGCGCGCCGGGCACGTTATCCAAGAGCCATTGCAGCTTAAGACCACTGAAGTAGCTGGCCAGCGGCAGTCCGGTTTTGGCGCGGAAGCGATTCGCGCCGCCATTGCGGGCGTATTGCGCGACGAGTTGATCCACGCGGGTGTCCTGCCAGACCAACGCATTGTGCAGGGGTTTGCCGCTGCGCTTGTCCCACAGAAGCGTGGTTTCACGCTGGTTGGTGATGCCCACGGCGGCAAGATCGGAAGGCCCGAGACTTGCGCGTGCCAAGGCGGCGCCCGCGACTTCCTGGGTGTTCTGCCAGATTTCAATCGGGTCGTGCTCCACCCAACCTGGCTTGGGAAAGATCTGCTTATGCTCCTTTTGCGCGGAAGAGATCATGTTGCCGCCGCGGTCGAACACGATGAACCGCGTGCTCGTCGTGCCCTGATCGATCGCCCCTACGTATCGAGCCATGGTTTCCCCGTGTCTAGTTGTATGCGCCAATCTGGTATAGCAATAATGCGCCCACCGTGGCAACACGCGGCCTGTCAACGTCGGCGTTGCCCGGCCGGCGGATTGAAATAGGCGCACCGGCCGCGTGGCAGCCAAGCTCAACGGCGGCAACGAAGCCGACATACTGTTTCGCTAGGATAGCCGGATGAAGAAGGCTGCCTTGACTCCCAGTGCGATCGATCGAACGATTCGACAGAACCTGGCGAAGCTTCGAAAGCCTGGCGTCCTGACCGTGAGGCCGGGCTTTGAGATTGCGAATCATCAGCTGACCGGCAAGCGGGCGATTGTTGCGACGGTGCATACCAAAACCAGCGACTTAGCGGCCGGTCAATTATTACCGCGCGCCATCAATCGCGTTCCGGTCGACGTTCGCCAAGCCACGCCGCACCAACGGCTGCGCGCAAACGATCCCGCCGCAGCGGCGCTGACCCAGACCTTTGGCCGGCCGCAGGATAAGGAGCCGACCTGGCCGCTGGAGCGCGAAGTGCCGAGCGGTCAGTTGCTTAGCAGCCCAAAGAGCAAAACACAGCAAGCCCTGACCGGCTTTGCGGCGAGACAACCCGTGGTCGCGAAAGCGCTCGCCGCGCACGCGGCGAAGCCGAAGATCACGTATGTTCCGGCGCCGGGTGAGCCGCTCAGTCCCGTACAGACCACGACTACGATCATTGCACATGTGAGTCCCGACGCGGGATTCACCACGCTCACCTCGTTTCTTCAGGGCACGAAAAAGTCATTGGTGATCGGGATGTACGATTTCACCTCCGGGCCGATTCTCGCGCTGTTCAAGACGGTGCTGACTGAACCTAAGATCTTGCAGATGGTGCTCGACAATCCGCCGCCGAACGCGACCCGCAATCAGCTCGATTCACAAACGGTTCAGGAGCTCGACGCTGCCTTAGGTTCGCGCTCGAGGATTGTGCGAGCCCTTGCCGGCGACGATAGCCTGGTGTCGGCGCAGATGTTTCCGACGTCCTATCACATCAAAGTGATGGTCCGCGACAGCACCGCGCTATGGCTGTCGAGCGGCAATCTCAACAACAGCAATCAACCGGACACGGCGTCGCCGCCGAAAACAGAAGACCGCGACTGGCACGTGATCATCGAAGATCAGACGCTGGCGAATCTGTTCGAGGCGTATCTGAATGAGGACTTCAAGTCAGCGCAGGCCTACCAAATCCCCGAAAGCGCCGCGTTGACCGAGGCGGTAGCCGATGCCGCCGCGAAGCTTGCCGCGGAAACAAGTTCGCCGCCGGCGCCATCCGCCCCGACGGCGACCGGAACCGTGGCCGCAAAGACCTTCGCCAATGTTAGCGTCAATGTTACGCCGCTGCTGACCCCCGACACGTTGCCGCCGGGAACCGAGGGGCAGTACGTCACTAACATGATCAAACTCATTGCGAGCGCAAAAAAGACGCTGTACGTGCAACTGCAATACATCGAAGCATCCGCGGCGACGGGTGTCTACCCCACCCTGCTTCAGGCGATTGCCGCGCGAGTCACAGCGGGCGTGGACGTCCGGCTCATCGAGAGCCTCGAATATGGCGAGACCTGGGCGGAAAAGATGAAGGACGCCGGCGTGGACCTCACCGCGAACATTGCCTTGCAGCCGAATGTGCACAACAAGGGCTTCGTCATCGACTCGAGCGTGGTCGTCGTCAGCAGCCAGAACTTCTCGCCCGATGGCATTCAATTCAACCGCGACGCCGGCGTGATCATCGAAAGCGCGCCGATTGCGCAATATTTCGAGGACGTGTTTCTCGCCGACTGGAACAACAAGGCCAAGCCATTTGTGGCCAAGAGCGCCAAACGCGCCTAGCCGATCTTCGCGCGAAGATCAGCTAGACCGCGTCGGCGTAGGCTTTCACCAGATCGGTGAGAAAATCGCGGCCGATATATACGGATCGCACGCTGCGGCGCTCGTTCAGTCCGTGCACGCCGTTGCCGTCGGGATCGCCCCAACCGCCGGGCGCGCCGTAGACCGGGATGCCGATGGCTTCGAGAAAGATGCCGTCGGTGGCGCCGGTCGACATGGAAGGAATCAGGGGCACGCCGGGGAAATATTTCGTAACCAGCGCTTCGGCCGGCCCGATGATCTTGGGATCCAGCGGCGGCGGAACGGCGATGGGCCGAATCGGTTGCACCGGCGTCACTTTGACACCCGTGTCGCCGATCGCCGCGACCAGGGCGGCTTGAGTGCTCTCGACACTTTCACCGGGGAAAATGCGGCAGTTGACGTTCGCCGCGGCTCGCTGGGGCAAGGCATTGTTGGCGTGGCCGCCTTCCAGAAGTGTCGCAACGCAGGTCGTGCGCAGCATGCTGTGATAGCTGCGATCCTTGGAAACGATTGCCTCGGCCGCCTTGTCGGCTGGGCTCTGCGACAGCGCCACCATCGCGCGCCCGACATCGTCTGCGCGCGCGGCGCCCGCTTTGGCGAAGAACGCCCGCGTGGTATCCGTCATCTTCACCGGAAATTCATGATCCCGAACCTTGGCAAGTGCATCGGCAAGTTCATAGATCGCGTTGTCGCGGATGGGAATGGAACTGTGGCCGCCGGCATTGACGGTCTCCAGTCGGTAATTTTGTGCCGCCTTCTCGCCTACCTGGATCGATTCCACGACCAGCTTGCCGTGTCCGTCGGTGCGGCCGCCGCCACCCTCATTCAGTGCAAATTCGGCCGCGATGAGCTCCGGCCTGTTCTTCGCGAGCCACTGCGCGCCATTGAACGCATAGGTGGTCTCCTCGCCGCAGGTCAACGCCAGCTTGATGGTGCGCTTTGGGTGATAGCCGCTTTTCTTAAAGCGCATCAGCATATCGATCCAAGTGGCGTCCATGGCCTTCATGTCCGCCGCGCCGCGGCCGTAGAAATAGCCATTTTCCTCAATCAGGGTGAAAGGATCGCGGGTCCAATCCTCGCGCTTGGCCTCGACCACATCCAGATGACCCAGCAACAACATGGGTTTCGCGGTGCTCGAGCTTCCCGCCAAGACGGCAACGAGCCCGCCCTCCTTGGGATGATCCGGCACTGAGAAGAGCGTAATGTCCTTGTCCGTAAAGCCCGCGGCCTTGAGATGGGCCGCGATGCGCTGCACCAGCAGGGTGCAGCTGCCTGCCGACAACGTCGTGTTGGTCTCAACCAGTTCCTTGTAAAGGGCGCGAAACGCGACCTGATCGGGTCGCAGAGGCGACATGGGTGCTTCCTGAGCGAACGCCGTGCACTGCATTGCTACGGTGAGAGTGAGCGCGAAGACTTTCTTGTAGGTCATTTTTTCAAGCCTCGATTGCCGCAATTTTTGCGGATTCGTTCCAAAGGCGGCTGGCGGCCGCGTCGTCTCGGCCGCCCGCTGTCGGGGTCGCCGGACGGCACTTATAAAAATATTCGCCGCTGATCGCGGCCACATCGGGAGAGGAAGCGAGGTAGACGATGGTTTCGGCGCCCTTCTCCGGGGTAATGGCAAAGGTTTTGGCGATGCGTATTCCGGTCGACAGAAATCCGCCGCTGCCATCGCCAAAACGCGTTGCGACGAATCCGGGGTGCAGGCAGTTCGCCGTGACACCCGTGCCGCTCCAGCGACGCGCCAGTTCTCGCGTAAAGAGAATGTTGCAGAGCTTGGAGCGTCCGTAGGCCCGAATCGCCAAGTATCCCTTGGCGGCCTGCAGGTCATCGAAATCCAAGGTGTACCCCTTGTGTGCGTCAGAAGCGGTGCTCACCACGCGCGCCGGAGCCGCGGCAAGCAAGTTCGCCTTTAGTCCAAGCGTGAGTACGAAATAGGCCATGTGATTGGTGGCGAATGTCTCCTCGAGATTGTCCGCGGTGAGGCGGCGCGTGCCGAACAAGGCGCCGGCATTGTTGATGAGCACATCAATGCGCGGTTCGGCGGCGGCGATTTCGGCCGCGACGCGCTTGGATTCGGAGATACGCGATAGATCACCGTAGTAGATCGAATGGGGGGCGCCTGAGCCGATGCTCGGCAACCGCGCCAGTGTCTTTTGGCCTCGCGCCGCGTCACGCGCCACGAGCACGATGCGCGCGCCCATGGCCGCCAGACGTTGCGCGGCGATCTCGCCAATGCCTGACGTCGCACCGGTAATGACTACGACTTTACCCTTCATACCCATTCCCCATTTAAGGTCACGCGCACTGTATCAGGCAGCACGACTTCCCGGAATCTTCGCTTTGTCTAGCGGTGCACTGGCAAGTCGAGGTAGCTGCCGCCAAACCAGGTGATTTGCAGGGGCGTTTTCGCATCGGCGATTGACTCGTCGATGACATCCTTGCCCGTGCCATAGTTGATTTCCCGCCCTGGTTCCTTAACGATGCTGAGCACCGCGACCAGTCGGCTGCCCGTTTGCAGCTGTCGACTCATCAGCCGCACGCTTCGAAAATCCAAGGATTGGCGTTTGCCGGCAACCAGCAGATTGCGATGGGTCAGGTCCTGTACATAGCTTGCCCGCGACCAATAGGGCGCGAGCTGAAAATAATTCCCATCGGGGCTAAGTTCGTACAGGGAAACCTGGAAGTCGAAATCGCTTTTGTTCGTGCTGAACTCGAGATGGCCGCTGAACAGACCGCTCATTTCCGTCGGTTTGGCGAGCGGCTGGCTGATAAAGACCAAGCCATTGGCGGAATCCAATCCCTTGTCTTGCACCCCTCCCCCGGGCGTTTGAGCATCGACGTCGCGCCGATCGGCCAGGTCCAAGGAGAGAGGAATGGCCGCGGTGGTCGCGGCGGTGCTCAGGCGATAGGCATGATCGGTTGAGCCCGCCAGTTCTGCCGACAGAAAATAGCGCGCGGACTCTGTTGCCATTGCGGACAGCGAGGGAGCGTGCTTCCAAACGTTTGCGCCCGTGACTTCGTAGTTGATTTTATCGGCGAGAATGGCCGGCTTCGCGCCGCCTTTCAGGGTGTAGTCAAACCAGCGGTAGCGCACTTCGGTGAGATCGATTTTGGCAGCGGGGTCGAGCTGGTAGCCCGCGACCGTGTCGACGTCTCCTTCCGCGGTGGCGGTGCCGCGTTGCGCCATCAAGTGATCATAGGGCCCAATGATGAGGTAGTGCTCCGCATCGGGCCGATACTTGATGTGCTGGCTGAGGTAGTAGACCGCAGCACCCGGCCCGCCGTAGTAATAGCCGGCCGTTTCGAGTACCGGAATCGAGATGCGCGAGAATTCCTCTTTGTAAGGAATCAGGCTCTGCCAATAGGCATCGTAGGCGGGGTGGCTGATCCAACGGTCAAAGATCGGGTTGGGCGTGCCGTCAATTTTTTCGAGGTCGCGATACGGCCGGCCGCTCGCATACCAGTCGTGATCGAGCTTCGTCCAGCGGGCGCGATCGAAATAGATTTCGTCATTCAGGGTCTTGTTGGTAGTCGTGTAGAACGGCCACGGATAAATAAAATTCCAGACGACGTTCCCTTCCATGGGCACGTCGATGCCGGGGCCGACGGGAGCGCCGACCATGATCGACTTGAGGGCTTTGGGCTGATGTTTGGCGGCAGCCCAAGGGGTCGATCCGCTATAGCTGCCGCCAAACATGCCGACCTTGCCATCGCTCCACGGTTGGGCGGCGATCCAGTCCACCAAGGCCGCGGCGTCGGCGCCATCGTGCTCGTAGGGCACGATCTCGCCGGGGCTGCAGCCTTTGCCGCGGACCAGCCCTATGACGCCGACATAGTCGTTCGACGCCGACCGGCGTGCGTCGCGCAGCAGCGTGACCGTGTCGTTGTAAATGGTGAACTGCAACAGCGCGGGCAACTTGAGCCGGCCGACAGGGCGAACGATGAGCGCACAAATGCTGCCGCCGTCCGGCATGGCCACGACCACATCCTTCTGTACGGTGTAGCGATGCGCGTCGTCTTCGGCGATCAGTTCCGCAGTGGTGGATCCGAATGCACGGTAGATCTCACGCTCGTTGTAGTCGCTGATCAATTTAAAGCTGGCGGCCAGCGAAATGGCGCTCTTGCCTTTGAGCTCAACGAGGTCCTGCTCCAGGGCTTGGTTGGCCTGCGAGAGATTGTCGAAACTCAAAACGTTCACGGCCATCGCAGAAGTTTTGTTGTCGAGCGGACTGATCAATGCATGAAAGGTTTTGCGATAGGCCGTTTGGAACGGGGTCTTGGTCTTAATGGCGCTCAATCGCGAGCGTGCATAAAGCACGTATTCCAAGTATCGCGCACGAACTCGCGGCGATGGATCATCGGCGAGCGGTATGCGCAACTTGTCGAGGCTCCCGAGCGCGTCGCCATACAGGCCCGCGACGAGCTGCCCCTTAAAGAGGGAGGCCGCGTCCGGACGTTGATCCGCCTGCTGGAAAGCGATGACCGCTTTTGCGAATCGCGGCATCACGCGCGGCAGCGCAGCCTCGTCGGTCATTTCGGCGGGAATGTTGATCTGCAGGGCTATCGCGGGTGCAGCGATGAGACCCAGGAGAATCAGCAGGTTTGCGTGGCGCATGCGGATTCGATTATAGACGGCGCCGTTCCCAAGAGGCTTTGATTAAATCTGCCAAGCGCCGCTCGCGCGCCCTGCTGAAGGATGCGAGCCAACTCATCGTGCCGCGCTTAGCTCCGCGCTTGTAGTCTGCTAAAGCGCACGACTACCGGGACGGTACTATACGGTCGTTCAGTATTAGATACGGATATCACGTTTTTCAACGAGTTACAGATACTTGATGTGTTAAAGGATTCGATTTATGCAGGGTCATTCGATTCGGTATTGGTCAAAAATTAACCAGTTGCAGATTGTTGCCGGCGCGGGAATTGCGGCATAATTCGGCAGCGTGGCAATCGCGCATGGACACAGTTGCGTTTTCAAAAGAACGAACAAGGAAGGCATACCATGGGCAATCAAGGTGCTTCTAACGAAGACCGTCCCTCTTTGGAGCAAGCACAGTACGAATACCGCAAGACGATATATCTTGCGGGACTGAAAATCTTAGAGACTTACTCAGACGCTGTGATAGGACGAGATCCCTCCGTCAGCAGGGAAGCCATCCCTTTGGAATCGGGAGGCGCTGCACCGACCGAAGCGCACGCTCATGGACAGCCGCCGCCCATCGCATGGGGACCGCCGTCCGGATGGCACATCTACAGCTTTGGACCGTGGCCACCGCCGCCGCCACCACCACCACCCGTAACGGACGGACCACCGTCCGGCTGGCACATCTACAGCTTTGGACCACCGCCACCGCCGCCACCACCACCCGTATTGAACGGACCACCGTCCGGCTGGCACATCTACGGCTTTGGACCACCGCCACCGCCGCCACCGCCACCCGTATTGAACGGACCACCGTCCGGCTGGCACATCTACGCCGTCACCAAGCTCGTTGAGGTCGTATTGTGCCTAAAGCCTGCTCCCTAACCGCCAAAATGGGCAGCCGATCGCCTTAGGTGTCGGGTTTAATTTTGTTGTTCAACTGATCATTGGATCGGCTGACTTCATTGATCAACGCTTGAAAATCGCTGCGTGGCCGCAGCGAAGCGAGATATGGCTCGTGTATTGCCCACCAAGAGTTGCGCCAGCCTAGCTTTGCTGCTTTGTCGAGGCTCCGCATCGCTTCGTCGCCTTTGTCCTGAAGCGCGCAAACTTTGGCTCGCAGCTCATACACCCCGTATCGCTCGACACCCGCTGCAAGCATTCTATCGAGCATCGTGAGCACGGCTTCAAGCTCACGGTGCGCTGCAGGACGATCTCCCAGCGCGAGATCGGCGACCGCAAGATCGAGCCGATACGAAGTCCCCATGAGCCGTGAGCCCTTCGCAAAAAAGGGCGACTCGGCAAAGCCGGTGGGCCGATCGGGCGCAACCACTGCGCGCGCAATCAATGCCTTGGCCGCAGAAGCATCTCCCGAAAGCAAGCGCGAGTAAGCTGCTTCGAATAGCGCGGACGCATGCTGCGATTGCTCGAGACCCTGGGATTTGACATAGCTTTGCAACGCCTCCGCACCCCCTTCGCGGTAAACGACCCGCACCAGCGCAACGTTTGCATCATCATCACTTTTAGTCGCGCGACGGCCCCGTTCCACTGCCGCTCGCGCGGATGCCGGAAGGCCAACTGACAGGAATAGCTCCGATCGCGACCAATAGAGTTGGAAATCATCGTTCGGTTGCGCCTTTATTGCTTCCTCATTCCAGCGTAACGCTTCATCGATTCGTCCGCGTGATTCGGCGAGCCACGTGAAAGCATCAATGGTGTAAGCCGTGGACTTCAAAAGACGCGCGCGCTCACAGGCATTCGCAGCTTCTTCATACCGCGCCAAGTCGTCCAACACATAGCATCGATGCAGCTGTATCGCAAAATTCAATGGATCCAAGGCTGCTGCTCGGTCGTAGCTCTGGAGCGCATCCCGTGGCTGTCCGTCGAGGAACTGAATGTGGCCGATCTCCGCAAAGGCGGGCATATCGCTCGGGTTCAAGGAGATCGCCAGTCGTAAATCGGCGAGGCCCTCCTTGGTACGGTCTTGCGCCGCTCGCAGCGTGCCCCGGACGGCATAGGCTGCCGACATCCGGCTATCGAGAAGCAGCGCCGCGGCAATCAACGGTTCCACGTTTGCAGCCACATCAGCAATCGGTAGCTCCTTGTAGAGGCCTTGATTGAGGCGGGCGTAAGCGAGCTGCGTGTAACCGAACGCAAACTTCGGATCCTTGCTCACGACCTGGCTGTACAACTCGATGGCGCGTTCCGTCGACTCTGGGGTTCCCTGCTGGGAATAGTGCCGCCCGAGCAAGTACAACTGATAAGCCTCTGGGTCCGAAGAGCGCCTTGCCAAAAACTGTCTCTCAGAGTCCGAGGTGAGGCGCACTTGCAATGTATTTGCCACAGAGCGCGAAATGTCTTCTTGCATTTTGATCGCATCCGCGATCGGCTGGTCGAAGTCCTCTGACCATAAATGATAGCCGCTGCGCGCATCAATGAGTTGCACGGTGACCCGCATGTGATCGCCGGACCGGCGCATCGAGCCCTCGAGAATGTGGTTCGTATCAAGCGCCTTACCGATCTTGCGCACGTCTTGACCCTGTCCGCGGAATGCAGAGGCCGACGTACGCGCCACAACATGTAGGGTCGGGATTTGTGCAAGCCAATTGGATAGCTCCTCGGTGAGACCGTCGCAGAACGATTGGTCGGCTTTCTCTGCTGTCATATCGATAAAGGGCAACACGACGATCGAATTCGCGGCGGCCGACGTCAGACCGCCGGTCGACTTTTTCCACAGCAGCGCACCCGTAGCAAGAAGCGCGACCAGCACCACGCCAGCTACGATAACCCGCGTCTTGAACCTGTCGGCCGGTGGCGGCGATATACCGTCGGCCGGCTCCGCAACGCGTGTCTCCGCGAAAGGCGTCTCCGCAACGGCCGCGATCTCGCTCGACGCCTCTACCTTCCGCACCGGTGCGATGAGCCGATAGCCTTTCCGCGGCACCGTCGAGATATACGTCGGTTCCGGATCCACATCGCCGAGCAGCTTGCGCAATTGGGACACGGCTTGATAGACCGACGCCGACCCCACTACCACGCCGGTCCATACCTCATTGAGCAAGCGATCGACGCTGACGACTTCGCCGGCGGACTCGGCTAAACACAGGAGCAGGCGCATGGTGCGGGGCTCGAGCTTCTGAGTCTCGGTGCCCTTCGAAATGCTATCGAAAGAGGAGTTGACGATCCACTCGCCGATTTGCAGCGCGCCCTCTTTATCCTTGCTCGGCATGGCGAGCCTCCCTGTGCTCGAGTATAAAGCCTGCCTACCCGGACTGCCGCTGGAATCGAGCGTCCCGCACGTTTATGGTGCAAACGCGCATCTGGTATGCTGAATCAACAGAGAATTGAGGGAGCCGCTATGAAAATAATAAACCTCCTGTGCGCAACCCTATTTGCCTCGATGCTGATTGGTGCATCGCCCGCGCCGGCGAAGGACACTCCTCCCAAAGACCTATGGGACCGGGTCGAGCATCACGACGCGGATTCAAATGGTGTGAAAATTCACTATGTCGCGATCGGCAAGGGGCCGCTGATTGTGATGATCCACGGCTTTCCGGACTTCTGGTATACCTGGCGCAAGCAGATGGACGCGCTCAGCGGACGCTACCGTGTCGTGGCCATGGATCAGCGTGGCTACGACCTGTCGGGTCGTCCTGCCGGCATCGAACAATATGCGATGCCCCTGTTGGTCAATGATGTTGGGGCGGTAATCAAGGCGGAAGGCCGCAGCAGCGCGGTGATCGTCGGTCACGACTGGGGCGGTGCGGTGGCGTGGACCCTGGCCATGACGCATCCCGACTGGATTCAGGCGCTCGTTATTTTGAATCTTCCGCACCCGAGCGGCATTCAACGCGAGATCAAAAACAATCCGGAACAACGCAAGAACAGCCAGTATGCATTCAATTTCCAAAAGCCCGGGGCGGAAAAGAATCTGAGCTCTGAGAAGTTGGCCGGCTGGGTTAAGGACGATGCGGCGCGCGTGCACTATATCGAAGCATT
>Ga0210398_10004239_pt1 | contig 13505 bp, 7 predicted proteins | sample IncBWC4OmetaG_FD_161047 | JGI IMG/M metagenome (GOLD analysis project Ga0210398, IMG submission 161047) | Forest soil microbial communities from Barre Woods Harvard Forest LTER site, Petersham, Massachusetts, United States - Inc-BW-C-4-O | ecosystem: Environmental > Terrestrial > Soil >... | reverse complement strand
AGCCGGTCTGAGAGGATGGCCGGCCACACTGGAACTGAGACACGGTCCAGACTCCTACGGGAGGCAGCAGTGGGGAATATTGCGCAATGGGCGAAAGCCTGACGCAGCGACGCCGCGTGGGGGATGAAGCTTCTCGGAGTGTAAACCCCTTTCGACCCGGACGAATGACCCGCAAGGGTTTGACGGTACGGGTATAAGAAGCCCCGGCTAACTACGTGCCAGCAGCCGCGGTAATACGTAGGGGGCCAGCGTTGCTCGGAATTACTGGGCGTAAAGGGTTCGTAGGTGGTGCGGCAAGTTGGGAGTGAAATCTCTGGGCTTAACTCAGAGGCTGCTTTCAAAACTGCCGTGCTCGAGTGCGAGAGAGGCCAGTGGAATTGCAGGTGTAGCGGTGAAATGCGTAGATATCTGCAGGAACACCCGTGGCGAAGGCGGCTGGCTGGATCGCAACTGACACTGAGGAACGAAAGCTAGGGGAGCAAACAGGATTAGATACCCTGGTAGTCCTAGCCCTAAACCATCAGAACTTGGGGTGGCCCGCGTAGGCGGGTCGTCCCGTAGCTAACGCGTTAAGTTCTGCGCCTGGGGAGTACGGTCGCAAGACTGAAACTCAAAGGAATTGACGGGGGCCCGCACAAGCGGTGGAACATGTGGTTCAATTCGACGCAACGCGAAGAACCTTACCTGGGCTTGAACCGCTACTGACCAACGGTAGAAATATCGTCTTCCCGCAAGGGACAGTAGTAGAGGTGCTGCATGGCTGTCGTCAGCTCGTGCCGTGAGGTGTTGGGTTAAGTCCCGCAACGAGCGCAACCCTTACTCGTAGTTGCTACCCGCAAGGGAGAACTCTACGAGGACTGCTCCGGATAACGGAGAGGAAGGTGGGGATGACGTCAAGTCAGCACGGCCTTTATGTCCAGGGCTACACACGTGTTACAATGCATGGTACAGACTGTTGCGAACCCGCGAGGGGGAGCTAATCGGACAAAGCCATGCTCAGTTCGGATTGCAGTCTGCAACTCGGCTGCATGAAGCTGGAATCGCTAGTAATGGCGTATCAGATCGACGCCGTGAATACGTTCCCGGGCCTTGTACACACCGCCCGTCACATCACGAAAGTGAGCTGTACTAGAAGTCGCCCCGCCAACCGCAAGGAGGCAGGCGCCCAAGGTATGGCCCATGATTGGGGTGAAGTCGTAACAAGGTAGCCGTAGGAGAACCTGCGGCTGGATCACCTCCTTTCTAAACACAGCGGCAAACGATCCTGTGCAGGTGTGCAGGTGAAGTTGCCCAAAACTTCTGTGGCTCTCACGTGCCATGGAAGCATCGCTCGAACGATTCGACCTTCGAGCGGGTTCTGGTAGATCTCATCTTTAAGTAACGCGCACTCTATGTGCGCTCGCCAGTTTGATTCAAAGAGCTTCCAAACGAAAGCCCGCCGAGAAATCGGCGGGCTTTTTGTCTTTCCCACGCCGAGTGTCGTCTGAAGGACGGCCAATATCCCCATCGCACGGACTTGGATGGCAGGTTTGAATTCACTTGGAATGTGTCATTGATAGGATTCGTCCGTTGGTCTTAGAAATCTTCACTACTGCTACGCCTCCAACACAGTGTGTGGTCGTTCCGCCCTTGCCGTCTGAACAATGCAGGGTGCCAGAGACAGTCCAGATATCGCCCTTCAAATTCGCATCGAAGGGTTCTTCGGATTCAATGACTTTCTTTCCGTAGACAGGAATCAGCGCTGCTTCAGCGATCTTTACGGCGGTCACCGAGTCCGGAACAAATCCGCCCTTAGGGACATTGGTTTGCCCATATGCGATGGCAGCGATGAGCAAGGCTCCACTCAGCGCAGGCCAAAATCTCATTGGTCAGCCCCCTTGATTTTCCTTGGATCGTACCATTCAAAGCCTCACGTGCGAAGCAAGCGCATGAGGCCTTCGGCGGCGTGCGAGAGCTTTGCGCCGCGGCGGGAGACCAGATACAGCCGGGTGCCTCATCCTTGGCGGGACCGCTTCTGATCACCAATTGAGGCGGCGGAGTCCGGGAACAAAATCGAAGTGCTGGTCGCGGCTTACAAGAGGGAGGGAATGCTGGCGGCAGAGCGCGGCGATCCAAAGATCGTTGGCGGGAATGGGTTTGCCTTTCCGTTTCAATTCCAGGCCGATGGTTGAGTAGAAGTGGGTGGTCCCATCGTCAATGTCCAGAACCGTCACGGCCGCGATCCATTGGCGAAGCCAGCTTTCATAGCTGGCCTGATGGCGAGACTGGGCGATTCCAAGGCGGTACTCGCCCAATACGATCACCGGGACAGCAACGCGATCGGCGCCAGCAACCAGTTCCACGGCGGAAACTTCACCGTCGGCAACGGCGGAGAGAGCGTTGGTATCCAAAATCAACGCCACATCTCCGGATCGATCTTCTCCGAATCCTCTTCGATCAGCCGGTTGATGCGAAGCGTCTCTTTGTGCAGGCGCTTCAACTTGCCCATGTGCTTCAGCCAGGGCTTTTCGCCGGGCCGGGCCTCGGCAGCCAGTTTGTCCTTGACCGCCTCCGTCACGAACTCCCGCAATGGAATTCCTCGTGCTGCCGCTACTGACTTGGCCCGCCGAAAGACCGGGTCTGGAATTTCCAGTGTCGTCTTCATAAAGCCATCCTCCCATATTTATGGGAGGCGGTCAACTGGGCGTCCGGGGCTCCACTGTTGTCATTCCGAGGACCGGGTTTTTGTCCGAGGGATCTGCTTTTTCGGGCCTCAAATCGACAGCGGATCCCTCACCCACTCGCGAAGACGCGAGTGAGTTCGGGATGACAAATTCTTACTGGTTCGCGTGGAGCAGGCGCATCAGGCCTTCGGCGGCGTGGGACAATTTGGCGCCGCGGCGGGAGACCAAATACAGCGAGCGCGGCATTTTCATCTGGCGGATGCGCACTTCCGCCAGGAGCTTCCTCTCCACTTCCCATTGCACGCACATCCTTGGCACGATGGCTACGCCCATGCCCATTTGCACGAAGCGCTTGATGCTTTCGATGGTGGGCATTTCGATGTTGCGCTGCAGCGGCGTGCGGTGCTTCTCGAAGAGCTGGATGACCCGCGTGCGGTAGGGCGAATCGACGTTGTGGGCGATGAAGGTTTCTTCGCCCAGCTCCTTGATGTCCACCGAGCGGCGGCGCGCCAGCGGGTGCTTTGGCGGCACGACGAAGGTCAGCTCGTCCTGCAGGATTTCGACGGCTTCGAGCTTGGGGTCCTCGGGGACGTAGGAGACAGCTCCTAAATCCAAACGATAGTTCAGCACTTCCTGCGGGATGTCGCGCGAGAGCGTGCGGTGCATGACGAGGCGCACGCCGGGGTAGAGTTTGCGGTAGCGCGCCAGGGCCGGCAGCAGCGCGTGGATCGAGCTTTCGTTCACGCCCAGGCGCAGCTCGCCGCGGCCGAGATTGCCGAGGTCTTCCATGCCCTTCTGGATTTCGTCGCGCAGGTTGAGCAGGCGCTCGGCGTAGTCGCGCAGGAGTTCACCGGCGTCGGTGAGTTTCACCTGGCGCGCGCCGCGGGCCACTAGCGGCTGGCCCACGGACTCCTCGAGCTTGCGGATGACGATGCTCACCGCCGGCTGCGTGCGGTAGAGCTTTTCCGCGGCGCGGGAGAAGCTTTGCTCCTTGGCCACGGTGAGGAACACTTGCAGTTGGGATAAGTCCATGGATCCTTCCGTGTGGCGCAGGCTTCAGCCTGTGGGGGTTGGTTGGGGCTGGATCAATGCTGCTGCAACAAAACCCCACAGGCTGAAGCCTGCGCCACTCGAGCCTCCGGCTCCCTATAAACTGGCTTTATAAAAAGCTGGGATAGTATAAATCCAAGCAAGGACAGAAGGAAGAATCAAGCGGCCGGCGGACTCGGCCTTGTCTTGAAGTACGCCGCAAGGAACAAGAAAGCGAAAATCCAGTCGCCGGAGCCGACGGCGAGGACCGAAACGGGCAGCCGGTGCTGCGCGTACAGGACCAGCAGCGTCACACCGTAGGCGACCTTTTCAAGAATGCACGGCGGGATCATGGCGCGGTAGCGCACCGGATCGGTTGAAAGCACCAGGAACAGGACCTGCCACGCCAGCGCCGTTCCCAGGAATCCGTAGAAATATTCGGGATGGGTGATGGCGGGAGGGGTCTGCCGGCCGATCGTTCCTTCCATGAAGAAGATCGGCGTTAGGACCAGAAAGCCGTAGATTCCGGCAATGAGAAAGACGATCTTGGCGAATCGCATGGGCTTCAGAGTAAACGCCCCATCTCTGCTGCAAGGTCCGGGGAAGGCGTGGTCCACGCCGACTCGGGGCCGTGCCCGCCTGAAAACAAAGGCGGGCGCTACAACTTCCGGGCCCTAGTTAGCTAAACACCGCGGTAAGCGCCGCGAATAAGACAGCCATCGGTTTCATTGTGATTCTCATGCTCGCCCGCCAATTTATGATGGAATTTTTCCGTCGTCAACGGATGCCCTGAACGATCCTCACGATGCGCACCGAAACATGTCTCGGAACCCCTCAGCGAAGCGCTATCCCCTTGATTTAAAGGTGCTTGGCAGTTGTAACACAATATTCACATTCCTCTCACGGAGCGTTAAGGCCCCGCCGATAGTGTCCGCGGAGCGCGGAGGTGTCTCGGTAACAAGCAGGGACCGTTCTGCGGTGGGCGGGATGGGGCCATCGCAGGCACGTAATCTCGTTTGATTTTGCGCGGGGGATTTCGGGGAACACGGAGCAGTCCCGAATCAGTGTTGGGGTCGAACGCGAGTCCTAGGACTTCATTTTTAGGTTAGGAGGAAAGGAATGCGAGCATTCGCAGCAGTGTTGCTAGGTATAAGTCTTGCGGCGTCGCCGCTTGTGGCGCGCGCGGCCGGCGAGACCGGGAAGGAAGACACGCCTGCGGCGGCAACCAGCGCCTCGGCCGTGCCGGATAAACCCATGCCGGTGAAGCCGGAAGCCTCCGCCATCGAGAGCGAAGTGAACGATCTTCGCAGCCTGGTGGAGGAACAGCGGGCTGAACTGGAGGAGCAACGCGCTGCCCTCAAGGCGCAGCAACTCAGGATGGAAGCGCTGGAGGAAAAGCTCGCAGCGGGGTCGCCATCGGCTCCGGCAGCGGCTCCGGCGGTAAGCGCGTCAACAACCGCCCCCGAGCCGCCGGCGGCAATCACTTCGACGGCGGCGATCTCCGCCACGCCGGCAGCTTCGTCGGCAGCAATCGGAACCACGAAGACGGCGGCCCTGGCGTCGATGTCGGCTCAGAACGGGCAGGAATCCCCGCTCTATTTCAAGATCGGCGCGGCGGAGTTCTATCCCCTGGGCTTCATGGACGCGACCAACTTTTTCCGGACCAGTAACGTCGGTACCGGCATCGGGACTGGCTTCAACTCTGTGCCGTTCGCGAATACCGTTGCCGGCCGGTTGACCGAGGATCACTTCTCGGCGCAAAACTCGCGCCTGGGCTTGCGCACTCACGCGAAGTTCGGGGCGGCGGACGTGACCGGATATGTCGAGGCCGACTTCCTCGGCTTCACTCCGCCCAACGTCTATGACACCAGCAACAGCGACTCCTTCCGCATGCGCCTGTACTGGGTGGACGCCAAAACCGGTCCATTTGAAATTCTGGCCGGGCAATCCTGGAGTTTCCTCACACCGAACCGCAACGGCCTCTCGGCCTTGCCCGGCGATCTCTTCTACTCCCAAGACATGGACACGAACTACCAATTGGGCCTCACCTGGGCTCGCCAGGCGGGCGTGCGCTTCATCGTGCACCCGACCAGCAACTGGGCCTTTGGCGTTTCGCTGGAGAACCCCGAGCAGACCGTTCCCGGCGGCGTGGTCCTGCCGCCAGGTGTTAGCGCCAACGACGGCTCGCAATTTGACACCAACAGCTCGAGCTTGACCGGCTCCGGCGTAGCCTCCAACACGGCGGTGCCCAACCTGCATCCCGACATCATCGCCAAGACCGCGTTTGATTTCGGTCCCGAAGGGCACCACGTGCACTTTGACTTTGCGGGCTTGTTCCGCAGCTTCAAGGGAGTGAACCTGGTCGCGACTCCCGCCAGCAACCTCACCGGCACCAATACCGTGACCAACTCCATCCACGGCGGCGGGGTAGCGGGGACTGCTTACGTCGAGCTCTTCAAGAACTTCCATTTGATTGGGACGGCCTTCTGGAGCTCCGGCGGCGGCCGCTACATCGCCAGCACCGCCGGCCCGGACGTGATCGTGCGTCCGGATGGCAACCTCTCCGCCGTCAAGTCGGGATCGTTTATCGGCGGGTTCGAGTGGCAGGCGACGCCGAAATTCCTATTGTACGGGTACGGCAGCGGCGCGTACTTTGGCCGGGATACGGGAGCGGTCGTGACTACTGAGAACGCTACCGGGACCGGAGCGACGGGAACGTGCTCGGTTACTACGTTCTACGGCTACGGTCAAGGGCCGGGCAGCGCCGTTCTCAATACGGGGGCAAGCGGAACTTGCGCTCAGCCCGCCAGCAATGCCTCGAGCAGCGCCAACCGGTTCTTCTATGAGCCGACTCTCGGCGTGATCGAAACCCTGTGGCGCAATCCGAGCTACGGCGACTTGAAACTCATCACGCAGTACTCGTACGTTTCGCGCGCGCCGTGGTTCAACACGGCTCCTGCGAGCGCGAGTATCCTGCCCACCGCGCACAACAGCATGATCTACATCGACCTGCGCTACGACTTGCCGTAGCGCCGGGACGCAAACACTACCGCTTCCGCAACGAAATCCCCAAGGCAGGCGCCGATTCTGGGCTTGCCTTGGGGATTTTTGTAGGCAGGCTCCAGTGGCGCAGGCTTCAGCCTGTGGAGTTTAGTTAGTGCAAGATCGACCTTGCCGCAACAAAACCCCACAGGCTGAAGCCTGCGCCACTGGAGCCTGTCCTACTGGGCTTCGGGATCGTAGTTGAGGTTGGGGGCGAGCCAGCGCTCGACCGTGCGCAGGTCCAGGCCCTTGCGGCGGGCGTAGTCCTCGACCTGGTCGCGGCCGATTTTTCCCACCGCGAAATACTTCGATTCGGGATGCGAGAAGTAGAAGCCGCTGACCGAGGCTGCCGGGTACATCGCGAAATTTTCGGTCAGCGTGATGCCGGTGTTTTTTTCCGCGCAGAGCAGGTCAAAGAGCGTGCGCTTTTCGGTGTGGTCGGGCAGCGCTGGATAGCCGGGCGCGGGGCGAATGCCGCGATAGCGCTCGCGGATCAGATCGCCGGTGCCTAGATTTTCGTCCTTGCCGTAGCCCCACTCGATGCGCGCGCGCTGGTGCATCAGCTCGGCGAGGCCTTCGGCCAGACGGTCGGCGAGGGCTTTGGCCATCAGGGCACTGTAGTCGTCGTGCTCCTTTTCGAATTTGGCGACCAGCGGCTCGATGCGCAATCCCGCGGTGACCGCGAAGAGGCCGAGATAATCGAGGCGGCCGCTCTCGCGCGGGGCGATGAAATCCGCCACGGCGTAGCTGGGCTCCTGATTGCCCTTGACCAGTTGCTGGCGCAGCGTGTGGAACGTCGCCAGCGGGCGGCGGGACTCGTCGGCGTACACTTCGATGTCGTCCTGGGCGCTGTTCGCCGGGAAAAATGCGATCGCGGCGCGCGCTTCGATCCGTTTTTCGCGCACGATGCATTGCAGGAGCTTCTGCGCGTCGTCGAAAAGTTCCTTGGCCTTCGGCCCTACGCCTTCCTGCTCGAAAATTTTGGGATAGATCCCGCGCAGCTCCCAGGCGTGGAAGAACGGCGTCCAGTCGATGTACGGAACGATCTCCTCGAGTGGGACGGGGTTGTACACGCGCGCGCCGAGGAACGAAGGCCGCGGCGGCTCATACGCAGACCAATCGTAAACCGGCTTTTTCGCCCGCGCCTCCGCGAACGGCAGAAGCGGCTGCGCCTTTCGCTGGGAGTGTTTCTCCCGCGACTGCTCCTGGTCGCGGGAATTTGCCTGTATGAAATTGTTCTTCAACTCCGGGCTGAGCAGGCTGCCCACGACGCCTACGGCGCGCGAAGCGTCTTGCACGTGGATCACGGGCTTCCGGTAGGAAGGGGCGATTTTTACCGCCGTATGTGTGCGGCTGGTGGTAGCGCCGCCGATGAGCAGCGGCACGTGGAACCCTTCGCGCTCCATTTCCTTCGCGACGTGGGTCATTTCCTCGAGCGAAGGCGTGATCAGGCCGCTCAAGCCGATGAGCTGCGCGCCCGACTCGCGCGCCGTCTGCAGAATTTTTTCACTGGGCACCATCACACCGAGGTCGATCACCTCGTAGTTGTTGCAGCCCAGCACCACGCCCACGATGTTCTTGCCGATGTCGTGGACGTCGCCCTTCACCGTGGCCATGACGATGCGGCCCTTGGCAGACGCACCGCCGGCCTGCTTTTCCGCCTCGAGGAACGGCTGCAAATACGCGACCGCTTTTTTCATTACACGCGCGCTCTTCACCACCTGCGGCAAGAACATGCGCCCGGAGCCGAAGAGATCGCCGACGACATTCATGGCGTTCATCAGCGGGCCTTCGATCACTGCCAGCGGCTTGCCCAGTTTTTGCCGCGCCTCTTCGGTGTCTTCCTCGATGTAATCGGTGATGCCCTTCACGAGAGCGTGCGTCAGGCGATCTTCGATCGTGCCCTTGCGCCAGGAGTCTTCCTCCACCTGCCCTTTTTCCTTGGCCTTCACAGTCTCCGTGAACGCCAGCAGGCGCTCGGTCGCGTCGGCACGGCGGTTCAGGAGCACGTCCTCGACGAGCACCAGCAAATCCTTGGGGATTTCCTCGTACACCGCGAGCTGGCCGGCATTCACGATGGCCATGTCCAGCCCGGCCTGGATGGCGCGATAGAGAAACGCGGAGTGCATGGCCTCGCGCACCACGTTGTGGCCGCGGAAGGAAAACGAAATGTTGCTGACGCCGCCGCTCACCTTGGCGTAGGGCAGCTTGGCCTTGATCTGCCGCGTGCCCTCGATGAAATCGACGGCGTAATTGTTGTGCTCCTCGATGCCCGTGGCTACGGTCAGAATGTTGGGATCGAAAATGATTTCTTCCGCGGGAACGCCCGCCTCTTCCGTGAGGATGCGATAAGCCCGCCCGCACACTTCCATCTTTCGCTTCAGGGTGTCCGCCTGCCCCTTTTCATCGAAGGCCATTACGATCATGGCCGCGCCGTAGCGCCGGATCAGGCGCGCGCGCTGGCGGAAAATTTCCTCGCCTTCCTTCAGGCTGATCGAGTTGACGATGCCCTTGCCCTGAATGCATTTCAGCCCGGCTTCAAGAATCTTCCAGTTGGAGCTGTCGATCATGATCGGCACGCGGGCGATATCCGGCTCGGCGGCGATGTGGTGCAGGAAGGTGGTCATGGCCTGCTCGGAATCGAGCATGCCTTCGTCCATGTTGATGTCGATGATCTGCGCGCCGTTTTCCACCTGCTGGCGGGCCACGGAGAGCGCCGCTTCGAGCTCCCCGGCGAGGATCAGCTTGGAAAATTTGGGCGAGCCGGTAACGTTGGTGCGCTCCCCGATGTTGACGAAGCGCGAATCCGGCCGCAGCACCAGCGGCTCGAGGCCGCTGAAGCGCGTGTAGCGCTCCTGCTTCGAGAGCGCGTGCGGTTTGCAATCGCGCACCGCTTCGGCGATGGCGCGGATATGCGCGGGCGTGGTGCCGCAGCAGCCGCCCGCGATGTTCAGCCAGCCGTTGGAGGCGAAATCGCGCAGGTCCGCGGACATCGATTCCGGCGTTTCATCGAACCCGCCGAAAGCGTTGGGCAATCCGGCGTTGGGATGGCAGCTGATGGGCACGGGAGCGAGCCGCGACAGCTCCTCGATGTACGGGCGCATCTGTTTCGCGCCGAGGGCGCAGTTGATGCCCACGCTCAGGAGATCCATGTGCGAGACAGAGATCCAAAACGCTTCGACCGTTTGCCCAGAAAGCGTGCGGCCACTCTGGTCGGTGATGGTGACCGACACCATCACCGGCACGCGCCGCCCGGTCGCGGCAAAAACCTCGTCGTTGTACTGGCTGATGGCGAAGAGCGCAGCCTTGGCGTTCAGCGTGTCAAAGATCGTTTCCAGCAGCAAAATGTCCGCGCCGCCTTCGACCAGGCCGCGGGCCTGCTCGTAGTACACGTCGCGCAATTTGTCGAAGGTCACGCCGCGCGAGGCCGGGCTGTTCACGTCCTGCGACATGGACGCGGTGCGGTTGGTCGGGCCCATCGACCCGGTAACCAGGCGGTGTGCGCCGGGATGCGCGGCTTCGTATTCGTCCGCCACCTGCCGGGCTATTTTCGCGCCCGCGACGTTGATGTCGTGCACGCGCCCTTGGAGGCCGTAGTCCAGCAGCGAAATCCCGTTAGCGTTGAACGTGTTGGTCTTGATGATGTCCGCGCCGGCTTCCAGATATTGCCTCTGAACCGCCTGCACAATTTCCGGCTGGGTCAAATTCAGCACATCGAAGTTTCCGCGTAGATCGCGTGGGTGGTTGGCAAACTGCGTTCCGCGAAACGCCGCTTCGTCCAGCTTCTGCGCCTGGATCATGGTGCCCATGGCGCCGTCCAAAATGGCGATCCTCTCCTTCAAGAGGTCTTTCAGCGCGCCGATTCGTGTTTCCCTCAGATCCAACGACGATCTCCCCTGCTTCGGCCGACTCGGAAATGCCTCACTGTAGTGTACCGGAGAGGCTTTTTGACCGTACGAGATTGTCCCATCCCGATCTCTACCCGGCAAATCGCGATCGCTGCGTTGACGTCCCATGGTTAATGCAGGTAAGGTTCTGCTGATGAGATCGCGCGCCTCGTCCACGGCGGCCATGTTGGTCCTGGCGATTTGCCTGGTATGCCATGTGGCCGAGATTTTCGACCAGTGGGATCACACCCTTCAGACCGGGGACGATACGGAATACACGTTCGTGGTCCTTGCTCTGTGCGCCGGCATTGCGTATTCGTTGAAATGGTTTGTGCCGCCGATCGATTTGTGGGAGATCCGGTCGAAAATGCCATCCCGTCGCGGGTCTCTTTCTCTCCAACTGGCCAAGACTTTCCGGCCCTTCGCCGTTCTGATTCCGGCAAGCCCGCCTCCTTCTGCATTGCGTATTTAGATTCCTGAATTTTCCTCCGGTGACTCTAAGGGCCATGCGCCGAATCATGCCTTGAAGATCGGCCATTGGCCTTTCGCCACGACAGATCACCCCGCGCCCATACCCAGGGAACAGGAGGCTTGCGGTGGACGTAAGAAGCAGCTCGTCATGCACACGCGTAATGGTATTGGCCGCGATGTCCGTCATTTTGGCCATTTTCGCTCACCCGGCGACCGGAAGTCCGCAGGGTTCTAGGGTGGCTGCCTCTCTCGAAGGCAGCGTCAGGGACAGCAGTGGAGCCGCGGTCCCGAACGCGGCCGTCGCCATTCGCAATACTTCCACCAATCAGGCTCGCGACGTAACGACGGATGAGGAGGGCCACTTCCATGCCGAAGCCTTGCCCGTGGGCTCCTACGACGTTGGCGTGGATCAGCCCGGCTTCGCTGCTTACCGGCGCACCGCGCTCGATCTGACGCTCGGCCAAACCACGCACCTGGACATCGTTCTAGCTCCCGCGTCGCGGTCGGAACAAGTCAGCGTGAGCGCCGAGGGGCAGGCGTTCGACGTCTCGCAAGCCTCCATGGCCTCTCCCGTGGACCGCGAGCGCATCGAGGAGTTGCCGGTGGAGAGCCGCAACTCGCTCGATTTCGTTCTGCTGGCGCCTGGAGTTCTGAGCGCGCCGCCGGCGCCACCGGTGGCCGGGAGCACGCCGCTCGCGGGCAGCGGGTTTACCTTCGGCGGCTTGCGCGCGCGCAGCAACAACATTTCGATCGACGGGCTCGACAACAACGACGAATACAGCGGCTCGGGGCGCACCGAACTTTCACCGGAGATCGTGCAGGAGTTTCAGGTGGTGCAGAGCGGGCTTTCGGCGGAATCGGGCGGGGCGTCCGGCGGTTCGATTAACGTGATCACGCGCTCCGGCTCCAACATGATCCACGGCGACGCCTTTGTTTTTGTGCAGGACGCTTCGCTCAACGCGCGCGATCCGTTTGAGACGGAGCCGGAGAAGCCATCCTTCCGCCGCTACCGCGCTGGATTCGCTCTGGGCGGCCCGATCGTCAAGGATCGAACGTTCTACTACGTGGCCATCGAACAGGAGCACAATCGCGGGCAGAACGGCTCGGACATCGATCCCGCCGACGCGACGGCCATCAATTCATTTCTCGCCGCAGGCGGATTTCCCGGCCTTGCCACGCGGCAGATCACCACCAACTTTTTCCCCATCTCGCGGGCTGAGACGGAAGCGGCTGGCAAGGTGGATCATGCGCTCACAAAAAGCACCTCCCTGATGCTGCGCTACGCCTTCACCAACAACCGCGAAGCGGGCGATGCTTTCAACACCGGCGGGCTGGTGGATTACAGCGGCCGTGGCAGCAGCTTTATCGCCGATAACTCGCTCTCAGGCTCGCTCACCACCGTTTACGGCGCGGATTCCGTGGGCGATCTGCGTTTCCAGGCGGCCACGCGCCATGCCGTTTTGCGCCCCACGGAATCGCAGGGACCGGAAATCAACATCGCGGGTATCGCTGACTTCGGCCGGCCTTACGCCGGGCTCAGCGAGCGCCGCGAAAACCACTATCAAGGGGAGTACACCTTCACGCGCACGGCGGGAAAGCATATTTGGAAGGCGGGAGCGGTGGTCAATCGGGTGACTCTGCGCGCCTCTGCCGCTGACGGCTTTGGAGGGATCTATCTCTTTGACACGCCGCAGGATTTTTTGAGCGGCCAGCCCAGTCAATTCCGCCAGGCCTTCGGCAACCCTACAGTTAGTCTCCCCGTTGCCGTTCTGGGCGGCTTTGTTCAGGACCACTATTCGCTGTCGCAGCACATTTCGGTCGACTACGGTGTGCGCTACGATTTCGAGCACCTCCCCGAGGTGTTCAACGCGGCCACACACAATTTCAGCCCGCGCGTCGGACTGGCTTGGACGCCCTCTCCGGGCTGGGCGGTGCGCGCCGGCTACGGAATCTTCTTCGACCGCTACATCCTCGCCGATCTGGCGCAGGCGCTGGAAATGAACGGCTCGCAGGGATTCCAGCAGGTAGCCGATGGCAGCGCGGCGGCCAGTTTATTTCTGGCCGCGCAGGGCGGGCCGCTTCTTACGCCCGCGACCGTGATCGCGCCGTCCACCTTCCGTTCCGACCCGCGCATGGGCACTCCGTACAGCCAGCAGGCCAGCGCGGGAGCGGAACGCGAGCTCGCCAAATTTCTTTCCGTGCGCGCCGATTTTCTCTTTGTTCGCGGCACCGATTTGGGGCGCACGCTCAACATCAACCTCCTGCCGCCGGTGATCCTCACCGCCGCCAATGCCGGCAGCCTCGGCGTCGCGAAACCCACGCCGCAGCAAATCGGCCGGGAAGTTTTTCCGCCGGGGCGCGCCAATCCGCCGTTTGACGATATCTACGAACTCTCCAATTCCGCGTCTTCGAC
>Ga0210398_10004238_pt1 | contig 13506 bp, 11 predicted proteins | sample IncBWC4OmetaG_FD_161047 | JGI IMG/M metagenome (GOLD analysis project Ga0210398, IMG submission 161047) | Forest soil microbial communities from Barre Woods Harvard Forest LTER site, Petersham, Massachusetts, United States - Inc-BW-C-4-O | ecosystem: Environmental > Terrestrial > Soil >... | reverse complement strand
CCAAAGCATTTGCAATTGAAACTGACGCGCGCGCGGCTCGAACAGTTGATGGAAGACATCCTGCAACGAACGATTGGGCCGACGAAGCAGGCGCTTTCCGATGCCGGCATCACGCCGGACAAAATCGACGAAGTCGTGCTGGTGGGCGGCTCAACGCGTATTCCTCGCGTGCTGCAGATCGTCAAGGATCTGTTTGGCGGCAAGGAACCGCACAAGGGCGTCAACCCGGACGAAGTCGTCGCGGTGGGCGCGGCGATTCAGGGCGGCGTGCTCGGCGGCGAGGTGAAGGACATCCTCCTGCTGGACGTGACTCCGCTGTCGCTGGGCGTGGAAACCCTGGGCGGCGTGATGACCGTGCTGATCCCGCGGAACACTACCATTCCGACGCGCAAGTCGGAAGTGTTCTCGACCGCGGCGGACAACCAGCCGTCGGTGGAAATTCACGTGTTGCAAGGCGAGCGCAAGATGGCTCCGGACAACCGCACGCTCGGCAAATTCCACCTGATGGGAATTCCGCCGGCCCCGCGGGGCATGCCGCAAGTCGAGGTGACCTTCGACATCGACGCCAACGGCATCCTCAACGTCTCCGCGAAAGATCGCGCGACGAACAAGGAGCAGAAGATCACCATCACCGCATCGACCGGTCTCAGCAAGGACGAAGCCGAGAAGATGCGCTCGGACGCCGAGTCGCACGCCGAGGACGACAAGAAGAAACTCGCGGAAATCGAGGCCCGCAACATTCTTGACAACCGCATTTATCAGGTGGAGAAGCTGGTCAACGAGAACCGCGACAAGCTTTCCGAGTCCGACCTCAAGCCGGTGGAAGAGGCCGTGGCGGCCGCGAGGTCCGCGCTGGCCGGCGGTATCTACGACCAGATCCAGTCGGCCACGATGACGCTGGAGAGCGCTTCGCACAAGCTGGCGGAAGAACTCTACAAGGCCGGCCAGGCCACAGGGGCGCAGGCCGGAGCATCGGGTTCGGGCGAGCCGGGCTCCAGCGCTCCAGGCGGCGCAGCCGGCCCCGGCAAGCCGGGCGATGTGATCGACGCCGAGTATGTGGACGTCGACGAATCGAACAAGCCGAACTAAGAGAAACGTGCGGGACGTTGTAGCGCCCGCCTTTCTTTTCAGGCGGGCATCCCGGTGTTGTGGGGTGCCGCACCCTTGCGGGTTTTGCAAGGGTGCGGGTTTGTCGTGAGCTCATTCGAAAACCCGCACCCTTCACAAAAAACGTGAAGAGTGCGGCACCCATAGGGCTTCGGGAAAAAGAGGGGCGGGCGCCACACGACCCAATGTGCAATTTGTCGAGGAGCGAGCGTTGACGACGCACGAAGGCATCAAGCGCAACGGGCCGCCGCATGCGATCCAGAAGCTGCGCGAAGACCTGTACATGATTCAGATCGTCATCTCGGAGACGCCGACGGCCGATTGGAAGCGCCTGTTCTACGAAACGCAGCAGGCGCCGCCGGCGGATTTTCCGCCGCGCGCCGTGGACATCAGCGGGGCGTTCATCCGCTTCCGCTCGGATGTCCCCAGCGTGCAGGCCAAGACCGCGTGGATCGACCGCTGGATCGAGCGCGCCAACCAGAAGGAAGCGGCGATGGGCGGAAAGCTCGACGAGGAGCGCAAGCGCCGTCGCGAAGAACATGTGCGCGAACAGCAGGAACTCGCGGCGATCAACGCGCACTGGGAGAAGCTGTGACGAGGAATTAGGGTTGGAAGCAGACGGATGCCCGCCTGAAAAGAAAGGCGGGCGCTACACGAATCACGAGGCCCGCGGGTGCCCCATCCTTTGCGGGTTTCAAAGGGTGGGGATTTAAAGTAAAGACCAGCCGAAAAGTAGATGGACGATCCGAAAATCCCCACCCTTGCAAACACCGCAAGGATGGGGCACCCGAGTCTGCTTTCACGGGGCTCAAGGCAAGCGAGTCACTGAACTTAAATGGCGACAACGACAAAACAGGACTACTACGAGCTTCTGGGCGTCCCGCGCAAGGCGGCGCAGAAGGAAATTCGCCAAGCCTACCGGAAGCTTGCCCGCAAATACCATCCGGACCTGAATCCCGGCGACAAATCCTCGGAAGAGAAATTCAAGCAGGTGCAGGAAGCCTACGACGTCTTGTCCGACGCCAAGAAACGCCAGATGTACGACCAGTTCGGTTTTGAGACGCCCGGCGCGGGCGGAATTCCTAATCCGGGCGACGCCGGCAACGTTCACTTTGATTTTGGCGGATTCGACTTCGGCGGCGGAGCGGGAGGCGCGGGCGGAGCGGGACCGAGCTTCCGCGATCTCTTCGGCCAGTTTTTCCGCGGCGGCGGCGCGACGGCGGAAGCGCCTTCGGAGGCCGAAGCAGGCACCAGCCTCGAATATCAGATCGAAATCAGTTTCTGGGAAGCAGTGCGCGGCACGGTCAAGAAGCTGACCATCTCGCGCCTCGACACCTGCACGGAATGCCACGGCACGGGTGCCACCGGGCAGCCACAAACGTGCACGGCCTGCGGCGGGTCCGGCCAGGTCACGCAAACCAGCGGCAAGATGCGCTTCAACCTGACCTGCTCGCACTGCGGCGGCACGGGGCGGACGCGCAACATCTGCCGCGTGTGCGGCGGAGACGGCCGCGTGCGCCGCGCGGACACCATCGAAGTGCGCATCCCCGCCGGCGTACAGACCGGCTCGCGCGTGCGCGTCCCCGGACGCGGCAACGCCGGCACCGCAGGCGAGCCGCCGGGGGACCTGTACATCATCACCGACGTGCAGCCACACCCGTATTTCGACCGGCGCGGCGACGACATTTACACCACGGTGCCCATCACCGTCAGCGAGGCCTCCCTGGGCGCGAAAATCGAGGTGCCCACGATCGACGGGCGCTCCCTCTTGCGCGTCCCTCCGGGGACCAACAGCGGGCAGAAGCTGCGCCTGCGCGAAAAGGGCGTGCCCTCGGTGCGCACTCCGGGGCGGCGCGGCGACCAGTACGTCGAGCTGCAGGTGGTGGTGCCCAAGCCGGTGGATGAGCGCGTCCGCGAGCTCCTGAAGGAACTGCAAAAGGCCGCGCCGGAGGATCCCCGGAAGGATCTGTTTGATCGCGCAAAGGCGTAAGGAACTCGGCCATGACGCGCGCAACTCCAAAACGAAAAAAGGCCCGCGCGGGATACATGATCTCGGCGGTGGCGGAGCTGTACAAGCTGCACCCGCAGACGCTGCGCCTCTACGAGCGCGTGGGGCTGCTCAAGCCGTCGCGCTCGGAGGGCAACACGCGGCTGTACACGGACGCCGACCTGGAGCGCCTGGAAGTGATCTTGACCTTGACGCGCGACATGGGCGTGAACCTCGCGGGCATCGAAATTATCCTGAACATGCGCGAGAAAATGGCCGACATGCAGCATCAGATGGAGGCGTTCACGACGTTCGTGCAGCAGGAGCTGTCGCGGGGCCTGCGCGCGGGCGCCGCGCGGCCGCAGGGCAGCGCCCTGGTGCGCATTCCTCCACCGAAGGTCATCCGCGTGCAAAAAAGTTGAATCCACAGATGAACACAGATACACACAGATAGAAGACAAAGCCGGAAGCTTGCAGCGGTCTGTGGGTGATCCATCAAATTAAATTCCCCACGTTTTGATCAGTGTTGATCTGTGTTCATCTGTGGATTCTCTTCTTTTCCACACACGGCTAAGCTTTCCACAGTCCCCGACACCTTGCAGAACCCTGACGCCGCGCCTATGCTGGCTTCATGGCGCAAACGGATTGCCCGCTGTGCGGCGGCACGGGTTGGAAAACGGTTGAGCGCGTCGCCGACGAAGAAACGGCGGCGCGAGGTCCCCGGGAAAAACCGAGTGCGAGTGCACACGCCGCCAAGCGCGTTTGGGCCGTGCCTTGCGATTGCACTGGCAAGGACCGCTTCGCGCGAGCCATGTCTCGCGCGCGCATTCCCACACGCTACGAACACTGCGACTTCGACAACTTCGATACCAAGCTCTACGACGGTGAAAACGGGCCGGAATATCCGCAGTGGAACCGCAGTCTCGAGCAAGCCAAGCTGGTGACGGAAGCCTTTGCCCGCGACTATCCCGCCGGTGCCGAAACCGGGGTGCTGCTGATGGGGCCGTGCGGCGCGGGCAAGACGCATCTCGCCGTGGCAGCGCTGCGGCAAATCGTTTTGCGCGGGCATACGGGACTTTTTTACGACTACCGCGAACTGCTCAAGGAAATTCAGGGCAGCTACAATCCGGAAAGCCAGACCAGCGAATTGGGCGTGCTCGAGCCCGTGCTGACGGCGGATGTTTTGCTCTTGGACGACCTGGGCGCGAGCAAACCTTCTCCCTGGGCGCTTGAAACCGTCGGACACATCCTGAATGCCCGCTATAACGAGCGGCGCATCACCCTGCTCACCACGAATTATCTCGACACCGGCGCGCCGCCGTCAGGCCCGGCCGCGCGCCGGGCGCAGCTCCCCTCCGGCCAGGCGGTTTCTCCGGCGCGCGAGGATTCCCTCACCGACCGCCTGGGCATGCGCATCCGCTCCCGGCTCTACGAAATGTGCCGCACCATCGAGCTCTTCGCGCCCGACTATCGCAAGGAAGTTCGTCAGGCGGGACGAGTGCGGTCGTGATTTGTAACCTGTGAGTCGTAATTCGTGAACACTCGCAGTTGACCAGCCTCGCCCAGGTACTTGGTTGGCTCATAACTCCCGGTTTTTTCACGAATTACGAGTTACGAACCACCGTCCGCCCCGCCCGCCCCGCGCTTTCCTTTCATTGACATAGGCCACAAAGCGCGGGTATCATCCCCCCGTGCGGCCCCGGGGTGGGAAGCCGCACATCCTTCCTTGCACCTCCCCGTGACTCGGAAGAAAACCCGGACGTTTCCTGTTGGGAGCAAGGCAGGAACCTCACTGGAGGCAGTACGATGTTTTCCGACAACGAGAACCCCGGCGGGGACGTTTCCGCCGGACAGAGTGCCACCGCCGCCACCGCGGCGCCGGATCAAACTCCAACGACCGAAATCGGGCCATCCGCTTCAAAGGAACCCCAAGCCCAGGAACCGCTTGCCGCCGCGCCAGCGCCTCCTCCCGAGCCCGCCGCTGTAACCGTGGCTCCCTCGCAGCCTGTTGCTGCGCCCGATGGCCTCGCGGCCGTCGAGCATTCCAACGTGAGCGAAACGGTGGAAGAGGCCGTCGATTCCGGAGAGCCTCCGACGGAATCGAACGCCGAAATGGAACAGCTCATGGAGCAGTACGCCGCGCCGCACCAGGCGCCGGCGGAAGGCGAGATCGAATCGGGCCAAGTGGTGGCCATCACCGACCTGGGCGTGGTGGTGAACCTCGGCGCCAAGACCGAGGGATTGATTCCCGCGCAGGAATTCGCGGAGTTGGACGGGCCGTTCCCGCTGGTGGTCGGCCAACCGGTGGAAGTGCAGCGCACCGGCGATCGCAAAGAGGGAATGGTGCTGCTCTCCTACCAGCGCGTGAAGCGGCGCCGCGCCTGGGGCAAGATCGAAGAAGCTTACCGCAACAAGACCGACATCATCGGAAAAGTGGTGGATCACATCAAGGGCGGCTTGGTGGTGGACATCGGCGTGCGCGCCTTTTTGCCCGCCTCGCAGGCAGATGTGCATCCGGTGCGCGAGCTGGGCGAGTGGAAGGACCGCGAGCTGGCCGTGCGCGTCCTGAAGATGAACCGCAAGCGCGGCAACGTGGTGGTCAGCCGGCGCGCGATCATGGAGGAACAGGTAGCCTCGCAGCGGCAGGCCATGCTGGATTCGCTGGCCGAAGGGCAGACCGTGAAGGGCGTGGTCAAGAACGTCACCGGCTACGGCGCGTTTGTGGACCTGGGTGGCATCGACGGCCTCTTGCACATCACGGATATGTCCTGGGGGCGCGTAGCAAGCCCGCTGGACGCGGTCACGCCGGGCGAGGAAGTGGAAGTCAAAATCCTGAAGTACGACAAGGAAAAGGGCCGCGTGTCGCTGGGTCGCAAGCAGTTGCTGCCCGATCCGTGGGCCTCGGTGGTGGAGCGGTACACGCAAGGAACCAAGCTTAGCGGCAAGATCATGGGGCTGACCGATTACGGCGCCTTTGTCGAGCTGGAGCCGGGCATCGAGGGCCTGGTGCACGTCAGCGAGATGAGCTGGTCCAAGCGCAAGCAGCACCCCTCGAAACTGGTCAAAGTAGGCGACGACGTCGAGGTCATCGTGCTGGGCGTCGATTCCAACGAGCGGCGCATTTCCTTGGGGATGAAGCAGGCGCAGTCCGATCCCTGGCTGCAGCTCGCGGAAAAATACCCGGTTGGCACGGTGGTCAGCGGGAAAATCCGCAACCTCACCGAGTTCGGGGCGTTTCTGGAAATTGAGGAAGGGTTCGACGGCCTGATTCACGTGAGCGACATTTCCTGGACCGGGCGCATCAAGACCCCGTCGGAAGTGTACAAGAAGGGCGACAGCGTCGAAGCCAAGGTGCTCAAGATTGACCAGAACTCGCGCCGCGTTTCTCTGGGCGTCAAGCAGGTCAATGACATCTGGTCATCCTGGTTTGAGAAGCACAAGGTGGGCGACCTGGTGCGCGGCAGGGTATCCCGCGTCACCACCTTCGGCGCCTTCGTCGAGCTGGCCGACGGTATCGAGGGCCTCTGCCACATTTCCGAGATCGCCGAGCGCAGCAGCAAGGGCGACAAGCCGCAGGGCCCGCCGCGTCCCGGCGTGCGCCCCGGGGGGCTGCTCGATCCGGGCCGCGACTACGAATTCAAGATCGTCAAGATCAGCCAGGACCAGCATAAAATCGGGCTCAGTTTCCGCGGGGCGCAAAAACAGGCGGAACGGCGCGATATGGAGGATTACCGGTCCACGAAGGCTTCGGCGAAAGCTACCATCGGCGACGCCATTATGGCCAAGCGTTCCCTGTAATCCCTCCGGTGTTCCCCCGGCCGGGGCGTAAATAAATCCTTTCCTTTGAGCCTTGTTTGGTGATATGGATTTGCCACCAAAGGCAGCCCGCGGGGAAATTTTCTCCCGCGAGCCGGTGGCGCGCTCCCGAGTCGCGTCCGAGCCAAAGGGTCGAGTGGTGCAATTTTAGAGTTAGGCGGAGCATACATCAATGAACGATTCCACCGTGACAAAGGCGGACCTGGTTGAGGAAGTGGTTCGCGTCACAGAACTTCCACGCAAGGAATCCGAGGCCGTGGTCGAAACGATTTTTGAGAGCATCATCGGCGCGCTGCAGGGCGGCGACCGCATCGAAATCCGCGGCTTTGGCAGCTTTCGCACGCGCCAGCGCCGCGGCCGCACCGGACGCAATCCCAAGACCGGCGCCAAGGTTGAGGTGCCGCCCAAGAAGATCCCCTTCTTCAAGCCCAGCAAGGAGTTGAAGGACTACGTGAATTCCGGCGCGCCGGCGGCTTCCGGGTCCGGGGCAGGCTCTTCGCCGGCCGTGCCGCACAGCTGAACGCTCGGCGAGACGGCGACCTGCAACTTCCGCAGCCCATACTCCCTATGGATTACCTCTGGACGCCCTGGCGCTACCGATACGTTGCTGAAGCCAAGAACCAAAAGGGTTGCGTCTTCTGCAACGCGGCAGCGGCCAATCAGGACGAGGAGTGGCTGATCGTCCAGCGCGGCGTGCAGAATTTCGTCATCCTGAATCGCTATCCGTACACGACGGGGCACGTGATGGTTGTCCCGTACGCGCACACCGCCGATTTTTCCGGCCTCGACCGGGAAACCGCCGGGGAAATGATGCTGCTGTCGCAGCGCGTCCAGGTGGCTATCGACGATGTCTATCATCCCGACGGATTCAATCTGGGCATGAATCTGGGGCATTCGGCCGGCGCCGGCATTGCTGATCATCTGCACATGCATCTTTTGCCGCGCTGGACCGGCGACACCAATTTCATGACCACCGTCGCAGAAACGCGCCTCGAGCCGGAAGAGCTTTCCGTTACCTACACCAAACTCCGCAAGGCGCTGGCCCAGTAAATGTGTTGGGGTGCCCCGTCCTTGCGGTGTTTGCAAGGGTGGGTCCGGGGAGCTTCCATTGAACTTTGCACTCACCGAAGAGCAAGCCCTGCTGCAGCGGACCGTCCGGGAGTTCGCCGAAAGCGAAGTGAAGCCGCTGGCGCGCGAGTTGGACGAGACCGGGCGATTTCCCCGTGAAACATTTCGCAAGGCCGCGGAGCTGGGCTTGACCGCGGTGGCGATTCCCGAAGCCGAGGGCGGAGCGGGGTTCGACCACATCTCCTACTCCATCGTCATCGAAGAGATTTCCCGGGTGTGCGCTTCCACCGGCGTCGTCCTGTCCGTGCAGAATTCGCTGTACTGCGATCCGATTCATCGCTTCGGCTCCGAGGAGCAGAAAGAGAGATTTCTCTTGCCCTTCGCGCGAGGGGAAAAAATCGGCTGCTACGCGCTGACCGAGCCGCAGGCAGGCTCGAATGCGGCGGCGCTGGCGACTCGGGCGGTGCGCAAGGGCGACCGTTACGTCCTCAACGGGACGAAGGCGTGGATCACCAACGGCGGCGTGGCCGATGCCGCCATCGTGTACACGAACACCGATCCCGCCAAGGGGGAAAAAGGAATTACCGCGATTGTGGTCGAGCGGGGCACGCTGGGCTTCAAGGTGGGCAAGGAAGAAAAAAAACTGGGGATTCACGCCACGGCGTGCACGGAATTGTCCTTCACCGATTGCGAAGTGCCCGTTGAGAATCGCATCGGCAACGAAGGCGAAGGGTACAAGGTGGCGCTTTCCACGTTGGACCGGGGGCGCATCGGCATCGCCGCGCAGGCTACCGGCATCGCCCAGGGCGCGCTGGAACAGGCGCTCGCCTACGCGAAGGAGCGGCAAGCCTTCGGCCACCCCATCGCCGATTTTCAGGCCATCCAGTTCATGCTGGCGGACATGGCCACGGAGATTGACGCGGCGCGTCTGCTCACCCGCAAGGCCGCCTGGAAGTCGGATACCGGCGCGCGCTTTTCCATGGAGGCGTCGATTGCCAAGCTTTTCGCTTCGGAGTTGTCCACGCGCGCCACGCACAAAGCCATCCAGATTCACGGCGGCTACGGCTACAGTGCCGAATATCCCGTCGAGCGCATGTACCGCGACGCGCGCGTCACCGAAATCTACGAGGGCACCAGCGAGATTCAGCGCCTGGTGATTGCGGCCTGGGTCCTGAAATCCGTGGGCCGTAACTCGTGAATCGTAACTCGTGATTCGTGAGGAAAGAAGTGGCGCAGGCTTCCAGCCTGTGGGGTTTTGTGCCAGCTCGGCCAATCTTGCCGCAACCAACCCCCGCAGGCTATAAGCCTGCGCCACTTGCGTTTTCACGAATTACGAATCACGATTCACGAATCACGAACATGCAGGAACTCGATTCCACCGCTGAATTTGACCTGGTGCACGACACCGAGTTTTTCGCTGCGCTGCCGGCGCTTCCGGCGGTGTTCGCAGTTGAGCCGCGCGCGGAACTGGCGGGAGCAAATCCGCATTTGTTGCGCACGGCGAATTTGCGGCAGCGGCTGATGCGGCTGCTCGGGCAGCCCGACCCGGCTTCCAAACGGCTGAACCTACGCAACTTTGCGGCGCGGGTGCGCTACCGCGTTGTGGGATCGCCGTTCGAATTGAGCTTTCTGCACTGGCAGCACGCGCGGCGGCAGTGGCCGGCGGCGTATCGCGAACGCATGCGCCTGCGGCCTCCCGCCGTGCTCAAGGTCAGCGTGGCCAACGAGTATCCGCGCTGTTACGCCACGCGCCACATCGGCGCCAGCGGCTTCTATTTCGGGCCGTTCCTCTCGCGCCGCGCCGCGGATGTGTTCGCTTCCGGCTTTCTCGATCTCTTCAAAATTCGCCGCTGCCGGATCAAGATTCGCCGCGATCCCAGCTATCCCGGCTGCATCTACTCGGAAATGAAAATGTGCCTTGCGCCCTGTTTCGCGGGCTGCAGCAAGGAAGAATACGACGCCGAGACCGGCCGCGTGGTCGCGTTCCTCAGCACGGCGGGCGGTTCGCTCACCGCGGAGCTCGAGCGCGAGCGCGAGGCCGCGAGCGGAGCGCTGGACTTCGAGCGCGCCGCAGCCGTGCACCGGCGCATCGAAAAGGCAGCGGAGGCGCTGCGAGGCTTGCCCGACCTCGCGCGGCGCATCGAGGATCTCAACGCCGTAATCCTGCAGCGCGCCGCGGAGGAAAACACCGTGGCCGTGTTCGTGGTGCGCGCCGGGCGCATCGAGGAGCCGCGCCTGCTGCGCTTCTCGGAGCTTGCCAGCGAGCCGCGTTCGGTCGAGCAAATCCTGCGCGAGTGGCTGGAGGGCGCGCCCGATGCAGCCTCGCCTTCCGCGAAGCCACCGGCGTCGCAACAAAGCTACCGCGAGCTCGAAGACCAGCTCAGCCTGCTGGCGCGCTGGTTCTACAAAAAGCCGCGCGCCGGCGAAATCTTCTTTCGCGAGGCCGCGGCGCGCTCGTCCGCCGCCGCGCCCCAGGACGAGGCCAGCGCGCGCCGCAACAGCGAGTGGCCCTATCGCCGCATCCTGCGCGCCTGCTCGCGCCTTCTGGCCCCGCCCGGGGAAGAGTCCGCGGCGGGAAGCCAAACGCCCAAGCACTGAACATCGTCATCCCGAGCGGAGCGAAGGATCTGTTTTTCGCCCGGGCCGAAACCAAAAGCAGATCCCTCGCTCCGCTCGGGATGACAACGCGCGTGGAAGGATACGGAGCTGTGTGGTACCAAGACGCCGGCAAACCCCTTGGCGGTTCCCAGCGACGTTCTTCTGCAGGACAACCGCACGTATTTCTCTCGTCCTGCCCGCTGCGCGCTTCACATATAATCGCGCCTTCGACCAGAGGAGACGCAATGATGACGTTTGCGACCAGCGACGGAACGACGAAATATGCCGCGCGATTTGCGGGCCGCGCGGCGGCAGGGCACTTCCGCGAGCAGCAGGGGCTGTGGCTTTCCTCGCTGGGGATCGGGACGTATCTTGGCGAGCCGGACGCACGCACCGACAAAGCGTACGCGGACGCGATCGTCGAGGCCGTCGAATCCGGCGCGAACGTCATCGACTCCGCGATCAACTACCGCTTCCAGCGCTCGGAGCGGTCTATCGGCGCGGCGCTCGCGGAACTCGCGCGCCGCGGCTACGGGCGCGAAGAGCTGGTGATCTGCACCAAGGGCGGCTTCCTCACCCCGGATGGCGACATGCCCGCCGACGCCAGCGAATATTTCCACAAAGAGTACGTAGAGACGGGCCTCTTGCGTGAAGGCGATGTCGCCGCCGGCTGCCACTCGATGGCGCCCAAGTTCATGGCCGACCAGCTCGAGCGCAGCCGCCGCAACCTGAGCGTGGAAACGATTGACGTGTATTACCTGCACAATCCGGAAACGCAGCTCAGCGAGGTGCCGCGCGGGATGTTCGCGCAGCGACTGCGGGAGGCGTTTGAGTTTCTGGAATCGGCGGTGGCCGCGGCGAAAATTCATTTCTACGGTCTGGCCACGTGGAACGGCTTTCGCCAGCCGGAAAGCGCGCAGGACTTCCTCTCCCTTGCTGCGATGGAATCGATCGCGCGCGACGTGGCTGGCGGCTCGCACCACTTTCGTTTCGTGCAGCTGCCGTGCAACCTGGGCATGACCGAAGCGCTGACGCGCTCCAACCAGCCGCTCGACGGTGCCCGAGCGCCGATGGTCGGCGCGGCGTCCAAGCTGGGCATCACGCTCGTCGCCAGTGCCGCCATGCTCCAGGGACAGCTCTCGCGCAACCTGCCGCCGTTCGTGACCAACGCGCTGGGAATGAAGTCGGACGCCGAGCGCGCCCTGCAATTCGTGCGCTCGACGCCCGGAATCACCACGGCGCTAGTAGGGATGAGCCGCGTCGAGCACGTGCGCGCGAACCTCGCCCTCGTCGGCGTCCAGCCGGCCTCCGAAGAGCAATTTTCCAAATTATTTCAGCGCGGAGAGAAAGCTTAAGTGGCACAGCGACTCTTCGCTGTGTGATTTTGTGGGCTCCACGATCTGAGAAAATTTCACGCTCAGGGCGAGGTTGCCGACGGGTCCGCAGCTGCCTCTTTCCTCCCCTGCAAAAACCACACAGCGAAGAGTCGCTGTGCCACTTCAGCAGACCCATACTCCGCCCGGAACAACAAGCGCGGCGCCCACGCCGATGGCATCGAGAGCGAACGACCAAACTGTGCCCGCACCAGCGCCGCCGAGCAAGCGGGCGCGATTCTCCTTGTTGCGCAGATAGAAGAACCAAAGGCCGGACGGGAACAAGGCCTGCGAAATACCAGACCGCGGCGGTATCGCCGTGTCTTCCGGTCGAGTCGACGGCAGTCGCCAGCAGAATAAACAAACCGCCCCAGGCCGCACCCGCCGCCAATCCCAGCGCGGTGGCGCCGCGCCGACTCTCCAGACGCTGTTTTCCTTGGACTGGAAGAACCGGTTCAGCGCCCAGGCCGCGTATGTGTATCCCGCGAACGAGACGAATCCCAGGGCGGTGGGTGCGCCAGCCATTTGCGTCACCTCACAATTATCAAGACTCTAGCTAGCAAATCCATCGGCCACCCGGAACGACGGACAGCGCAAAGACGCCCACAGCATCGAGAACAAACGACCATATGATCCCGACGGCGGAATTCCGCAGCAGCAGGAAAGAATTCGGTTTTGCGCGCTGATAGAAATACCAAATGATTAGAGACCACTCCGCGAGCCGAACCGGAACCAATCCGCCAAAATACAGGATGAAAGGGCGAGCTGAATCGTCGCCATGGGCGGCGACACTTGTCATGAGCCAGATAAATACGCCGCCATACGCGGCGCCAGCCACAAGTCCTAGGGCTGTGCGCGCCGCGCCAACCTTCCACACACTGTTCTCTTTCGATCGATATGAAAGATTTAAAGCCGAAGCCGCAGCCACGTAACCAGCAAATTTGACACACGCGAATGAGGCAAATGCGAGCTCCGGGGGTCCTAAGAGCATTGCCGTCGCTTTATCGTCATCGTTTTTGTTCCATGAGCCCGGCGATGGTGCCCATGACGTCGTACTTGGTGATGATTTCGAGGTGCCCGTTGCCCATCTGCACGAACACAGCGGGCTCTTCGTGGCTCAGGAGGTAAGTGAGCCGCTCGACGGGGGCTTCGCAGGAAATGGTGGGCAGGGGCTCGCTCATGATTTCGCGGATCACCATCTTGCGCAGGTTCTTGCCCTGCAGCGCGAGATTCAGAATGTCGTCTTCGTAGATCGCGCCGACCGGCTTCTTCTCCTCGAAAACCGGCAGCTGCGAAATGTCCTGCGTCTGCATGGTGTGCAGGGCGTGGAAGACAGTCTGGTCGGGGCCGACAACGATCAACTCGCGATCCTTGACGTTCTTGTGCTTGGCGTTGACGACGTCCTCCACCGTGAGCGGCACTTCGGAATCCACGTAGCCGCGCTCGCGCATCCACTCGTCGCTGTACACCTTGCTGAGGTAGCGCATGCCGGTGTCCGGCAGGAACGCCACCACGAACGAGCCCTTGGGCAGCGCCTTGGCCACGCGCAGCGCCCCG
>Ga0210398_10004235_pt1 | contig 13513 bp, 7 predicted proteins | sample IncBWC4OmetaG_FD_161047 | JGI IMG/M metagenome (GOLD analysis project Ga0210398, IMG submission 161047) | Forest soil microbial communities from Barre Woods Harvard Forest LTER site, Petersham, Massachusetts, United States - Inc-BW-C-4-O | ecosystem: Environmental > Terrestrial > Soil >... | reverse complement strand
CGGCGACCAAGGCGCTTCTGCTCAATCTCGCTTCCGCGAACCCGGTCATACAGGAAGTCGTGCACCAGTAAAAGATCACAGCAGAAACGGCTAGACAGTTTTATGATCGTTGAAGTTGGGTGGAGTACGAGATGATGGATATGCGACGTATTTCCCTGGTATTTGCGGCAATGGCGGCAATACTGCCGTTCCCTGGGCTGGCACAACAGTCTCAAACCGTAGCCTCGTACCGGGTGATCTCGACGACGAAGGTCGGCGGCGATGGCGGCTTCGACTATGTATATGCCGATGTTGCCGCGCGCAAGCTGTATACCCCGCGTCTGGGTAGTTCTGGCAGGATTACCGTGTTTGATCTGGACACGCTCAAGCCTGTCGGAGAGATTGCCAACGCCAGCGCCCATGGCGTCGCTATCGATCCCGTGTCGCACCACGCCTTCGGCAGCAGCAACCCGGTTACCATGTGGGATTCAACCACGCTTGCCACGATCAAGACCATTGCTGTCGACGGCGGCCCCGACGGTATCACGGCCGATCCGTTCAGCGGGTGGATCTTTGTCTTCAGTCATAGTGCTCCGAATGCCACTGTCCTCGATGCAAAGGATGGCTCCATCGCCGGCACGATCGATCTCGGCGGAGCACCGGAGCAGGCGGTTGCCGATGGCAAGGGCCACCTCTATGTCGATATCGAAGACAAGGGCAGCATCGCAGTTGTGGATACGAAGACGCTCGCGGTCACGACTCATTATGATCTCGCCGGCAAGGGCAACGGTTGTGCCGGGCTCACAATGGATGTGAAGAACAATATTTTGTTTGCCACATGCCGCAATCCACAGAACATGGTCATTCTGAATGCTGGCGACGGCACGATTCTGGATACACTGCCTATCGGCAGCGGAACGGACGGCGCGGCATTCAACCCGGCGACGATGGAAGCCTTCAGCTCTCAGGGCGACGGTACGCTGACAGTCGTCAAAGAGAACAGCCCGGCGAGCTTTGCTGTCGAGCAGACCGTGCAGACACTGCCTCATGCCAAGACGCTGGCTCTGGACAGCAAGACGGGCCACATTCTCCTGATCACTGCCGATTTCACTCCGCCTCCAGCGACACCTCCGGGTGCGCGGCCGGCGCGCGGCCAGATGATCCCGGACAGCTTTTCCATCATGGTTGTGGGGAAGTGATGAGAGATTTGATCCTTTTTGTTCTTTGACGCCGGCAGAACGCTGGCTTCTCATTAATAACGCTGGCTTCTCATTAATAATGATGGCCAGGGAGAGGCATTCGAAGTGCAGTTCCGCATTGATTCCAAATAAGTTATCGAAAAATCAAATCGCTCAATATGCTCAAAACACCCAATTTGGGATTTGAAGTACATAATATTTTAGATACACGGATTTTTTGAGGAGCAGATGTTGGGTAACTTCCGAATTGGCCGTCATACAGGCGTTACCCTGACTAGCTGTAAGCAATACAAACAGTTCTTGCAATCATATCGAAACCCCAGATCTTCGATTGGCATTGTCCGGCAGGCGACAGAACCAGAATTGCCGATTATGGCATAATAGCGAACGCTTTATCTGAGGCCGTGCCATAGCCATAACGCTCGCGAGCAGACGATTATCCCAGGTCACGACACACCTGAAATTTCCGCAGGACAGCAAATCGGAAATTCTGTAATACAAAGCCAAATTTTATTTATTAGTGCTTTCAATTGCCTAGCCTGAGAGGTCGCCTTATGACTCAGTGTAAGACTCAGAAGTCACCCATCCTCATCATTGATGACGATCCATCCCACCTGCATATTTATTGCCTGGTTCTTGAAAGCGCCGGATTCTGCGCGCAGCCTGTGCTGGTCACGCGCAAAGGAATTGAGTTGCCGGAGATCGAAACCCCGCATGCCGTATTGCTGGACTACTGCCTGACCGTCGGTATCCGGGCTCGCGACATAGCACGGCTGGTGAAGAGCAGATACCCCACTGTGCCCATATTGCTGTTGTCCGATCTTCCGGTTGCTCCAGCCGATATTGAGCCGTTCATAAAAGACTTCGTCCGGAAGGGCAATCCCGAGCAGCTGGTGACCACCTTGCACGGTATCGTGCGTCCCGCAGGTTCAGGGCCGGCACCGCGACTTTTGGACCCGGATAGCCGCAGTCCCGAACTGTAGAAGTTCGAGAGCGAGGCAACGCGAGACCGCCATCCAGCATCTTTCCTGACTTAGCTGCAAAATTCATATTAATTTCATCGATTACAGCCATGCGTGACGCTCGATTTTTTATTGCATTGCTCTTTCTCAGCCTGTGCCTGTTTCCGGCAACCCCTGCCAGAGCCGCAGGAGGGCAGCCCTTCGCATCTTCGAACTTGAAGTCCCTTTCATTAGAGCAGCTTGGCGATGTCGAAGTGACTACCCAATCGAAGATGCCCACCGAGGTATGGGACACTCCGGCGGCGGTCTATGTGCTCACGCAGGAGGACATCCGCCGCTCCGGCGCCACCACTCTTCCGGATCTCCTGCGAACAGTCCCCGGCGTGGAGGTGGCAGAGCTCCAGGCAAATCAGTGGGCTGTAGGAATCCGGGGATTCGGCAGTGCATTTTCTAAAGATATTCTGCTGCTGATCGACGGCCGCAGCACCTACACACCGCTCTTTGAGGGCGTCTACTGGGACGTGCAGGACGTTGTGCTCGATGATATCGATCGCATTGAGATCATCCGCGGCCCCGGCGGTACGGTCTGGGGCTCGAACGCTGTTAACGGCGTAATTAACATCGTCACCAAGCAGGCTGCGGATACGCAGGGAGTGCTGGCGACCGGTCTCTCCGGTCATGTAGACCGTTTCAACGGGGCCGTGCAGGAGGGTCTGCAGCATGGACCCAACTTCCAGTATCGCGTCTTCGCCAAGGGACTGGTGCGCGAGGACGAACAGAATCTACATAACGACCCCTATGACCAGTGGCATCTGGCGCACGGCGGCTTCCGCGCCGACTGGAATGCCACATCGCGCGACACCATCACCGCCGAGGGTGATCTCTATAAAGGGGCGTCCGGCCAGCAGGTCAGCATCGGCTTTTATACGCCGACGCCCGCGGAAAAGGTGGTCGACGACACCCAGTTCGTCTCCGGCGGAGATGTGCTGTTGGACTGGAAGCACCGTTACGACGGCGGATCCAGCATCCATACCCATGTGTACTTCGACCGTACCAACCGCCAGGGCCAGCAGTTCGGCGAGACACGCAACACCATCGACCTGGACTTCATCAACGAGCTCAGCATGGTTCCGCGGCAGAGCATTATCTGGGGCGCAGGCGTGCGCGTCAGCCCCAGCAACTTCATCCAGTCGCAGCCTACGGTGAACTTCGCTCCCCACCAGCAGACCGACTACATCCTGAGCTCCTTTCTGCAGGACACCTTCCGTCTGATACCCAACCATCTCGACCTGACACTGGGCTCGAAGTTCGAGGAGAACAACTACAGTGGCTTTGTGATCCAGCCGAACGCCCGCCTGCTCTGGAACCCCGTGCCGCACGCCACGCTGTGGACGGCCATCTCGCGCGCCGTGCGCACGCCCGGCCGGCTCGACCAGGATCTGCAACTCACGAGCGTCGCTACGTCCACCATCGTCTCCCAGCTCAACGGCAATCCGGGCTTCCAGCCTGAGGTTGAGATCGGCGGGGAGGCGGGCTATCGCCAGCTGCTCTTCAAGCCGCTCTACATCGACATAGCCGCTTTTCATAACCAGTACGACGCGCTGCAGAGCCTGGGGCACCGTACCACCACCACGGAGACCACGCCCATCGCGGCGACCGTAATTGCCATTCCGTATGTGAATGGCATCAAGGGCACCACCGACGGTATCGAGATCGCGCCCGACTGGAAGCCCACAAGCTGGTGGGAATTAAAGGGCAACTTCTCGCATGTCCACATCGCCATGCGCAACAAGCCCGGCTTCAGCGACTCTCTGACGCTCTCCAGCTACACGGGCTCCAGCCCGCACCGCATGGCCACGCTGCAGTCGCTGTTCACTGTGCCGCACGGCATCAATCTCGATCTTACCTACCGCTTTGTGAGCCGGCTGCCGTCTCCGAATGGCACCACGGCGGCCGCGGTAGAGAGTTATCAGACGATGGATGTGCACACCAGCTGGGAGATTACCCGCACGCTCCGGCTTACGGTGGCGGGTAATAGCCTTCTGCAACCGCACCATCATGAGTTCGCCGGCGACAACAACAATCCGGTGGGCATACGCCGCAGCCTCTATGCAGGCCTTACCTGGACCCAACGATGAACGGCGATGGATCCATACAGGCGTTTTGCCGATCGAGAGTGACGCGCCCGCGTCTGCGACGCTGGGTTGCGCTGCTCATCTGTCTTGCTGTGTTCGGTTCCGCGCAGGCGCAGGCAGTCTATACTTCCTACGACGTGGAAGCAGCCTATCTCTATAACTTCGGAAAGTTTGTCTACTGGCCAGACGATCCGAGTGGAGCATCCACGCCGTTCACGATCTGCATTCTCGGCGACGACCCCTTCGGCGAAGATCTGAACACCCTGGTCGCGAATGAGACCATTCAGGGCCGCCCCATTACAACAAAGCATCTCTCTTCTGCCTCCTCCTCCGACACTTGCCAGATCGTCTTTCTCGGCCTTTCTGAGCAGGCACGGCTAGCGAAGGATCTCACCGAGTTGAGCAAGAGACCCATACTGACCGTCAGCAATCTCCCTGGGTTTCTGGAATACGGCGGCGTGATCCAGTTTCTGCAGCAGAACAACAGGGTTCGCTTTGCCGTGAATCTAACTCCAGCGGAACAGTCCGGGCTTGTTCTCAGCTCAGAGCTTCTGAAGGTTGCCATGTACGTGGATGGGAAGCCGTCTACGGAGGTGAAGCCATGAAGGCCGCCTTCCGCCGGAGATCGATCGCAGCGCGCCTGACCCTGATGAATGTGCTGGTAAGCAGTGCGGCCCTGCTGCTCGCGTTTGTTTCCTTCTTCGCCTATAACCTGATCTCTTTCCGGCAGGCTGCCGTGAATAGCCTTTCCGGTGAAGCGCAGATCGTGGGCGCGAACAGCGTGTCGGCCATCATCTTCAATGACGAGCCCACCGCGGAGACCACGCTCTCCGCCCTGAGCAGCTCCAACGATGTGCAGGCGGCGGCCATCTACACGCAGCCCGGCACGGCCTTTGCGCAATATCTGCGCGACGGCAATGAGCTGCTGCAAGTGCAACCCATGCCGGCAAACCAGATGCAGGCGCACTGGGTGAACGGAGCGGATATTCTTGTCGGCTCCCGCATTGTCTTCCAGGGTAAACATGTAGGAGTCGTCTACATTCATGCATACCTGCACGGCTTGCGGGCGCAGGCGCTGCGTTATGCGATCATTGCCGGCGTCATTCTTCTCTTCTGCCTCGGAGTCGCCCTCCTTGTGGGGAACGTCTTCCGTGAGTTGCTCGCGGAGCCCATCGTCTCTCTTGCGGACACGGCCCGCCTGGTATCGCGGTATCGTGACTACTCTCTCCGTTTTGCGCCCACGCAGAGCTATAACGAGCTGCGCTTGCTCACCGAGGCCTTCAACGAGATGCTGGCCGAGATCCAGCAGCGCGACGCCGCGCTGGAGCAGGCGCGCGACAAACTGGAGCTCCGCGTGGAAGAACGCACCGCGCAGCTGCAGGCCGCCAATCGCGAGCTGGAAGCCTTTTCCTATACCGTCGCGCACGATCTGCGCGGGCCGCTCGATATTATCCGTGGCGTCGAGTATCTGCTCCATCAATCCGAGGAGAGGGCGCTCAGCGAACGCGGCAAGGAGATGCTGGGTCGGTTGAATACATCCGTGACGGAGATGTCCAATCTGATCGATGACCTGCTGAACCTCTCTCGCGCGACGACTACGGGACTGCACTCGACGCGCCTGGATTTAAGTTTGATATCAAGCTCCATTCTCGATGGACTTGCGAAAACGAACCCGGATCGCGAGGCCGAAATTATCGTCCAGAAGGGTTGTTATATCTATGCCGACAAAGGCCTGATGCAGGTCGTCATGCAGAATCTGCTTCGCAATGCATGGAAGTTTACCGGCCGCGCTCACCCAGCCAGGATTGAAGTCTGTTGCACTAAGAAAGGATCGGAGACTGTCTACTATGTTCGCGATAATGGCGCCGGATTCGATCAGGCCTTAGCGGACCGGCTCTTCAAGCCCTTTCAGAGACTTCACGCAGAGAGTGATTTTTCCGGTACCGGGATCGGGCTGGCCACTGTTCAGCGGATTATCGCTCGACATGGTGGGGCGATATGGGCAGATGGCGAGGTCGGAAAGGGAGCAACATTCTATTTCACCCTCGGTTCTTCAAGGCCTTGAGCGTAAACAATCAACCAAAGGCCGTAAGGAACGCTAAACGCTAATTGGTATCGTGGCTATTAGCTGGAGCGAGAGGAAGAATCAAGGAGTCAGCCACTCATAACTGACTATATGATGAGCATTTTCCAAAAGCGATAAATCGGCGATGACCGCTTCAAATATTGATAATAATTTTCTAGACGGAATCGCCATGTCTATTTGCTCCAAATAAGTTGAAGTGATCGTGGCGATGAGGATTCAACAGCACCACCTGCTGCGAGAGCAGGTGGCAGCTCACTGCGGATTGGCGGCGATGCCGACCGGTACGGTGACACTGCTGACGGTGTAGTTACCGATTGCAGCGCCCGCGCTGGTGAACAAGCTGACGCTTCCGCTATTCGCCACCCAGATATTGCCCAGGCCATCGAAGCTGATGCTCTTCGGTGAGCTCAGTCCGTTGCCGCTGAAGATCGTGCCGGTAGAACCTGTACTGTTCAGCTTCGTCAGCGTGTTGTTGCCGGAGTTTGTGATCCAGGCGTTGCCGCTGGAGTCGAGGGCGATCGAAGACGGTGCGTTCATTGAGCCGGCGGTGAAGTTCTGCCCAGCGCCTGCGTTCGTCAGCTTCGTCACGCTGTTGTTGCCGGAGTTCGCTACCCAGATATTGCCGCTGGCATCATTCGCGATCCCCGATGGCGTGCTCATGGTGCCGCCGGTGTAGTTGATCGCGATCGTCCATGCAGCGGGCTGCGGAACTGCAGTCGGGAAGACTGGTGAGCCGATGCCGCCGATAAGAGACCAGAGAGGGCCCGCATTCAACGACGGATTCTGCGCGATGTTCATTGCGGCGGTCACGGTGTCCGTTGGCGCGGTGGCGCCCGGCGTGGCGTAGTGGAAGAGCTCGCCGCAGTTGGTGCTGGTATCGGTTGCAACACCGCCCGTGGAGTTCACACAGGTCGCCAGGATATCGGCCAGGCCGTTGATCTCATCGACGGGAAGCGTGGCGCCGGTGGGCAGTGTGGGGCCGCCGACTGTGCCGCTGTTGATGTTGTAGAGCTCGTTCACCGCCGCCATCGCCAGCGTCATGCCGGTGGCGTTGGTGGAGGTGGTGCCGATGTGATCGATCGCCGACATGAACGGCGCCAGCGCCCATACCGATGCGACGGTCGAGACCTCGCTCACGTTTACGAACCCGATGCTGCCGAGTCCGCTGCACGGGCCAAGCGCGGCCATGATGGCGAGGTTGTTGTTGACCACGCCGCCGCCATTGCCGGGATTGCCGCCGGTGATCACCAGATAGACCGGCGTGCTCGATGGCGTGGGGCAGGCATAGTCGCCGGTGATGTTGAAGTTGCCGTTCGCGTCCGTCTGCACCGGATAGGATGCGCTGTTCGCCGCCGCGGACGACGGTGTGATGAGCGCTGTCGATGCCGAGCCGTAGCCGCTGGTGCCGGTGGCGTAGAGCTGCACCGTGCCGAAGGCCACAGGCAGCTGGCCGCCCAGCGCGCGGCCTTTCATGGCGCTGGCTTGCGGCGCAGTGGTTGCGGTAGATGGCGCTATCGCGCAACCGGCGAGAACGAGCACTCTGAGCAGCGCAGCGCAGGCGAGTATCTTTTGCGTAAGAGGATTCTTCACGGGCGCACTCCCAGGGTCTTGTTCTCTGTGCCGGCGGCAAGCGGCGGAGACGGTGCCGCCCCGCCGAGTATCTCGGTCACGCTGCCGTTGCCGCTGTTCGCCACCCACACATTGCCCGCCACATCGATCGAGATGCTGCTGGGCGAGCTCATGCTGCCGCCGGTATAACCCGCCGAAGGTGTGATGGCCACGCCGGCGTTCGTGAAGACGCTCACGCTGCCGTTGCCGTTGGCAACCCACACCTGCCCGAGGCCGTCGACCGCAAGCGCAGACGGCGCATTCAATCCTCCGCCGGTGAAGGTCACCGGACTGCCGCCGGTCTTCGTCGCCTCGAGCAGCTGGTTCTCGGAGGAGTTCACGCTCCAGATATCACCGGAGCTGTCGAACGCGACGCCGCCGTAGGTCGCCGTGCCCGAGCCGCCGGCGATGATCGCAGAGCCGGACGCTGGTGTGCCCACGTCGTTCAGCTCGCTCAGGCTGCCGCTCTGGTCCACCACCCATATCTCGCCGGAGGCCACGTCGAGCGTGTTCGTGCCCGAGGCCGCGTTGAAGTTCGTGTCCGCCGTCAGCGCGCCGGTGATGGTGTGCACACCCGCCGTGGTGGAGGTGGTGTTGTAGCTCGCCGTGCAGCTCAGCGGCGAGCTGGAGCCGACGCACACTCCCGATACCGTCGCGCCCGAATCCACCTGAAAGGTGAAGGCGCCGCTCGGCGCGGTGCTGCCCGTATACGTCACCGTGGCGGCAAGCGCCGTGCTCGTGGTCCCCACAAGGACCAGCGCGGAGCTCACGGCGATGGTGGGCGTGGTCATGCTGGTGATGGTGAAATTACTGCTGGCTGTCCCCAGCGCCGTCAGCGTATCGCCCGTCCCAGCCAGACTCACCTGAAACGTGCCTGTCGCAATGCCAGTCGTCCCCAGCGAGGTCAGCGGCGAACCCGTCAGTGTGCCGGTACCGGTCAGCGTTACCGGCAGCGACATCGTCTGCGCCCCGCTAAAGCTCAGCGTATTGCCTTGCTCCTTCAGCGTCACCGCCGCACTGAAGTTCGTCGCAACCGCCGTGCTGCTCGGCGGCTGCGTGCTCCACGTGGCCGCATAGCTCGTCTGCACCGCTCCCGCGTCGCACGTCCCTGTCGTCGCTCGCGTATAACCGCGCTCATCCGTGCCGGTCGTGCATGTGGTGCCTCCCCCGATCGCCGCGCTCCCTGGCAGCGGCAGGATCGTCTGCACCGATCCTCCATAGCTGCCCAGCGGGGATAAGTCCGACGAAGAAACAATGTCCGTGCTTCCGCTCGGGCAGTTGCTGACGCATGTGCCAAAAAGGTTATTGGCGCCCGTGGCCAACTTGCCGCCGCTGAAATCGCTGGCCGCGCTGTTATTGGTGTTGCCAACGAGGGTCACGTTGTTGAGCACTGCGCCGGTCGTAGTGAAGGTGTCATCGACTCCGCCAATGCCGGAGGTGGCGCTGTTGTTGGCGATCGTGCTGTTGGTGATCGTGAGATTCTTGGTCGTAAAAACACCTGCGCCGTTCGCTGTAGTGTGGTTGCCGGTAACGGTGCTGCCGGTCAGGGTCAGTGTGATCGTCCCCAGACTAGTGTTTTCGATGCCGCCGCCAGTAGTTGCGCTATTGCCGGAGATATTCATGTCGATCACAGTCAGGTTGGCAGAGCTATATAGACCGCCGCCAAGCGTCGCGCTGTTATTCGAAACCGTATTGGCCGCACTAGTTCCATTCAGCGTAATCGCCCCTGAAGTGAAGAAGCCTCCACCGTCGGTACTGCCGCTGTTGCCGGTGATGGTGCTGCCGCTCATCGAAGTGCCGGTGCTGGTGTTGTACACGCCGCCGCCGCTGCCGCTGGATGTATTGTTGGATACGGTCACACCGCTCAGTGTGAGGGCGCCTGTGGTGTAAATGCCGCCCCCGCCTGTAGTACTGGTGGTCTTACACCCGGTGACCGTCACGTCCGTCAGTGACAAAGTTGTTGTGCTGGAAATACAACCCCCGGTGCTGGAAGTCTTTCCGGAAGACACGGTAAGGCCGGAGATGGAGTACGTCCCGGCAGTAAAACTAAAAGGTCTGTAGGTATTGTTTCCGGAAACGGTCAGCAGACTCTGTCCGGACCCGGTAATGGTCAGGTTGTAACCCGATCCGCTGAGTGTTGGCAGTGCACTCGTCAGCGTGATGGTTTGAGCCGACGAGAACACAGTCGAGCTGAAGCTGATGGAGGTCGTGCCGCCCTGAGCTGCAGCTGCCGTCATCGCATCGCGCAACGAGCACGTATTGCTGTTGCCGGTGGCGCAGTTGGAGGCCACCCCGGTCGAGGGGTCCGTCGTACTGTTCACCACGAATGCTGTTTGGTAGGTAGCGCCCACCGTGGTGTAGTCCGATCCGCTGCCGGTTCCCGTTGCACCGCCGCCGGAAACCGTAGCCGTATTCGTCCCGGAGACAGCATTCGCGGCTACGCTGACCGTAATGACAATGGGGTTGGTGTAAGTAGCCCCTATACCTATCGAGGCCGTGCTGGTGCAGCTCACCGTTGCCAGCGTGCACGTCCAGTTTGTGCCGGAGATGGCCGTAGCCGTGATGCCCGACGGCAGAGTGTCCACCACTGTGATCGTGGCACCCGTCGTTGCGATGTTGCCGGAGTTCGAGACATACAGGGTGTATGTTTCCCCTGTAGTGCCCTGAGCGAATGTCGCCGGCGAGTCCGAAATCGTGAGACCGAGAATCGGATCGCCGCCGACGCCGGAAAGGGCGAGGCTCTGCGTTGTTCCAGCAACATTCAAGTTATTGTCCGTGTTCGTCACCGAACTGCTGTAGTTGCCACTGGCTGTCGGCGTAAAGTCCACCGTCTCGGTGCATGTCGCGCTCTGACTCAGCGTTGGTGAACCGGAGCTGCCATTGCTCAACTGCGAACAAGTAGAACTGGCATCCAGAGAAAATGGCGATGCCGGAGAACTGGGGTTGCCGCCCGCTCCCTGCACAGGGAACGTCAGGTCGGCCGTGCCCTCGTTTTGTAGAGTCGCGGTCAGCGGACTCGTCGTATTCAAAGGCACACCGCCAAAACTGAGGGCGGGCGGGTCCGTGAAATCGATGCTGGAGACAACGTTAGCGGCGGGCTGGAGAAAACTTCCATTCGGCAGCCGCAGACGGTTCGAAATATTTGTGCCGTAGACCGTGATAACGGAAGAACTCGAAGAGACAGCGCCGTTCACGGCAACGATCTCCTCAAGACCCAGACCAGTCTCTGAAACGAAGACATCGCCGGCCGCATCCACAGCCACAACGCCGTTGCTCGACGCAGCAAGTCCTATCGTATTCACGGTGGGAGAGGCAGGAATGGACCCGCCGACCGCAACGAACTCCAGTAATTCATAGGTACTATCGCCGCTGGTGACAAAAACATCGCCGTTCGAATCGATGGCAAGCCCTCTGGGGTTGATCAAACTCGCCACCTTTACCACGGTGGAACTCGATGAGACCATACCGTTGGAAGCCAGCATTTCGTACAGACCTCCGGTGTTGTCGACAACAAACAAATTTCCGTTGCCGTCAAAACCCAGGCCGTAAGGCTGGCCGACGCTTTGGTTTTGGACGATGGTGATCGGTACCGGACTGGAAGGGATGACCCCATTCACCGCTGCAATCTCGTACAAGTTGTAGCTGGACGAACTGCCGTAAAAGACATCGCCATAGGCGTCCACGCCAACGCATTGCGCACCGCTGGGGCTGGCCAGCGTCGTAACGGTCGAGCTGGTGTTGATCACGCCGTTGACTGCGACAATCTCTTTCACGGTATTGTTGCCGTTATCAGCCACATATACGTCGCCGTTACCATCCACCGCTCCGCCGGTCACAATGCTAAAGCCGGTCATAAGCGTAGTTGTGGATTGTCCGGCAAAAAATACGGTTTGCGGCCCCGTCCCCACACCGAGGACCGCTGCGCTGGCCAGAACGGCACCCGTGCTTGATGTGAGCGTGATTCCCCCATTCCGCGGCCCAGGGTACACAGGCGTAAACGTGTACATCACTGTGCAGGTGTCGCCGCTGTTATGCGATGTGACGGTGTCGCAGGTGCCGCCGGAGACAAATTGAAAATCCTTGTTTGGCGCGCCCACTGTCAGCACATTGATATGCGCCGCCGTTCCCGCCGCCGCGAAGGTCAGAGTCGCGGTCTGCGTGGTACTCGACGATCCTAAGGCGACCGTTGTCTGCGCGCCCGCAACCCCTGTCACCACAATACATACAGCCACCAGCAGCAGCGAGAGTGCCGCAGTCTTTGCCATGCGAACCATAAAGTTCGCATGAGGACGCGCAGGCGCAGACCGGGCCTTGCGTTCAACTGAGAGAAAGTGGTGCAAGGGCATGAGGAGCCTTGTGTACTTTTGTTTTTGAAATCGGCGATTCCGTTCTACTGCTGTCGTTCAGGGGTAAGGCAGGAGCGAGTGAGACCAGACACAGCCCGGCAGCAAACCGGGGTAGAAAAGAGACTCAACCGGGCAAGCTCTTACTGTCCACAAGAGGGTGAGACTCTCCCCTATGAGCGGTCAAAGACTTTCAAATTAGTTTGATAGAGGAAGAATATCACGCCCTCGTGACGGCCATCACAAAATGGTTATGGATCCAGGCGTCTGCCGCGGGGTGGTCGGCAAGTCGGAAGTTAGAGAGCCATCATGCCCGAGTGTTAGCGCGTACGGCAACTACCGATCGTAGCTATTAGCCGGAGGGAGAGGAATAGTTGTTCGGTTCGCAACGAAAAACTGCTTTATTCATAATGAGCAACTTGCGAAAAACGACGATATCTATGTAAGTTATTGATAATAAATTACTTAGGTGTGGGGATTCGAATTACCGTTTCGCGCTGATCCTAAACAAGTTATTGAAAAAACAAATCGCTCAAAATGCTACAAACGCGCAATTTGGGGATTTGAAGTACGTAATAGATACACGGCTTTTTTGAGGAGCAGCTGTCTGATTTTTACGAACAACAGGGTCCGCGCTGTCCTGTAAGGCTAAGAAATAGCTTGATTTTTTCGCCGGATTTTTGCGAATCTGTTTTAAGCTCCCCGGTTATTAGATTTGGAATAGGGAGGTTTTCACCCGTACGCGGTGGACCATCCCTAATTTGCTGCGAGTATGTACTCCGGCGAGCGTTGAGTTAACTTGACGCGCTTTTCTCCCGGAGTCTTCGTATGTCCAGATCTGCCTCTGTTCTACCAGCCCTTAAGCGCACCTTCGCCCCCACCCGCCGCATCGCCCTCGCGCTCGTGGCCGCCGTAGTTCTGTTCTGCGGCGCGCAGCAGGCATATGCGGGTATGACTACCTGCGCCACGATAGGTAACGTCGGCGCGACAATCTCCGGGGCCCCTTTCGAGACGATGGCCCCCGTCAGCCTGGTACTTGGGGATGTGATCACATACAGTGTGACAGGATCGGTTTTGGAATATCCCTCCGCAGGCGGCCCAGGAGCCGGATTCTTTATAACGGGGACAGGCTCGTACACGATCACATCGGGAAGAGGCGGCACGGGTACCTATGAGTATGAGGTGTCAACACCCGGCACGG